>JAEEGL010916159.1_pt1 | contig 11717 bp, 15 predicted proteins | sample 9134231 | NCBI WGS metagenome assembly JAEEGL01 (sample SAMN16246548, study PRJNA631951) | gut metagenome | biome: gut microbiome; feature: rumen; material: fiber-attached | host: Bos | place: Iran: Karaj | collected 2018-10
ACACCGTTCTTCAACAACTATCGTCCTCAGTTCTATTTCAGAACTACTGACGTTACAGGCGTTATCACACTTCCTGCTGACAAGGAAATGTGCATGCCTGGTGATAACGTAGCAATGGACGTTGAGCTCATCACTCCTATCGCTATCGAAGAGGGACTCCGTTTCGCTATCCGTGAGGGTGGTAGAACAGTAGGTTCCGGCGTTGTTACAAAGATCAACGAATAATTGAATCTTTAACAGCTATATCCCCCAGCGGTCTCCGTTGGGGGATTTTTATTGTCTGCGCACACTTTTTTACGCCGAAATCTTGCAATCCCGCTCATTTTGTGGTATACTTAGTATGTATAACTATGTATCAGAAAAGAGGCACCTCATGGCTAACGATAAGATAAGGAACTTCTGCATAATTGCACATATAGACCACGGCAAGTCCACCCTCGCCGACCGTATCCTCGAGAAGACGGAGACCGTCCAGCTCCGCGACATGGAGGACCAGCTCCTCGACAACATGGACATCGAGCGCGAGCGCGGCATCACGATCAAAGCCCGCGCGGTACGTCTTAAATACACCGCCTCCGACGGCGAGGACTACATCTTCAACCTCATCGACACGCCTGGCCACGTTGACTTCAACTACGAGGTGTCGCGCTCGCTCGCAGCCTGCGAGGGAGCTATCCTCGTTGTGGACGCTTCGCAGGGCATCGAGGCGCAGACCCTCGCTAACACCTACCTCGCAATCGAGCATGACCTCGAGGTAGTTCCTGTAGTGAACAAGATAGACCTTCCCTCCGCCGACCCCGAGAGAGTCTGCGCGGAGGTCGAGAACGTCATCGGTATCCCGGCAATGGACGCACCGCGTATCTCCGCGAAAATGGGCACGAACATCGAGGCAGTCCTCGAACGTATCGTGACCGATATCCCCGCACCCAAGGGCGACCCCGAAAAGCCGCTCAAAGCGCTTATTTTCGACAGCTACTACGACTCCTACAAGGGCGTTATCATCTACGTCCGCGTGAAGGAGGGACGCGTGAAGGTCGGCGACAATATCCGCCTCATGGCGACAGGCGCGGTCTTCACTGTCGTAGAGGCAGGCTTCATGGACGCGACCAACCTCGTGAACAACGGCTCCCTCGAAGCGGGCGAAGTTGGCTATATAGCGGCATCTATCAAATCTATCGGCGACACCCGCGTGGGCGACACCGTCACCAATAACGACGACCCCTGCGACGAGCCCCTACCCGGCTACCGCAAGGTCAACCCCATGGTCTTCTCTGGTATCTACCCCGCAGACGGCGCGAAATACGGCGATCTGCGTGACGCCCTCGAAAAGCTCCGCCTGAACGACGCCTCCCTCTCATTTGAGCCGGAAACGTCGATAGCGCTGGGCTTCGGCTTCCGCTGCGGCTTCCTCGGACTGCTCCACATGGAGATAATCCAGGAGCGTCTCGAGCGCGAGTACAACCTCGACCTCATCACCACCGCGCCGTCCGTAATCTACAAGGTCACGATGACCAACGGCGACGTGCAGTACATCGACAACCCCACGAACTACCCCGACCCCGCGCTCATCTCCATAGCAGAGGAGCCGATGGTCAAGGCGGACATCCTCACCCCGTCGGAATTCGTGGGAAACATCATGGAGCTCTGCCAGGACAGGCGCGGCATATTCAAGGATATGCAGTACCTCGACGACACCCGCGTGAACCTGCACTACGAGCTCCCGCTGAACGAGATAGTCTACGACTTCTTCGACGTGCTGAAATCGCGCACGAAGGGCTATGCGTCGTTCGACTACGAAATGCTCGGCTATACGCCGTCGAAGCTGGTGAAGCTTGACATTCTCCTCAACGGCGAGATCGTGGACGCGCTGTCGTTCATAATCCACGCGGACAAGGCATACGCCAGAGCGCGTAAAATAGCCGAAAAGCTCAAGGACAACATCCCCCGCCAGCTCTTCGAGGTGCCGATACAGGCAGCGATCGGTGGCAAGATAATCGGCCGTGAGAACGTCAAGGCAATGCGCAAGGACGTCCTCGCGAAGTGCTACGGCGGCGACATCACCCGCAAAAAGAAGCTCCTCGAAAAGCAGAAGGAGGGCAAGAAGCGTATGCGCCAGCTCGGCACGGTCGAGGTGCCGCAGGAGGCGTTCATGAGCGTTCTGAAGCTTGATTCGTAAGGGAGGAACAGAAATGTTGAACTATATTGCTCTCGGATTTTTCGGACTGCTCGCAGTTCTGGCACTTGTGTCACTGATCGCGTCACTGCTCCCGCTCCGCGGCACCAAGCCCGGCAGACCGTTCATGCGTCTGAAATGGGCGCTGTACGACGTCACTCCCGGGTGGTATATATTCACAGTGCTGCTCATTTTATTCATCTACTGGATAAGCGGAGATACCGAGTCAGACGGCTTGAAATACGCACTTATCCTCCTCGGAGCAGCCTTTATGCTCACCTACATCAGGAAATTATTCAGCCTGAGGCGCACCCGCAGAAAGGCAAAGCGCAAGTCCCTGCTTACTCCGCTCCCGCGCACTCCCCTGCTTAAAAACGAGCTTACCCTCGTCCCGGAGACCGCCGAGCTCTCCCCTATGGAGACCGACTCTCCCGCTGTCCCCAGTGAAATTTGAAAGGATATTGCTATGAGTATTTACAACTGCCCGCACTGCGGGAAAAAGTCATTCAACCCGTGGACTAAGGCGTTCGCGGGGCAGCTCAACTCCTACGGCAAGCCGTGCCAGGAGTGCGGCAGACGCGTCGTGAACGGCAAGGCAGCGACCATTTTCAACGCCGTCTACAGCACCCTCGCGATCGCCGCGCTCATCGTCATCTACCTCCTCGGCGACGTCAAGTACAACGAGCGCTTCCCGTTCATCCACCACTACGGCTTCCTCATAAACATCGGGCTTTTCCTGTCGATACTGCTCGTTCCGCGCCTCGTGAATGCGTTCTGCTTCCCGCTCGACAAGGCGATCAAGATCGACCTCAACCGCCGATGAGCAGCCTCGGGATATACATTCATGTGCCGTTCTGCGGACGCAAATGCGCGTATTGCGATTTCTATTCGACCGCATACTCTCGCCAAGCCGCAGACGGCTATATTTCGGCAGTTTTGCGGAATCTTCGCCACTATTCCGACCGCACCCGCCCGACTGACACCCTCTACTTCGGCGGCGGTACTCCCTCCCTGCTGACTCCCGACCAGCTCGGGAATATCATCACAGAGGTGCGGACCGACTTTAACCTCACCCCGACCGCCGAGATAACTCTCGAAGCCAACCCCTCCGCGCTCACCCGTGAAAGGCTCGAAAAGCTGCGGGAAACCGGCATAAACCGCCTCTCCATAGGAGTGCAGTCCATGCGCGACGACGAGCTCCGCTTCCTCGACAGAACGCACGACTCCGCCCGCGCTGAGAGGACAGTCCGCGAGGCGCACGCCGCCGGCTTCGGAAATATTTCCTGCGACCTCATGCTCGCCCTGCCCGGTCAGACGCGCGACGCCCTCCTCTACAGCATCGACCGCCTCGCGGAGCTCCCGATACAGCACATCTCCGCCTATATCCTTAAGGTCGAGGACGGCACTCCCTTCGCCCGTGACGGCATCGCGTCACAGCTCCCCGACGGTGACCTCACCGCGGAACTTTACCTCGCGGCAGTAGAAGCCCTCGAATCGCGTGGCTTCTCGCAGTACGAGATCTCCAACTTCGCACGTCCCGGCTTTGAGAGCCGCCACAATACCCGCTACTGGAAGTGCGAAGACTACCTCGGCATAGGTCCCGCGGCGCACTCGTGCTGCGGAGGAGTACGGTTCGCGGTACCGCGCGATCTACAGGCATTTATCGACTCACCCGTCCAGCCGACCGAGGTCACGGACGACTCCCCGTGCAGTTCACAGGAGCGTATAATGCTCGGGCTTCGCCTGACCGAGGGTATCGCCCTCTCGGACTTCCCCGACGAGCGCTCCGCGATCGAAAAAAAGATACCGGCACTCGAAAGCGCCGGATATTGCCGATTTGACGGTGAAAGGCTCTCCCTCACGCCGCGCGGCTTCCTGATGTCGAACCAGATAATCGGCTTCCTCGCATTCTGAACAGGCTACCCCAGCAGCTCCTCCCGCATCTGCGCGAGGAGCTTTTTTTCGCGCCGCGAGACCTGTACCTGCGTCATACCTAGTGCCTGCGCGGTCTTCGACTGCGTCATACAGCGAAAATACCGCAGTTCGAGCAGCGCACGGTCGTGTGGGTCAAGGGCAGACATTATCTGCCGCAGCGCCAGCAGATCGACTATCGCCTCGTCGGGCGCTGCGGACGGTATATCTATCTGTCCCTCGTCATCGTCGGCGGCGGTCAGCGAGAGCAGCGGCTGCGACACACACAGCGCCTCCGCGACGTCCGCCTCGCTCTCGCCGGACAGCTCCGCCAGCTCGCTCACAGTCGGCTCACGGAACTCCCGTGACCGGAAATCCTCGCAGATACGCTGTAAGCGCATTGAGAGCTCCTTCAGACTGCGGCTCACGCGGATCGACCCGCCGTCCCTGAAAAGCCGCTTGATCTCGCCGAGTATCACCGGCACAGCGTAGGTCGAGAACTGCACTCCCCTGCCCGGGTCGAACGCCCTCACGGCTTTGAGCAGACCCACACACCCCGCAGAATACAGCTCGTCGTACTCGATACCCCGCCCCCGCAGCTTATTCGCGCAGAGGTGGACCAGCCCGAGGTTTTCCTCAGCGGTCGGACGCGCGGACTCAGCCTTCATCGCCGCCGAGCCTCCTGCGCATGACGACCGTCGTCCCCTTCCCGACTGCACTCTTGACGCTCAGCCTGTCCATGAACGACTCCATCACCGAAAAACCGAGACCGGAGCGCTCCTCCTCAGGGGCAGTCGTGAAAAGCGGCTGCATAGCCTTGTCCACGTCTTCGATACCGCACCCGCGGTCCTTGATGCGTATGTAGACCTCCCTTCCGGGGAGCAGCTTGACAGTCATCTCGATATTCCCGCGCGACCTCCGGTACCCGTGAACGACCGCATTCGTTACCGCCTCGGACACCGCCGTGCGAATGTCCGAGAGCTCCTCCACGGTGGGGTCAGCCTGTATCAGGAACGACGACACCACCGCCCTCGCCGCGCTCTCGTTGACCGAAAGCGCCGGCATTGTAAATCTTATCTCATTGAGAACCTCCATTTTAAGCCTCCGTTCAAGTTATTCTGACTATCCGCTCCATACCAGCGAGCCTTAGCACGCGCCGGATATACGGCTGCGGACTGTGTACCTCGAGCCGCCCGCCGCACTCGCGCAGCAGCTTGCTCCGCCCCATTATAAGCCCGATACCGGAGCTGTCCATGAAGGTTATGTTCCGGAGATCAATAGTCAGCTCGCTTGGCTGGGCGGTGATGATATAGCGGTCGAGCTGCGTCCGGATCTCCTTGGAAGTGTGGTGGTCGATCTCGCCGGACAGTTTCGCGACGGCGCGCCCGTTCTCGCATTTTATATCCACTTTCATATTCCCGTCCCTCCTTTTTGTCCATGATAGCACGTCCGCGCGGCGAAATTTGTCAAAGAGAGAAATGCAGAATATCTATTGACAATCGCACTAAAAAGTGGTATGATTTAATAGGAAAATTGTTTATTCTGAACAGGAGGGCAGTCTATGACCGAATACCTGAAAGCATACATGAAAACCGTCGCGGAACGGCTCGAAAAATGCGCCAGCCGCTCCGAGCTGGACGTCATACTCGCCGAGCACAAGGACAAGATCGCCTTCATGCAGCACGAGCGCATCGTGCATTTTCTCGTGACGTTCATGTTCGCGGTGATACTTGTCATCTTCCTCGCGGTCATGCTGTTCACCGACAACCTTATGATACTCATACTCGTCACGATGATAACCGTCCTCGAGGCATTCTACATAAAGCACTACTACTTCCTCGAGAACACCGTGCAGAAGATGTACAAGGTCTACGACGAGATACTGAAGAAGCAGAGGGAGATACAATGACGAAGCAGGAAATAGCCGCCCTCGCGATCGAGGAGCTGGAGAAACTCTACCCCGACATCGGCTGCACGCTCGACTACGCCAAGCCCTACGAGCTGATGTTCGCAGCGCGCCTTGCAGCCCAGTGTACCGACGCCCGCGTGAATATCGTAACAAAGACGCTCTTCGTCAAGTACCCCACCCTTGAAGCATTCGCGCAGGCTGACCTCGCGGAGCTCGAACAGGACATCAAGCCCTGCGGCTTCTACCACACCAAGGCGAAGAGCCTGAAGGAAATGGCGCAGAAGCTCCTTGACGACTTCGGCGGCGAGGTCCCCGGCACAATGGAGGAGCTCCTCACCTTGCCCGGTATCGGGCGAAAGACCGCAAATCTCATGCTCGGCGACGTCTTCGGCAAGCCCGCCGTCGTCACCGACACCCACTGCATACGCATAACCGGCAGGCTCGGCATGACAAAAAACAAAGAGCCCGCAAAGGTCGAAAAGGACCTTCGCAGGCTGCTGCCGCCGGAAATATCGAATCATTTCTGCCACCAGACCGTACAGTTCGGACGTGATATCTGCCGTGCACGCTCGCCTAAGTGCAGCGAGTGTACGCTCAGCAGATTCTGCCGGTATTTCGCGGAAAATCGCAAGAAAAAGGAGAGTTGACCATGTTATTTGACTTCACACTCAGCACCCCCGCAGAGGGGCTCGTAGACATCACCCCCGAGGTCTGCGAGGCTATATCCGAGAGCGGCGTGAACGAGGGAACGTGCATCGTTTTCTGCACGCATACCACCGCCGCGATAACCATTACCGAGAACGCCGACCCCGACGTCAAGACCGACCTCGTGCTCGGTCTCGACCGCTCCTTCCCGGACCTCGACAGCTTCCGCCACGCTGAGGGCAACTCCGACGCACACATCAAATCCTCGACCATAGGACCGAGCGAGACTCTCATCGTCCACGCAGGACGCCCTCTCCTCGGCACATGGCAGGGACTCTACTTCTGCGAGTTCGACGGTCCCCGCACGCGCAAATTCTACGTCAAGGTGGTGTCGGGCTGATGAACGAGATCGAAAAACTGCGCGACATCGTGAACAGCTCGAAGAGCATCGTGTTCTTCGGCGGCGCAGGAGTGTCCACAGAGAGCGGCATACCGGACTTCCGCAGCGTAGACGGTCTATACAGCCAGCAGTGGGACTACCCGCCCGAGCAGATACTCAGCAACACATTCTTCATGGCGCACACGGAGGAATTCTACCGGTTCTACCGCGCGAAAATGCTGTGTCTTGACGCCAAGCCGAACGCCGCCCACATAAAGCTCGCCGAGCTCGAAAAGGATGGCAGGCTGACCGCCGTCGTGACGCAGAACATCGACGGACTTCATCAGGCGGCAGGCAGCAAGCGCGTCTACGAGCTCCACGGGAGCGTGCTGCGCAACTACTGCATGAAGTGCCGGAAGTTCCACACAGCGGAGTACATACTTGGATCCGAGGGCGTACCGCGCTGCGAGTGCGGCGGACTGATAAAGCCTGACGTCGTGCTGTACGAGGAATCCCTCAACGACGACACGGTCTCCGGCGCGATAAACGCGATACACGCCGCAGACACGCTCATCATAGGCGGCACCTCGCTGAACGTCTACCCCGCCGCAGGACTGATACGCTACTTCCGCGGCAATAACCTCGTGATAATAAATATGTCTCCCACGCAGATGGATTCCAGCGCCGACCTGCTGATCTGCGGAAAGATCGGAGAAGTCATGTCAGCGATATAAACGAAAAAAGAGCAGATCTCACGATCTGCTCTTTCTATTTCTGCATTCATTCGGGCTGCACATCGAGCAATCCCCGCAGCAGCCCCTGCCGGACTTCTTCCGGCGCACCAGATATGTCACCGCAGCCGCGAGCGCCGCTCCGATGACGATGATCAGCACAATATCCGCTGCGTTCACTCACATCACCCCCGCGAGTATCAGCACTGCGCGGACGACCAGTGTCACGAGCCACGCAAGCACGCACTGCCATACAACGACGGTCAGTGCCCATTTTTTGCCGAGCTCGCGCTTGACCGAAGCCACAGCCGCTACACAGGGCGTGTACAGCAATGAAAATACCAGCAGCGATGCCGCCGAAAGCGAGCTCATCTGCGAGGTGACGTTTCCGCTGTAAAGTATCTCGAGGGTCGAAACAACGCTCTCCTTCGCCATGAATCCGCTTATGAGGGAGACGAGGATCTGCCAGTCGCCGAGACCTATCGGAGCCATAACCGGCGCGAACAGTCCCGCAGCCTTCGCGAGGATACTCTCCCCCGCGTCCTCGACAAGGTCGAGGCGGAGGTCGAAGCTCTGCAGGAACCACACAACAACAGTCGCGATGAGTATGACCGAGAACGCCCTCTGCAGGAAGTCCTTCGCCTTCTCCCACAGCAGCTGCGCGACGTTCCGCAGCCCCGGCATACGGTAGTTCGGGAGCTCCATGACGAACGGCACAGGCTCGCCGCGGAACAGCGTCTCCTTATAGAACAGCGCCGCGATTATCCCCATGAGGATACCGAGGAAGTACAGTCCCACCATGATGAGACCGCCGCGCCCCGGGAAGAACGCATTCACGAAAAATGCGTAGATAGGGAGCTTCGCGGTACAGCTCATGAACGGCGTGAGGAGTATGGTCATCTTGCGGTCGCGCTCACTCGAGAGGGTGCGGGTAGCCATGACGGCTGGCACCGAGCACCCGAATCCGATCAGCAGCGGAACTATGCTCCGTCCGGAAAGACCGATCTTACGCAGGGCTTTGTCCATAAAGAACGCAACTCTCGCGACGTATCCGCTGTCCTCGAGCAGCGACAGGAAGAAAAACAGCGTCACGATGACCGGCAGGAAGCTCAGCACGCTGCCCACGCCGGCGAAAATGCCGTCGATTATGAGACTGTGAATGACAGAGTTGACGTGCGCCCCGGTTAGAGCCTTGTCGGTGACCTCAGTGAGCGCGTCGATACCGGTCTCAAGGAGCCCCTGGAGCCACGCACCGATGACGTTGAAGGTCAGCACGAAGACGAGCGCCATTATCAGTATAAACGCCGGAATGGCAGTGTATTTGCCGGTGAGGAACATATCAATGCGGCGGCTGCGGATATGCTCGCGGGTCTCGGCGGGCTTGGTCACGCACTCGCGGCAAAGACGCTTTATGTAGCTGAATCTCATGTCCGCGACGGCAGCGCTGCGGTCAAGTCCGCGCTCTTTTTCGAGCTGCTTGATGATATGCCCGACGGTCTCCTGTTCGTTCTCGTCAAGCCCGAGCTGCTTCATGATGAGCGGGTCGTCCTCCACGACCTTACTCGCCGTGAAGCGCAGGGGAAGTCCCGCGAGTTCGGCGTGATCCTCGATGAGATGCTCGATACCATGCATACAGCGGTGTACCGCGCCGCCGTTCTCGGACTTCCCGCAGAAGTCCTGCGGAACGGGCTTTTCCTGGTAGTATGCGACGTGTACCGCGTGCTCGACGAGCTCCTCGATGCCCTCATTCTTTGCAGCGGATATCGGCACAACAGGCACCCCAAGGAGCTGCTCCATCGCGTTGACGTCGATACCGCCGCCGTTTGAGGTGAGCTCGTCCATCATATTTATCGCCACTACCATGGGGATATCCATTTCGAGCAGCTGCATGGTGAGGTAGAGGTTGCGCTCGATGTTGGTGACGTCCACGATATTGATGATCGCGTGCGGCTTTTCAGTGAGGACGAAGTTGCGTGAGACTATCTCCTCGCTGCTGTAGGGCGACATGGAATATATGCCCGGGAGGTCGGTGATGACGGTGTCCGGGCGTCCCTTTATCGCACCGTCCTTGCGGTCAACGGTAACGCCGGGAAAGTTCCCGACGTGCTGTTTTGAGCCTGTAAGGCGGGTGAACAGAGTGGTCTTGCCGCTGTTCTGGTTGCCGACGAGGGCGAAGCGTATGGTCGTGCCGTCGGGTAGCGGAGTACCGCTGCCCTTAGGGTGGAATTTTCCTCCCTCACCGAGACCGGGGTGGGCGGTCTTTTTCTTTTGGTGCTTGTGAGGCTCAGCAGCGGGCGACTCGGCTATGGGGGAGACATCTATCTTTTCGGCATCCGCGAGGCGGAGGGTGAGCTCATAGCCGTGCAGGCGCAGCTCGATAGGATCGCCCATAGGGGCGTATTTCACCACCGTGACGCGCGTGCCGGGGATAAGTCCCATGTCGAGAAAATGCTGGCGGAGGGCGCCCTCGCCGTTCACGCTCTCGACCCTTGCGGTCTGACCTATTTTTATGTCCTTGAGTGTTTCCATTGCAAATGCTCCAATTGGTTATTATTTCTTTATCATTATAGCATATAAGCGTAAGCGTTATGCTATAATCGCCCGACCGCAGGGAGCAGATCTCCTATCTGCAAGGGCTTTTAAATCAGTTATAATGAATGCTTCTGTATTCATTATAGCACACAGCTCCGAATAAAGCAAGTGCATACGACGGGGACGCTCCAAATCGGCGGAGAACGTGTCCACTGAACCAAAACCGCGTCAGATTCATATTATAAAACGTACACGGCAGGGCTGTGTACGCGAAAGGAGGAAATATGAATCTGAATATGTTTGACGATATGTCCGGTTCACGGCTGCGCGGGACTATGGAGGTCCGCATGGCTGTGCCTGATGATAGAATGCCCGGCGCGACTCCGCGCTTCCCCGCACAGACACCCCTCGGTATGGCGTATGTGCCGTTCCAGCAGTGGGGAGAGGTCTACCCGGAGGACGATGCTTTTTCCCGCGGGACGATGTTCCCGCAGCTTGACTATCCTTTTAAGGGAGGCTGCTGCGATGAATGAGAAAGAAATGCTGATGCGCAAGATAAAAAAGTACGATTTTGCCCTCAAGGAGCTGAACCTCTACCTCGATACGCACCCGAACTGCCGGCGTGCGCTCGCGATGTTCAGGCAGTACAGCGACCTGCGCAGCGACGCAGTCAGTGAGTACACCGCACGGTTCGGTCCGATAGTGCCGGAGCAGTCGGCAGACGGACAGCAGTGGGCATGGGTCGCAGATCCGTGGCCGTGGGAAAGGAGCTGAGCTTATGTGGCAGTATGAGAAAAAACTTCAATACCCCGTAAACATCAAGACCCCAAATGCAAAAATGGCAAAGGTCATTATTTCGCAGCTTGGCGGTCCGGACGGCGAGCTGGCCGCGTCGCTGAGATACCTGAATCAGCGCTACGCCATGCCCTACGCAGAGGTCAAGGGCCTGCTGACCGACATCGGCACAGAGGAGCTCGCGCACGTCGAGATGATCTCCGCGATACTCTACCAGCTCACCAAGGATCTGACGATAGACCAGATAAAGGCTGAAGGCTTCGACACCTACTTCGTTGACCACACCACCGGAATCTACCCCGTCGCAGCGTCCGGAGCGCCTTTCACTGCGGCGTATTTCCAGTCCAAGGGCGATATCATCACCGACCTGCACGAGAATATGGCTGCGGAGCAGAAGGCGCGCACGACCTACGACAACATCCTTCGCCTTGCCGACGATCCCGACGTCCGCGACCCTATCCGCTTCCTCAGACAGCGCGAGATAGTCCATTTCCAACGCTTCGGAGAAGCCCTCCGCATCGCACAGGATAACCTCGACGCGAAGAATTTCTACGCCTGCAACCCGTCGTTCGACAAGAACTGCGGCAGGAGAAAATGACCCCATGCACGAAATGCCCCGAAGCACTTGCTCCGGGGCATTTC
>JAEEGL012456050.1_pt1 | contig 11717 bp, 10 predicted proteins | sample 9134231 | NCBI WGS metagenome assembly JAEEGL01 (sample SAMN16246548, study PRJNA631951) | gut metagenome | biome: gut microbiome; feature: rumen; material: fiber-attached | host: Bos | place: Iran: Karaj | collected 2018-10
GCCGCCGGAATCTACGATACGCCGGTGACGCTCGCCGTCAAATCGCAACTGCGCGCCGAACGTCCGGTGCTGCTCGGGGTTTCCACAAACGACGCGCTGTCGGGCTCTGCCCGCGCACTCGGAACGCTATTGCCGATGCGCAACGTCTACTTTCTGCCGATGGCGCAGGACGCGCCGCGGGGCAAGCCGCGCTCGATGGTGTGTTTGTTTGAAAAAACGCTCAACGCCGTGCAGGCGGCGCTGGAGGGGCGGCAGCTGACGCCGATCATTTGCTAGTGCACAGTGCTTGGTGCTTAGTGCACAGAAAAGCCGCCCTGCATGGGCGGCTTTAACTATTGACTAATGACTGTTGACTGTCGACTTATTTGAGATAATTCATCGCCATTTTCAAAACATGCATGGCGCAGCTTTGCAATTCGCCGAGCGTGACGCCGTCTTTGGCTTTCATGCTCTTTTTCAGCGTGCCGTCGGGCTTGCGTTTGCCGCCGCGGGCTCCGCCCGGCATCAGCACGTCGACGCCGGCACGCACACGGTAGCCCTGGTCAATGACGCCCGGGAATTCGTGCGATTCGTCCTTACGCATCCACCAGTCGGTCATCACACTGCCCTGAAAGCCCCATTCCCCACGCAGCACCGTGGTGCAAAGATCGTAGTTATAATGGCTCCACACCCCGTTGACCTTGTTGTAGGAGGTCATGATATTGTGCGGCTGCGCCTCCCGCACGCACAGTTCAAAGCCCTTGAGATAGATTTCGCGCAGAGCGCGTTCGCTCACACGGGAATCGTTATGCGTGCGGTTGAACTCCTGATTGTTGCAGCAGAAATGCTTCGGACACGCCGACAACCCGCCGGACTGAATCCCTTGCACGTAGCTCGACGCGATCAGACCGGTCAGGCACGGGTCCTCCGAAAAATATTCAAAGTTGCGTCCGCAAAGCGGATTGCGGTGAATGTTCATGCCGGGCGCCAGCAGAATATCGCTGCCGCGCGCCGCCATCTCCTGCGCAAGCGCGGAAAACAGCGTTTGCACCAGCAGGCGGTTAAACGAGCAGGCAAGCGCCGCGCCGTTCGGCAACAGAGAGCAGGATTCCGAAAGGCGGATGCCGCTCGGACCGTCGGTTGTGATGACAGCGGGAATCCCCTTTTCACGCAGCGACGGCAAAACGCCGCCGATGGCGCCCGCGTTGCCCTTGGCGCCGAGCGGGCTGTCCATGCTGTAGTCGCCGCGCGTTATCGCTTCCAGTTCGTCCACACTCAGCTGCGCCGTAAACGCCGCAAGCGAGGCTTTCCCGTCCTTCACGTCCTGCAGCCTGATCCCGCAATCACCGCTCTGCGCAACGTCCTGCGGCAGATTGCGCAGAATGCGTTCGCGCAGGGAGACCTGCATGGTCGGCGCGCGCTGCGTCATCGGAACGTTTTCGCCGTTTTCGTTTTTGCGCAACACCAGACGTTCAAAGGGATGGCGCGGATCCGGCGCGCAGATCTGGCTGCACTGGCGCACCACCTGCAGCGCACGCACGGTAAACGAGCGGCAAAACGCGGCGGATCGCACGTCAGCGCCGACATACAGGTTGTAGACGCCGGCTTCATAGATCCAGGCGCTGCGGTGTCCGCTCAGACCGGTGTCGTCATAAGAGGCATAATCCGACAGCTTGCAGTGCAGGCAAAGCTTTTCCTCTTCGCCGGGCTGCAGCAGATTCGTTTTTGCAAACGCAACCAGCATCCGTTCCGGCTGCGAGAGTACGCCCTGCGGCTTTTGCAAATACATCTGCACGGTATGTTTGCCGCTGTAGGTGTCGCCGGTATTCTTCACCTTGACCCAGACGCGGCAGTCGTCGCCGCTGATGCGCGTTTGCGTCACGTCCACGGAAAACGTGGTATAGCTCAGACCGAAGCCGAAGGGAAACAGCACCCGCGAGGGCGCGAAGGTTTCAAAGAAGCGGTAGCCCACAAAGACGTCTTCGGCATACTCGTTATAGGCTTTATTGCCGAAATGCGCACTGGACGGATAGTCTTCATACCGCAGGGCGATCGTGTCGCAAAGACAGCCGCTGGGCGTCACGTCGCCGCAAAGGACGTCTGCCACGCTGTTGCCGGTTTCCATGCCGTTTTGCCAGATATAGGCAACGGTCGTGATACGCTCGCCGTAATCCTTGAGCCAGTGCATGTCCATGATGGAACCGACGTTAAGCAAAACGGCAACCCGTTTGAACGCCTTTGTCACCTGGTCGAGCAGGGCTTTTTCTTCCTTTGTCAGATAATAACTGCCTTCCGTCAGCGTGTTTTCGCGGTCTTCCCCGGCGACACGACCGATGATAACGATCGCCGTATCCCCGACTTTTGCCGCCTCCTGTACCAGCTTGTCGCTGACCGGCATCTCGTCGTAGCACATCGGCCAGTGACCCCAGTAGCCGTCGTCCACCGGGTGGTGTGCCGACCAGTCTTCATAAACGGCTGCCAGGTCTTCGTTGATCTGAAGCTTCTCACAATTGCGCAACCCTTCGAGAATGCTCACCTTATACGGCGCGTTGACGTCGCCGCCGGACCCGTAGCCGACAAAGAACGTATCGACCTGCACGCGCCCGAATACGCTGACCGTTTTGTCTTTCGGCAGCGGCAAAGTCTGCTGTTCGTTTTTCAAAAGAACAATCCCCTCGGCGCCCATCTGCCGCGCAAGCAGACGCAGCGCATCGGTGCTTTGCGCGCCCTGAAACCGCTCGCTGCCCTTTTGCGCCACCGAATTGACCGCCATGGAGATCAGGCGGTTGGCTTTGTCGGTAATGGTTTTTCGAATACTCATTCAATTTCCCTCCTGTTTGGTTATTCCTCTGTTTTGACGCCAGCGTTCAAGTCCCGCAATGCCCTCCGGCGTGACGGGCTTGAGCCATTTTTTGGAAAAGAACCGCTGCAGACAGATGACCGCCTTCGGCAGATCCTCTGTGAGATAAGCCAGCATGAACACCGTTGTAAACGGCAGATGCCACACGTTGGCTGCCAGGAACGCAACCGGCACGGCAAGGACCCACAAGGTGCCCACGTCGCACACCATGCCGTATAGCGTGTCGCCGCCTGAGCGATAAATGCCGACAATCTGAATATACGGAATGTTGCGAAGCGGCAGTTCCAGTGCATAAAACATCGTGATAAACATCGCCGTCTGAATCGTCAGTTCGGAGATGTTGTCGCCGAAGGTAAACATGGAGATCAGCGGACGGCGCAGCAAAATCAGCAGCGCACCGATGCCCACTGTGCCCAGCGGCACCAGCAGCGAAAACCGCTTTGCGTCGCGCAGACACTGTTCGATTCTGCCGGCGCCGACGGATTTGCCCACCATGATCACGCATGCGTTGCCGAGCCCCACGATGAAGGCAAACGACAGTTCCATAAACGTTTTGACAATCGACACCGCCGCGTAGTATTCATAGCCCATGTTGGAATAGATCGACTGCAGCGCCAGCGTGCCCAGCGCCCACACGGTTTCGTTGAGCACCACGGGAAATGCCCGGCGCACAAACGCCGAAGCGTCCTGCCGGGTAAAGGACACAAGGTCGCGCGGATGGCGCACCATGTGGTTGTGCTGCAGGAGTGAAATCAAAAGCAGCAGCACCGGTCCGGTCCAGGACGAAATGCAGGTGGCAGCCGCAGCGCCGCGCACCCCGAGCGCAGGTGCGCCGAAATGACCGAAGATCAGGGTATAATTGAGAAACGCATTGAGCGCTGTTGTCACGAGCGAAACATACATCGGCACCCGCGGCTGCTCAATCGTGCGCAGGAACGTGGACAGAACCACGGTCAGACAGACTGCCGGATAAGAGATGCAGGCAATTCTCAAATAGGACGCGCCGGTCTCAATGACCTGCGGCGTTTTGTTGAAGATGGATATGATGCCTGTTGGAAACGCGGCAGCGCCAACAACAAAGAGTGCCGCAACGCAAAGAAGGATCAGCAGCGACAGCCCCAGCACCCGGCGCATGGCGGCATGGTTTTTCACGCCGCGGTACTGCGAGCCGAACACCGACATGCCGGACGCAACGCCGAAGGTGATCAGATTCAAGAACCAGCTCCACTGCCCTGCCATGCCGACGGAAGAAAGCGCCAGATCCCCCAGCCGGCTGACCATCAGCGTGTCAATCAGCGCAAAGGAGCTTGCCAGCATATTCTGAACGGCGATCGGCAGCGCAAGACGCACGGTGCTGCGCCAGAAGGCACGGTCGCCGAAATACTCTGTCAGTTTCATAGGATAATCCTTTTCTTTATGGAATCCTGTTTATTATAAAGGAAACGCAGCGGAATGTCAATCTTCTTTGCGCTGCAACGGGCGCGGCACGCCCATAAAATCAATCACGCGGCTGCGCTGCTGTATGCTGCAGATGCGATCCGACGTGTACACCGTCACGTCGCCCGACAGCACCCGCGTGCGGCAATACGCTTCGTCACACGCGTGCACAAACGTATCGAACAGCAGCGGCAGACCGTCCGCCGTGCGCGCGGTCCAGTAGACGCGCGTTCTGGTTTCGATGGAAAACGGCAGCTTCACGCCGTGCAGCTGCAGCGCAGACGTGTTGCTGAATGCCGTATAGTCTTTTCCGTGCGGAAACAGCCCGAGCGGCAGTGAAAGATGCCAGAAATGCAGCACCGGTACCCGGCAGACCGCCCGCGGAGAACGCAACCGCGGCTGCAGCGCACCCTGCATAGTCCGGCTGTCTTCGTGCAGCGCCGTCACAATGCCGCGCGCTTCATAATAATAGGGCTTGCCCTCGCGGTCTTCTCTGGTTCCGCTGATCAGCAGATCGCCTTTTTTGACCCCGTTGCCGACTTCGTTCGCCCTGATGCCGCTGTGTACCTCCATCGACAGAATCTGTCCGTCAAAATCCGCCACAAGATCGGCGGGTGCACCATAGGGCGGATCGGGCAGGGTTGTTTGTGTTTCGGCGTCGCGCACCTCGATCACACAGCGCGTACCGATCAGATTGACCGCCGCCCACGACAGTGCGCCGTCCAGTTCCTCCTGCAGCCGGATAGCCAGCAGTTCTCCGTTTTCCTCAGGTTTTTTTGCGCCGGGAAACAGTCCGATGTTTGCGGCAGCGGCAAGGATCTGCATTTCAGAAACCTGCTTGCCTCCGGTGGTTTCCACACTCCACAAAAAGCCCGAGCAAACTACCGCCAGCACGGCGCAGCAAAGCACACCCACGGGCAAGCCCAGCCGCGTGCGGTTGCGGCGAAGCAAAAACGGCAGCCCGTGCTTTTCCAAACAGCAGACGGTCATCCCCGCCTGTCTTGCAACCCGGTGCAGCCGCCGGTAATCGCGCAGAGCAACCAGTGCCGTGACGCCCGACGTGTCCTGCCGCAGATTCCATACACGCAGGTTTTCGCTGTCGCACAGATTCAAAAAGCGCGCGGGAAAGCCGCCCGACGCGCGAAATCGCAGGAACCCGAACAGGTAGTGAAACAGAAAAAAGTCCAGCATCGCTTCTCTCCTTCACACCGGCAAAAACTGCAGCAGAGTCAGCCGACCGCTGACAAACACCTGCGACGACGACAGATGATTCAGACACAGGTCAAAGCCCTGCAGCTCCAGCACCGTTGTGTTGCAATTGAGCCGGACACGCGTTTCGCTGTATTCGAGAATGCCTTTACAGCCTTCAATCAATGCCTGTTGATCCGCGCACAGCTCCACACGCGGCGCTGAGAGCTGTGCCTGCGACCCGAACGCGGACAGCGCCGCCAGCCGTTGTTTCCATTGATGCACCATGGAATCGCCCCTTTCTCTTCTATACCATATGCCCGCGCGCTTCTATTTATCCGCGTTCCGGCATATATCATAACGGTGAATGCAATGAAACAATCCCCGACCTTTCGCTTGCAAAGCTTTTCTTTTTTCCTGCAAGCTATCTGTCTGCTCTCGCTCGGCGCGCTGCTGCTGCTGTTTTCCGAGCAGACCTCTGCCGGTGTCTCGCAGGGGCTGCAGCTGTGTTTTTCCACCCTGATCGGTGCGCTGCTGCCGTTTCTGGTTGTGTCGAAGCTCTTTCTTCTGCGCGGACTGCACCGTCCGCTGATACAGCGGCGTTCATTTTTCATGCGGCGTGTGCTCGGTCTGCCGGACGTCTGCGCGGCGGTGCTGCTGTTTTCCATGGTCGGCGGCTATCCGGTCGGCGCATCCATGGCGGCGGATCTCAAAAGAGATGGCAGCATCACCCAAAATCAGGCGCAGCGGCTGCTGCTGTTCTGTGTCGGTCCGGGGCCGTCGTTTGCCGTCTCCGCGGTCGGCGTCGGTATGCTGCACAGCGCAAAGGCGGGTGTTGTTTTGTATGCCGGCGTGGTTTGCGGCGCACTTCTGACCGGCATGTTCTCGCGTCTGTTTTTCCGCACAGCGCCAACCGACAGCGCGGCGGAAATTCAGGAACCGCCGGTTTTGCCGCTTGCCGCTGCCATCGACCGCGCGGTCAAAGAAAGCGTGCAGTCGATGCTGCTGATCTGCGGATTTGTTGCGCTTTTCAGCGCACTGCTGCAATTGCTGCAGGCGTTTGACATTCCGCAGTCCGCAAAGCTCGTTCTGGCTGCGCTGCTGGAGGTTACCAACGCGTGCAAAGCGTTATCACCACAGGTTTCGCTGCCGGTTCTTGCGCTCGTTGCGGCGTGGGGCGGCGTATGCACGCACTGTCAGCTCTCCCCGTTTATCGTCGATGTGCAGCTGCCGTATATGCGCTTTGTGTGTTTTCGCGCCGTTCACGCGGGGTGCAGCTTTCTTTGCTGCCGGGCGCTGCTGCTGTTCATCAAGCTGCCGGTGGACGCAATCCGGCAAAACGCCCTGCGTCCTGCCGTGCAGCCGAACTGTCTGCTGTCCGTATGCATGTGCATGATGTGCGTGCTGCTGTTGTTCGGGTCCAACTGGTCAATGCGTCTGACACGCACAAAATAGCTTGCTTTTTTCCCGGCGGTATGCTACAATACAGGAAGACTGAAAGGAGGAAGAGGATCTCCCATGAAACAGAAACTCACGCGGGGCAAGGCTTATCCGAGAAAATGCGCACACTGTGCGTTCGGCAGTATCGTTGAGGGCGACAAGGAGGTGCTCTGCACGCGCAACGGCGTGATGCAGCCGGACGACTGCTGCAGCAAATATCAGTATGATCCGCTGAAACGCCAGCCAAAGCGTCAGACGCTTGCGTCCGGCTATAGCGAAGAGGATTTTGCATTATAAAAAACAAAACCGCCGCGGCGGTTTTCTTTTTTTGCCTGCTTTTGCCGTTTGTTTCACGGTATGTTTTTCGCGTGTTTGCGACATACTAACCCAAGATCAAACAGCAAAGGATGTCATAGTATGGATCTGTCTGTCTTTTCTCCCAACCGCGGCAAAGAACGCGCGATCACAACCTCATTCGGCACGTTCGACCGTTTTCCGATCCGCACGCACGTGATCATGCGCGGCGAAAAGCTGGAGGACGTGATGCAGCAATATGCGCCGTTACCGTTTGGCGTGGGAGATTATCTGTTTATCAGCGAAAAAATCGTTGCCATCTGTCAGGGGCGCGCGTGGGATATCAGCGAGATTCGTCCGTCGATGCTGGCAAAGCTGCTGAGCCGGTTCGTCTACCGCTCGCCCTACGGGATCGGACTGGGTTCTCCGTGGACCATGCAGCTTGCCATTGAGGAGGTCGGCGTCGGGCGGCTGTTGGTCGCCGCCGCCTGTTCCGCGCTGACAAAGCCGTTTGGCGTTCGGGGCGTGTTCTACCGGATTGCCGGCACGGCAGCGCGAGCAATTGACGGTCCGTGCGACTGCACGATTCCGCCATATAACCATTACGCCAAAAAGGCGCCGAAGGACCCGGACCGCGTGGCGCGGCATCTGGCGGGACTGCTCGGCTGCAAAGTGGTTATCATCGACGCGAACGATCTGGGCGTGGAGGTGCTCGGCAGAAGCAGCAGCAGTATTCCAACGCTGTTTTGCAAGCAGGTGTTCCGCGACAATCCGCTCGGGCAGTCGAGCGAAAGCACGCCGCTGGCGCTCGTACGGCGGGCAAGTTAAAAGCGGCTGCAAACGCAGCCGCTCTTTCTCTTATCTCTTGCCTTCCTGTTTCTTTTTCATCATCCGCATGGCATTGAGGATAGCGAGCACCGACACGCCGACGTCCGCAAACACGGCGAGCCACATATTGGCAATGCCGAACGCGCCGAGCAGCAGTACGACCGCCTTGACTGCCAGCGCAAACACGATGTTTTCCTTCACAATCCGCATCGTTTTGCGCGAAATGCGCAGTACCGTTTCCAGCTTTGACAGATCGTCATCCATGATGACCACGTCCGCCGCTTCAATCGCGGCGTCGGATCCCATGGAGCCCATTGCAATGCCGACGTCCGCACGCGCAAGCACCGGCGCGTCGTTGATCCCGTCGCCGACATAGGCAAGGGTTGTGCCATTGTCCTTCTCAAGCAGCAACGTTTCCAGCTGCTCCACCTTCTGCGCAGGCAGAAGATCGGTATAGGCGTCATCAAGTCCGAGCGCGTCCGCAACCGATTGACCGACCGCCTTGCGGTCGCCCGTCAGCATAATCAGCCGGCGTACACCGCTTTTGCGCAGCGACGAAAGCGCCTGCTTCGCGCCGGGCTTTATCGTATCCGAGATGCAGATTTCTCCGCAGTATGTGCCGCCGAGCGCCACATACACCACCGTTGCGCCGGTTGGGTTTTCCGGCACCGGCACGGAAAACTGACGCATCAGCCGTTCGTTGCCGACGAGCAGCTGCTTGCCGTCCAGCACGGCGCAAACCCCGTGACCGGGCAGCTCGCGCAACTCCTGCAGCGCCGACGCATCGGGCGCATTGCCGAATGCCGCAACAATGGATTTTGCAATGGGGTGGTTGCTGCCGCTCTCCGCCGCCGCTGCCAGACGAAGCAGCGTTTGTGCATCCACGCCGGCCGGGTGCACGTCGGACACGTGGAACGTACCTTGCGTGAGCGTGCCGGTTTTATCGAACACCAGCGCAGACAAAGCGGAAAGACTTTCCAGATCGTTGCTGCCCTTCACAAGTACCCCGACTCTCGACGCAGCGCCGATGCCGCCGAAGAAGCCGAGCGGCACGGAGATCACCAGCGCACAGGGGCACGAGATGACCAAAAAGATACATGCGCGGCGCAGCCAGTCGCTCCAAACGCCGCCGAACAGCACCGGAATCACCGCAAGCAGCACGGCTGCGACGGTTACAACGGGCGTATACACCTTTGCAAAGCGGGTGATGAACGCTTCGGTCCTGGCTTTTTTGCTGCTGGCGTTTTCCACAAGCTCCAAAATTTTGGACACCGTGGAGTCTTCAAACGCTTTTGTCACCTGCACGCGCAGCGTACCGTCGCTGTTGATGCAGCCCGAGACGATGGCTTCCCCTTTGTCTACGGGACGCGGCAGGGATTCGCCCGTCAGCGCCGCGGTATTCAGCAGTGAGCTGCCCGCCAGAACGATCCCGTCCAGCGGCACACGCTCGCCGGGTTTGACCACAATGATCTGCCCGACCTCCACGTCGTCGGGATCCACCTGCTGCACACCGTCATCGGTTTCCAGATTGGCATACTGCGGCACAATCTCCAACAGCGCCTTAATGGACGCGCGGGATCGACCGACGGCAATTTTCTGAAACAGCTCGCCGACCTGATAGAACAGCATAACCGCCAGCGCTTCGTCGTATTCGCCGATTGCAAACGCCGCTACCGTGGCAATAAACATCAGCAGGTTTTCGTCAAAGATTTCTCCGGTGCGGATATTGTGCGCCGCCTTCCGGATCACGTCATACGAGATCAGCAGATACGGCACGAGATAGCATCCGATCACGGCATAGACCGGCCAGGACGCCATGACGCCGGTGCGGCGCAGCACTTCGAGCGCCGCAAACAGCATAGCCGTGACGAGAATACGCCAAAGCGTACGTTTTTGTTTTTGATTCATTGCGTTCGCCTTCTTAAGCAGTCACAATTTTGCAGTCGGGTTCAATCTTCGCACAGACCGCCTGCGCAAGCTTTACGATCTCGTCAAACCTTGCGTCGTCTGCTTCCAGCGTCAGCTTTTGCAGCAGAAAATTGACCTGCACGTCGTTGACACCCGCGATCTTGCGGATGGCGTCTTCCATCTTGGCGCCGCAAACAGCGCAGTCCAGTTCGTCGAGTTTGAATTTCTTTTTCATAATAGGACCCCCTAAATTTGAACAGTTGCGCAACCGTTCAATTAAATAGCCAAAAAGATGCGGCGACAGACCGTCGCCTGAATTTATTCGAGGATATGCTCCATGCAGGCGGAAAAGATGGTTTCCACATGCTCGTCGGCAAGCGAGTAATAGACCACCCTGCCCATCTTGCGGTTCTTAACCAGGTTCGACTGCTTGAGAATCCGCAGCTGATGGGAAACCGACGACTTTGTCATGCCGAGCAGGACCGAAATATCGCACACGCACATCTCGTGCGTTTTGAGCGCATACAGAATTTTGACGCGGGTGGAATCGCTGAACAGTTTGAATGCATCGGCAAGATCCATCAATACGTCGTCCTCCGGCATCACGTTCCGCACGGCGTCGACCACATCCTCATGGATGGATTCGCAGTCGCAAAGATCCTGATTGTTGTTCCACGCAGCAGACATGTTGCTTTCCTCCGTTGATGTTTCAGATTGATCGTTGAATAGTTGAACGACCTTTCAACTATTATTATACGCACGCGCCGTCATTTGTCAATAGGAAAATGAAAAAAAGCAGCCTTGGGGCACACTTTTTTTCTGCGGTTATTCATCTGCGGCTACATACGGCAGCGTAACCGTGAAATCGGTATACTGCGGCGTGCTCTGCGCGGTGATGGTGCCGCCGTGCAGCTCCACAATCTGCTTGCTGATGGCAAGTCCGAGCCCGGAACCGCCGGAGGTGCTGGCGCGCGATGCGTCGGCACGGAAAAACTTTTCAAACAGCCGCGCAAGCTTTTCGGGCGGGATCTCATCGCAGTGGTTGCGCACACGGATCAGCACGTTGTTGTCCCGGATCTGTGCGCCGATGCGGATGATCGTTGCAGGGTAGCTGTAGGCCACGGCGTTTTTCAGCAGATTGTCGAGCACGCGGGCAATGCGGTCGGCGTCGGCAAGCAGCACGATGCGCTGCGGGATCTCCACCGTTACGTCCAGCTGCTTGTCCATCAGCATCGGGTAGAATTCATCCACGATCTGGTTCACCATCATGCCGAGGTCGATCCGGTTGCGTTCCAGCGTGATCGTCTGCAGATTGTAGCGAGTGATTTCGAAAAACTCATTGATCAGCATTTCCAGACGGTATGCCTTTTCCAGCGTAATCTCCACATATTTTGCGCGCTGCGCCGGCGACAGATCCGGCGATTCCTGCAAAAGCGACAAATAGCCGATCACGCTGGTCAGCGGTGTTTTGAGATCGTGCGCCAGATACATCACGAGATCGTTTTTACGCGCTTCGTTCAGCGCCGCAAGCTGCTTGCTGCGGTATACGCTGTGTTTCATGTCTTTCAGCGCAATTTCAACATCGGAAAACCGGCGCGAAAAATGCCGGACCTCCCGCTCGTCGCTGAATACGGCAGCCAGGCTGCGCCAGGTTTTGTCAAAGTTATGCAGCGTGCTGACGGAAAAGATGAATGCCGTCAGCACAAACAGCACTGCCCAAAGAATCAGCAGCGCGCTCAGCTTGTTTTCCATGCCCCATTGAAACAGCTGCTCTCCGAGCAAC
>JAEEGL014578927.1_pt1 | contig 11717 bp, 10 predicted proteins | sample 9134231 | NCBI WGS metagenome assembly JAEEGL01 (sample SAMN16246548, study PRJNA631951) | gut metagenome | biome: gut microbiome; feature: rumen; material: fiber-attached | host: Bos | place: Iran: Karaj | collected 2018-10
ACAAACATAAGAAAGAAGGGACAAGGACATGGCAAAGATATACAAAGGCACTTTGGGACTGATCGGCAATACGCCGCTGGTAGAGGTAGTCAACATTGAGAAGGAACTGGGACTGGAAGCAACCATCCTGGTAAAGCTGGAATATTTCAATCCCGCAGGCAGCGTATAGGATCGTATCGCAAAGGCGATGATCGAGGACGCAGAGGAGAAGGGACTGCTGAAGGAGGGCTCCGTGATCATCGAGCCTACCAGTGGTAATACCGGTATCGGTCTGGCAGCGATCGCTGCAGCAAAGGGCTACCGTATCATCCTGACCATGCCCGAGACCATGAGCGTAGAGCGCAGAAACATCTTAAAAGCATACGGCGCAGAGCTGGTATTGACCGAGGGACCCAAGGGAATGAAAGGCGCGATCGCAAAAGCAGAGGAACTCTCCAAAGAGATCCCGAACAGCTTTATCCCGGGACAGTTTGTAAACCCGGCGAACCCCGCGGTACACCGTGCAACTACCGGCCCGGAGATCTGGAACGATACAGATGGTAAGGTAGATATCTTTATCGCAGGTGTAGGTACCGGCGGTACCGTGACCGGAACCGGCGAGTACTTAAAGGAGCAGAATCCGAACGTGAAGGTGGTTGCTCTGGAGCCGGCAGATTCACCGGTACTTTCCGAAGGCAAGGCAGGCAGCCACAAGATCCAGGGTATCGGCGCAGGTTTCGTTCCCGATGTACTGAACACAAATGTATACGATGAGATCTTCAAAGCACCGAACGATAAGGCGTTTGAGACGGCCAAGCTGCTGGCGAAGAAAGAGGGAATCTCCGTAGGTATTTCTTCCGGTGCAGCGCTCTATGGAGCCATCGAACTGGCGAAGAAGCCGGAGAACAAGGGTAAGACCATTGTTGCACTCCTTCCGGACAGCGGTGACCGGTATTACTCCACCGCATTATTTACAGAGTAAATCATTCTTCCGGTCTTCCCACGACGAAGAATACAAAAACTGTCGAAACCATCCGGCAGTTTTTTGATGCAAAAAAAGATCTTTGAAGCTGGAGAGGATTGCCGGGGAAAACAGGTGACTTATGGGTGAGGCATGGCAGTAAAATTTTGAAATACCGTTGCAATGACGGTATTTCTTGTTTTTATAGAAAGTTTATGATATTATATTGCTGTTTTTGCGATTATGAAAATATATGAGGGAGAGAAAACTATGAAACGAAAACTGGTAACATTACTGCTTGCATCATCGCTGGCGCTGTCCATGAGCGGATGCAAAGGCACAGCGGAGAACACTCCGCAGACGGAACCGACGGAAGCACCGGCAGAACTGCCGGCAGAGGAGGTACCGGAACCGACGGAAGAAGCACCTGCGGATGTGGTAGACGAAGGTGCGCTGATCACCACCGGCGGCAAACCGTGGATCGACTCCAATCTGCAAGAGAACATTACAGAAGGAATGGAATTATCCGTAAAGGATGATTTCCATCTGTATGTGAACTATGACTGGCTGAAGAATGCAGAGATCGAAGAAGGCAAAACGTATGTCGGGGCGTTTTCACAGGCTTCGGATGCTACGGAAGAAAAAGCACTGGCGCTTTTGAATGATGAGAGCCTGACCGGACATGATGCAGAACTGATCCAGGCATATTATAAAGCGCTTATGGACTGGGATGCCCGTGATGCTGCCGGGATCACACCGATTGAAGGAACGGTAGAAGCAATCAAGGCCATCAGTACCATGGACGAACTTTCGGATTTCATCTGTGATATGGATGCCAGCTATTTTGTGCCGGTATTGACGTCTCCGGGAAATACTCTTTCCTATGAGGATTCGGAAAGCTATATCACGTATATCAACAATGACGGTCTGTTGCTGGGAGACCCGGCAGAGTACAGCGAGCGTACCGAAATGGGAGACCGTACTTATGAAGCAAACCTTGCTCTGACCAAGGCGATGCTGACAAGACTGGGCTATACCGAAGACGAAGCAACTGCGATGTTTGAAGATGTGATCGCATTTGAAACCAAGCTTGCAGAAGTGTCTCTGACCAGTGCAGATGCTATGAGCCCGGACTTCATCGATAAGATCAATAATGTATACTCGCCGGAAGAGCTGAAGGAACTGGAAACCACATATCCGTTAACGCGTTATATTGAAGCCTGCGGATATGGGAATGCCGATTGTTATATCGTCTATGAGCCGGCAGTGATCGAGCGGATCAACGAGCTGTATACGGAAGAAAACCTGGAAACGATCAAAAACAGCATGCTGATCGGTTATGTGACGGATATGGCGCCTATGCTGGATAATGAGGCGTATGATGCCTATATTGAAGCAGGGAGCATTGTGGACGGTTCCACAGGGCGAGAGGATTACAGCAAGGTGGCAGCAAGCAGAGTCCGCGGTTCTCTGATGACGCCGATGGACCGGGCCTACCTGGAACGATATGATGCTGCAGAGAAGAAGGAGCGTATCACAAAGATCTGTGAAGAGGTGATCGATGTGTACCGTGATATGCTGGCAGAGGAAGAGTGGTTATCGGAAGAGACAAGGGATCTGGCAATCGAAAAACTGGATGCCATCACGATCAACGCCGTATATCCGGACAAATGGACCGATTACAGCAAGCTTGACTTAAACGGTCTTTCTCTGTATGAATGCCAGAAAGCGATCACACAGTTTTACTGGGATCAGGACCTTACACATACAAACGGCAAGGTGGATCATGAAATCTGGGATTTTGATATCCTGGAGGCCAATGCATACTACAATCCGCAGGACAATTCGATCAATATGATCCTGGGACTGCTGGAGGAGCCGTTCTACTATGACGGTATTACGGATGAAGCACTGATGGGATCCATCGGTGTCGTGATCGGCCATGAGATCAGCCACGCGTTTGATACCAATGGTGCGCAGTTCGACAAGTATGGAAATTATTCCGACTGGTGGACCGAGGAGGATTATGCTGCATTTATGGAGCGCGCAGATAAGCTGGCAGCGTACTATGACGGTATCACCGTATGGGAAGGACAGAATGTGCCCGGACAGAATATCCAGACGGAGGCGATCGCGGACATCACCGGTATGAAGGCCATCCTGAAGATCGCCGAGGGTATGGAGGGCTTTGACTATGACAAGTTCTTTACGGCATATGCGAAGGTATGGCATGAACTGAATACCAGAGAGATGGAATTCTACTATTGTACACAGGATTCCCATCCGCTGTCGTTCCTTCGTACCAACGTGACACTGCAGCAGTTTGATGAATTCCTGGAAACCTATGACATTCAGGAAGGTGACAATATGTATCTGGCACCGGAAGACCGTATCATGGTGTGGTAAGAAGTAAAACAATCAATTGTAACGATAATGAAAAGGAATACCGTCAAAATGACGGTATTTCTTGTTTTTTTGCTGATTTTTTGGTAAAATGTTCTATGTTGGTATATTTTTTCTTTTCAGTAGATGGTTATGATCGGGAGATTGTCTGCTTACGAAAAAAGGGAGTGCATCAGATGGAACAAACGATCGGAGAAAGCATTGCGGAAGCGATAGAGAAGAAGGAATTGCAGGCCTACTACCAGCCGAAATATGATGCGATCACCGGCAAGATCGTGGGAGCGGAGGCATTGGTTCGCTGGATCAAACAAAGCGGGGATGTGATCCCGCCGGCGCTCTTTATCCCGGCTCTGGAACAGACGGAAGCGGTCAATCAGGTGGACTGGTGTATCCTGGAACAGGCGTGTGCAACGGTTCTGGAACTGCGGGAGCAGGGAGTCAAGATGCAATTGTCCGTTAACTTTTCCAGATGGCATGTAAAAGAAACGGATTTTCTCGAGAAACTGAATACTATCGTGGACCGTTACCATATCCCGCATAAGTATGTGGAAGTGGAGATCACGGAATCGGCGCTGATCTCGGAATCGGAGAAGATCCTGAGCTGGGTGAAGGAGATCCGGAATGCGGAGTATTCCGTTGCCATCGATGATTTCGGCAGCGGTCTGTCATCACTTCAGTTTGTAAAGGATATTCCTGCGGATGTGTTAAAGATCGACCGTTCCCTGCTCAGCGGAAACTGTGAAAATGAAAAAGAACGCATCGTTCTGGAAAGCATCTTTTATTTTTCCAAACGTTTGAATATGAAGACCGTTGCGGAAGGTGTGGAGACCCGGGAACAGCTTGGTTTTCTTCGGACCTGCAGCTGTGACCAGATCCAGGGATTTATCTTTGCAAAGCCGATGCCGAAGGAAGAATTCCGGCAGCTGGTGATCGAGAAAAATGACGGTATGGATGCCGGGGATATCCTGCAGATCCAGGCGCCTTCCGGCGCGGCGAAACTCCTGATGGATGCGGTCTTTATGAAGTATCCGCTGGTCATCTTTGCAAACCTGACCAGAAACAGCTATTACATGATGGTGTATGATAACTTCTCCACGACTTCCTGTCCGTCCACCGGAGTTTTTGATGAACTGATCGAGCATGGAACGGCGACAATGCACCCGGAGGACCGGGATATCTTCCGTATGACCTTCAACCGGAGAAATCTGCTGCGGGCCTATGAACAGGGCAGGGAATCGGTAACGGCGATCACCAGACAGCTGGGGGATGACGGCATTTATCGTGAAGTGGAGACCAGCGACTTTTTTGTAAAACATCCGTCGGTGGATGATGTATTGACGATCACGCTGTGTGATGTGAGAGGATAGTCAAGGAGAATGACCTTAAGAGATGGGGCAGAAAAATGCAAGAACCGAATACGCGGATATCATCGATCTGCCGCATCATCAGTCGAAGACACGCAAGCATATGAGTATGCATGACCGCGCGGCACAGTTTTCGCCGTTTGCAGCCCTGTCCGGTTATGATGAACTGGTGACGGAAGAGGCGCGTACAACGGAGGAGATGATCGCTCTGGAAGACTGGGACAAAGACGAGATCGGGCGGACGCTCGAGCAGATCGATGAACGGATACGAAACGGGGAGCAGCCGGAAGCGGTGATCACGTATTTTGTGCCGGATGAAAAGAAGGCCGGCGGGGCCTATGTGACCGCGAAGGAGCAGATCAAACGTATCGATGCGGCAAACCAAAAGATCGTGCTGGTAAAATGTACGGAGATCGGTCACGTAAATCTGACCATAGATTTCAATCGGCTGGCCGGTATACAGGAATTGGAGTGACTTGAAACAGAACGGGAAAACGGAGGATAAGCATGGCGTGGAAAAGACCTATATCGCGATCGATCTGAAAAGTTTCTACGCCAGCTGTGAACTGGCTGCCCGTGGGCTGAATGCATTGTCAACCAACCTGGTGGTGGCAGATCCGACAAGGACGGAAAAGACCATCTGCCTTGCTGTATCCCCTTCCTTAAAAGAATACGGGATACCCGGAAGAGCCAGACTCTTTGAAGTGGTCCAAAAGGTAAAGGAAGTAAATGCGCAGCGGATGGCGAAAGCCAGGTCGCTCGGTCTTCTTACAAAAGATCCGGATACGGGGAAGGAAGGGTTCCGGGCGTCTTCCTGCGATTCCGGGGAACTTGCGGCAGATCCTTCTCTGGAGCTGGCCTACATCACTGCACCGCCAAGAATGAAACTGTATGAAGAGATCAGCACACGCTTATTTTCCATTTATCTGCGTTATGTAAGTGAGGAGGATGTGCATGTGTACTCCATCGATGAGTGTTTTATCGATGTGAGCGGCTATCTTGAGACTTACGGACTTACCGCGCATGAACTGGCGATGAAGATGATCCGGGATGTTTTGCGTGAAACAGACATAACGGCGACGGCAGGCATCGGAAGTAACATGTATCTGGCCAAGGTAGCGATGGATGTGGTGGCAAAACATGTGCCGGCAGATAAAGACGGGGTGCGTATCGCAGAACTGAATGAACAGAGCTACCGGGAGCAGCTCTGGTGTCATACGCCGCTGACGGATTTCTGGCGCTGCGGAGGCGGGATCACACGCAGATTACACAGAATGGGCATCTATACGATGGGAGATATCGCCAGGCAGAGCGTCGTGGATGAAAGTGTGTTGTATTCCGCATTTGGGATCAATGCAGAACTGCTCATTGATCATGCATGGGGATGGGAGCCGACGGATATCGCTGCGATAAAGTCGTACAGGCCGTCTGCCAACAGCCTGTCTTCCGGGCAGGTGCTGACCGAGCCGTATACGGCGGAGGATGCAGCGCTTATCGTGCGGGAGATGACGGAACTGCTGGTGCTGGATCTGGTCAAAAAGAGGCTGGTCACAAAAAAGATCGAACTGACCATCGTATATGATGTGACCAGTCTGGTGTATGAGCGGAAAGGCGCTGATCCGGAGAACTCGACGTTTCTGGTCTGCGGGACCGGAAAACGGTATGAAGGGGAAGTCAATGTGGACCGTTACGGACGTTTGCAGCCGCATCCGGCACACGGAACCGGCAATCTGGACCGGTGGACGTCCTCGACACACCGGATCACGGACTGTATGATGGAACTCTATAGGGATATTGTAGATAAAGAACTGCTGGTACGTAAGGTCTATGTGGTGGCCTGCGGTCTGATCCCGGAGAAGGAGATCCCGGAAGAGGAACCGTACCAGATGGATCTGTTCACCGACTATGACGAGCTGGAAAAGCAAAGAGAAGCGGAGGAGGCGGCGGACAGGAAGGAACGGAAATTACAGGAAGCAACACTGGCAATGCAGGAAAAATTCGGAAAGAATGCGGTGCTGAAAGGGATGAATCTGAAAAAAGGCGCGATGACGATGAAGCGCAATAAGCAGATCGGCGGACATTCTTCCGGGGAGGAGTAAGAAACGATGGATTCATTAACCGATTATATCTTATGGATGCAGGATTTTACATTTTCCGAAACGGGATTTCTGGATGTGGATGCCCTGATCCTCAGCAATCTGGCCTATTATGATTTCTCGGCGCTGTTTGACGAACAGAACGGACCGGTGTATGTAAGGGATGCGCAGAAGATCCTGGATGCCGGCGAGGTCAATGTGGAGATCGCCATTCATGATAAGAAATACAAGGACCTGCTGCAGGCGGCAGTGAATTCCAAACGCTTCGGGAATCTGCGGATGACCGATTACATTGATATCAAACGTACGGATCCGCCGGTACAGTATGCGGTGGAAACATTTCACGACGAATCCGGCCTGTCCTTTATCGCGTTTCGCGGAACGGATGATTCTCTCGCCGGATGGTATGAAGATTTTATCGCCAGTTTCTGCAAAACGGAAGCCCAGGAGATGGCAAAAGACTATGTAATGCGGGTGGTTTCGTCAGATCCCGGACGGTGCTGGATGATGGGCGGACATTCCAAGGGCGGCAATCTTGCAATCTATGCCGGATGTACGATGGATGCGGATCTGTTTGACCGTATCGAGTGTATCTACAATCTGGACGGTCCCGGCTTGTCCAAGGATGTGATGGGAGATATCCCGACCGAAAACGTTCTGACGAAGACCATCTGTATCCAGCCGGAGTTTTCGGTGGTCGGAAAACTCTTTGATATGCATATCCCGAATACCAGGATCATCAAATCCTTTGCACACGGGGCATTTCAGCATGCGCCGATCACATGGGGTGTGGATCATGGCAAGATCGCAGCTGCCGAAAACCATAATCCGCTGAGTGTGTGGGTCAATGAATTTATCGCAAGATGGATCGAATGTTCCAGCGTGGAGGAGCGCAAGATCTTCTTAAGTGAGATCTATGAGGCGATCAGCAGCGGCGGTTCCACGACACTGGCCGAACTGGCGGGGGAGGGCTTTGACGGCTTCAAAAGGGTGCAGTCCCGGCTTAAGAATCCCAGTGATGTGACGAAGCGTGTAATGTTTGAATTTACCAGACAGGCATTTTTTGCGAGTATTTTCCCGGGACATAACCGGCAGGAATTGGAAAGCGGGGGTAAAAAAATGCCTGTGATCCCCTTTATGAAGGATAAGAAAACGATGGATAACGCGGAAGAAGACGACGGGAAATAAACGTTTCGGGGGCGCGGCATGGCGGTGACCAAGACAAAACTGGAAATATATCTGGAAGAGCAGATCAATAAATATAAGGGGATCTGTATGCCGCTCAAAGCAGGAATGCTTGAACGGATGATGACGAAGAAACTGCCCTGCACCAGTATGCATCCGAATCCTGCGGATGAATTCTGTCATGCGGATGTCGGGCCGAGTTATCGCATCATCGGGGAGTATGAAAGATCGATCCGCAAAAATCTGCTGCATGGTCTGGACCCGTTTGAGGAACCGATCATGGTGGAAAAGATGCATCCGGACGGTTATATGATCTTAAATGGGCATCATCGCTGGGCGGCGGCTTTTCGCTGTGATATCAAAAAGGTGCCGGTAAAGATCGTCAATCTGACACAGGAGACGGATATCGAGAAAATGCTGCTGAACTCGAAACACGACAAACGGATCAGTTTTGATCTGGATGAAGTGGTTCTGGGCGCAAAGGATACCGCAAGTCTGGAAAAAGCATTGCCGTTTCCGCAGGATCATTTTTATAAAGAACGTCTGGCTCTGGGGATACCTGCGCTGTTTCATTTTCTGACAATGCATGGATATGATATCTGGTTGTATACGGCATCGTATTATTCTTATGATTATCTGAAACATCTGTTTCAACTTTATCACGTGCATGTGGATGGCGTGATCACCGGTATGAAACGTAAGGTGGAGGATACGGCAGAGAATAAAGAGGCACAGGAGCATATAAAGGAGATGTTCCGTGAGAGTTACCGTGAGACCGTCACGATCGACCGCTGTATGCTGCTCCGGACGATACGGGGGCAGGAAGAATATGAGCAATTTGACCTGCTCGAAAAGGCGGCGGACTGGTCAAGAGAAGTGATCACCATACTGGAGACCATCGAGAAGGGCAGGGAAGATGAGTGAAAAGAAAATGCGGGTTTCCTTTGATCTGGATGAAGTACTCTTTGTCCTTCCGGAAACCCATAAAACCGAACCTGCGCTGCCATGGCCGTTTTGCAGGATCTACATTGAGAGACTGCGACTGGGAACACCGGCGCTGATCAACCGGCTGCAGGAGATGGGATACGAGGTGTGGGTCTATACATCGTCTTTCCGTACAGAATCCTATATACGGCGTCTGTTCCGCCTGTACGGTGTACATTTTGACGGTATCGTAAACGGCAACCGGCATCTGCGTGAGGTGCAGCGTGACCGGAAGGAACAGCTTCCGCAGAAACTGCCTAACCATTACCGCATATCGCTGCATATCGATGATGAGGCTATTGTATGTACTATGGGACGGCAGTACGGTTATAACGTATATCAGCTGAATGCGCAGGACGATGAGTGGATGGAGAAGATCATCGAGCGCGCAGAGCAGATCCGGCGGATCGAGTTCCCCGGGCAGACCGGAGGAGAGGCATAAGCGGGTGACAAATTCCGATTGATATGGTATGGTAATAAACGGAAAAAAGCATACAGACGGACATCTGTAATGAGATATTTATGGAGGAATACTATGAAGAAAAGAGCAAGCGCAATGCTCCTGGCAGGGCTGCTGTTGCTGGGCGGCTGCGGGCAGAATGATCCGGTTGTGACACCGGCGGCGGAGCCTGTGGTAACGGAAGCACCAACAGAGGCAGCAGAACCGACGGAAAATGCGGAACCTACCGAAAATGAAGAGGCAACGGCAACACCGACACCGGAGGAAGAAGAGCAGATTACCATTCAGAGTGTGTTTTCGGAACACGGAATGAAAGCAGGAACCGGGGTGACGGCGCACGATATCAAAAACAAACTGATGGTTGAACTGATCGTGAACAATTTTAACAGTTTAACCTGCGGTAATGAAATGAAGCCCGATTACGTACTGAATCAGAAAAAGAGTCAGGAAGAGGGGCATGTTGTTGTTGAATACGGAAAGGATACACTGGCGATCCTGGATTTTGCCAAAGAAAACGGGATGGCGATGCGCGGGCATACGCTGGTATGGTACAGTCAGACGCCGGAATGGCTCTTCCACGAGAATTTTGATACGAAGGAGCCGCTGGTGGACCGCGAAGAGATGCTGAAGCGTATGGAAGATATGATCCGCGGGAATTTTGAACAGCTGAAAGATCTGGGCTATCTGGATATGTTCTATGCTTATGATGTGATCAATGAGGGCTGGATGGAGGACGGCAGTCCGCGTCAGTGCCACTGGTACGAGATCATCGGTGAAGACTACTACCGGTATGCTTTCTATTTTGCAGACAAGTATGCCCCGGAAACCGTGGATCTGTATTATAACGATTACAACGAACAGTTCAAGGCCGATACACTGGTCGAATTTGTTGATACGCTCAAAGATGAAGACGGAAGGTCTCTGATCGACGGTATCGGTCTGCAGGCACACTTGTATACCACGGATGATCTGGATCAGTATTTTGAAGCAATGGATAAGCTGGCGGAAACGGGACTGAAGCTTCAGCTGACCGAGCTGGACGTATGCCTGGGCAAATACCAGTTCCCGGATGAGAAGAATGAAGATACCTTAAAAGAGCAGGGACAATTTTATTATAACCTGATCAACGGCATTTTCGAACGTGTGGATGCCGGGAAGGTGCAGATGGATGCTCTGACGATCTGGGGAACGACCGACAGCGCTTCATGGCGCAGGGAATACAATCCGCTGCCGTTTGACGGGGCGATGAAACCCAAATATGCATTCTACGGCATTGTTCAGGATAAGGAAAATGCAGGTTTTTAATGCGTAACCGATCAGAAACGGCACCTGATTTTTAAGCATGAAAAGTAAGGAAAAATTCCTGATTAAACTTGATTGTCGGCGGAGATACCGTTATAATAATGATTATGATTGATGCGGGCATGGAAGCTCGTAAGAATACACTTTGAACGGAAAGGACTGTGGATATGGGGACAATTCAGGATATGGTCAAAAAGGCCGCGAACAAGATTTCCGATGAGGTGAACAAGAACAAATGGGATCATAACAGTATCAATTCGGCGCTGTTTATGAATGATTCGACTCCCGTACCGCCGAACCCCTCGGCAGCAAAACCGGCATTTCAGCAAGCAGGAACGGCAGCAGCTGTACCTGTCAACAATACAGCACCGGCACCCACACCGGCACCTGCTTCGACGGGCAGTGTGCCTGTGGCAGCGCAGGCGGGGATCAATACCCCGTCACAGACTCCGGCAGCTCCGGCTGCGGCGGCACCTGCGCCACAGCCGGCTCCGGTACAGAACGGCTATGTCAAACCGGTCTTCCGTTCACGGTTTGCCGGCCCGGTGAAGACAACCCAGCAGTCCAACTCGCTGGCAACCCTGCCGACCGTGGATCCTTCGCAAAAGATCAGTAATATCGGCACGGAAGCGGCAGCAGTACCGGCACCTGCAGCAGATAGTGTTCCGGCATCTGCACCGGCTCCGGTACAGGCAGTACCGGCCCAGGCGATACCGGCACAGCCGGTTACGATGCAGGCGGCTCCGGTTCAAACGGCAGCAGCACCGGTACAGGCAACTCCGATCCAGGCAGCACCGGTACAGACGATGCCGGGTCAGCCCAATCCGGTATTGGGAACAGCGGCTCCGGCAGCGCAGCCGGCCGTTTCCACACCGGCCCAGTCCGTGGCACCGGTAGCTCCGGTCACCGAGTACTGCTATTACGTACAGATCAAGCATACCAAAACATTTCCGGCGCCCGGCAGCGTTGTATTGATGCGTTCC
>JAEEGL014695591.1_pt1 | contig 11717 bp, 11 predicted proteins | sample 9134231 | NCBI WGS metagenome assembly JAEEGL01 (sample SAMN16246548, study PRJNA631951) | gut metagenome | biome: gut microbiome; feature: rumen; material: fiber-attached | host: Bos | place: Iran: Karaj | collected 2018-10
GAGATAGCCGAAGGTCATCGCAGAGCGGTCACCCAGCGCGGGACCTTCCCCGTTAAACACTTTCCACTGGATCAGGGCGCCTGAGACAATGATGACAGGACCTAAAATGAAATACAATAAGCTCGCGAACGCCACGTCCCGAGGACTTGCGGTTTTGTCCTGTGTCGGATGCGCCAGGAACCTGAAAAAGTCTTTCATACTGTGTGTGGGTTTATTCTTGTCGGAGCAAAAGTAAGCAAATAAAAAGTATTATACAATACTAGGAAGCTAATACACCCGATGTTTCCCAAAATCCCCAAATATGAGGATTGCCCCCGCTGCGATTAATGGCGACCTTTGCGCCCCGTTATTAGTAGCATTGTTGCATGAAACCTAAATTGTTCTTTTTTGCGGCCCTGATGCTGCTCAGCATCAACGCCGCCGCCCAGAGCGCCAGGGGGCGCATCTCGGGCATCGTCGTAGACGAAGTGGAAGACTTCCCGATGACGGGAGCCACGATTGTCGTCAAGGAACTCAAGATCGGAGAAATCGCGGACCTGGACGGCAAATTCTCAATCCCTGACCTGCCGGAAGGCACCTACACCCTCAGCATAGAATATATGGGGTATCTCACCCAGGAGAAGAAACTCCGGGTCGAGAAAGGCAAGACCAGCACCGTCACCATCGCCATGAAAGCCGAGCCGATGTCGCTCAGCCAGGCGACGGTCACCGCCAAGAGCGAGGCCCGCATGGTCCGCGAACAGGCCATGCCCGTCTCCGTGATCAGCATGAAACAGCTGCAGGGGACGGTGAGCGACATGCAGGGCATCCTGGCCAAGACCGTGGGCGTGACCGTCCGCACCACCGGCGGCGTCGGCAGCGCGTCCCGCCTTTCCGTGCGCGGCCTGGAAGGCAAGCGCATCGGATTCTTCCTGGACGACGCCCCGATGAACGACCAGTCGGACTTCCTCGACCTCAACGACATTCCGGTCGACATGATCGACCGCGTCGAAATCTACAAGGGCGTCGTTCCCTCCAAGTTCGGCGGCTCGTCCATGGGCGGCGCCGTCAACATCGTCCTGAAAGAATACCCCGACCACTACGCGGACCTCAGCTACACGCGCGAATCCTTCAACACGAACAAGGCACAGGCGGTCTTCAAGCGGAACCTCCGCGGTTCCGGCCTGGTCCTGGGCGTCGGCGGCGGCTACACCTACGCCGACAACAGCTACACGATGGAATCGCCCTACGTGAAAGGCCTGAAGATCCGCCGCGACCACGACAATTTCCGGAAACTCCTCATCGGCGGCAGCCTGAAAGCGCGAAAATGGTGGTTCGACAAGGTGGAGTTCGAGCCGGCCTACGTCCAGACCTACCGGGAGATCCAGGGCATCGAGACGGACATCCGGCAGGCGCACACGACGTCCCGCGCCTTCGCCATCTCCAACAAGCTGGAAAAAGACGATTTCCTGATCGAGGGCCTGGACCTGGACATGACCACGGTGGCCGGCTACACCGAATACAGCCTCGTCGATACGGCGAAAGTCTGGTACAACTGGACCGGGAAATCCTACCCGACCCCCTCGCCGCTCGGCGGCGAACTGGGCAACCGCTTCGCGTCCAACTCCTTCAACAAGAAAACGACCCTGATCAACAAGCTGAACCTGGAATACCTGATCAACAAGAACCACTCCGTCAGCCTGAACTCCGTGTTCAGCCTGGCCAACGGGTATCCGACGGACGAGCTGAAAGAAAAGAGCCTGGGCAAGAAGATCGACTTCGACTCGCGGATGCGGAGCTGGGTCATGGGATTCTCCTACGATTTCCGCACGTCGGACGACCGCTTCCTCAACTCCATCACGACCCGTTATTACTGGTACCGGACCCACACGCGCTACCAGAACATCTATGTCAACATCCCGCCCGAGGACATCTCGGTCAACAAGACGAGCTTCGGCGCCAGCGACGCGATGCGCTACCGTTTCACGCCCGCATTCATGGCGAAGCTTTCCGGCGGCTACGACGTCCGCATCCCGGCGGAGAACGAGCTCCTGGGCGACGGCATCAGCATCATTCCTTCGGAGAAGCTGCTGCCGGAGCGCAACCTGAGCGTGAACGCCAGCCTGCTGTACGACGTCGCCGGCACGCATCCGAGCAACCTGCAGGTCGAGCTGAGCGGCTACTACATGTACCTGCAGGACATGATCCGCTTCGCGAAGGGCCTGCTGGGCGCCCAGTACCAGAACTTCGGAGAGATGCGTACGCTGGGGGCCGAGCTGGAAATCAAGGCCGACGTCTTCCCGTTCCTGTATCTCTACGGCAATGTCAACTACCAGGACCTGCGGGACGTCCGGGAATTCGAGGAAGGAAGCACCCTGCCCAACCCCACCAAGGGGAAACGGATGCCCAACATCCCGTACTTCATGGCCAACGCCGGCCTGGAATTCCACCGGGAGAACCTCTTCGGCGGCCAGGACCAGAACACCCGCCTGTTCCTCGACATGGCCTTCGTGGAAGAGTATTTCTATGATTTCGAATTCACGAGCAACGACAAGCGCCGCATCCCCCGGAACCTGACGCTCGACCTGGGCTTCGAGCACAGCTTCCTGAACCAGCGGCTGTTCCTGTCCGGCAAGATCAAGAACCTGACGGACGCGAAGGTCCTGTCCGAGTTCAACCAGCCCCTGCCCGGCAGGAGCTTCGCCCTCAAACTCCGTTACATTTTCAGATAAACTCCAACTTATTACAGATATGAAAAAGAACACATCTTTGCTTATTGTCGCCGCAGGCGCGATGGCGCTCCTGTGCGCCTCCTGCGGAAAAGAAACGCCGGACAACCCCGCCGAACTCCTGGGCGGCGAGGGTAACATCCTTGTCGAGACGACGGTCAAGAACGCCGACGGCGCCACCGGCCAGTCCTATCTCCAGCAGATCAAGGACCTCAACGGCACCATCAACATGACGGAAGGCATCCAGGTCGGCTTCTCCACCTCGCTTTCCTTCCTGGGCAACTCCGTCTTCGTGTTCCCGGAATTCGGAACGAACAGCAAGCAGAGCATCATCAAATATGAGCACACGCCCAAGGGCCTGAAAGTCGCCGGCGAGCTGCAGATCATCCCCAACTCCTACCCGTCCAACCTCTCCGCCGTCTCCGCCGAGAAGGCCTACATCCCGATGTACAACCTTGGCAACGTCCTGGTGGTCAACCCCGCGACGATGGAGCAGACCGGCGAGATCGACCTGTCCTCCTACGCCCACACCGACAGCAGCGCGGATCCCGCCCAGGGCATCGTGGTCGGCGGCTACTATTATCTGCCGCTGAACCAGATCAACTCCAGCTGGATGCCTTACGACGACTACCGCCAGGTCGACGTGGTGGTCATCGACACCGCCACCGACCGCGTCGTGAAGGTCATCTCGGAGAAAGCCAGCGGCCTGTGCTTCCCGACCCGTCCGTTCCTGCAGGGCATGATCTTCCTCAACGAGCAGGACGAGCTCTACGTGGCCTGCACCGGCTACTTCGGCTACAATCCGGAGCACCTGGCCAACGGCTTCGTCTGCATCGACACCGCCAAGAACGAGTTCAAGGCGGACAAGACCTGGGACATCAGCGGCACGGCCATCGCGGGCAGCGACTTCAAGGCCGCGAGCATCTACAACTGCCAATACCTCGGCAACGGCCAGCTGGCCGCCTATGTCGGCGTCATCGAGCTGATGGGCGACAATCCCTACACGGCCCGCAACTCGATGGCCGTGATGATCGACCTGAACAAGCGCACCCTCAAGAAGATCGAGGGCGTCCCGTATTCCGACGGCCACAGCGTGGCCATCGAATACCACGACGGCAAGGTGTATTTCTCCTCCTTCGGCGTGGACAAGGCCGGCGTGTTCTCCTACGATCCCAAGACGGAGGCCGTGGAGCAGACCATCAGCCTGAGCGGCAACCTCAACTATATCCATTTCTTCGAGTAGTCGGCCCCGCCGGCAGCAAAAAGGCCCCCTGCGCTCGCAGGAGGCCTTTTTTATTGCCCGTCCGGCCGGTACTCGAGGATGTCCCCGACGCTGCAGTCCAGCACGCGGCAGATCGTGTCCAGCGTGCTGACGCGGATCGCCCGGACCTTGCCGGTCTTGAGGATGGACATGTTCGACAGGGTGATGCCCACCTCGTCCGCGAGCTCGCTCAGCGTCATCTTCCGCTTCGCGAGCATGACGTCCAGATTGACCACGATCATAGGCTACACCATGAATGCCTGATCCTCTTCCATCGTGCGCCCCTTCGCGAAGATCTGCGCGAAGAACAGGAGCGCGAAGCCGAGCACCAGCGGATAGACGTTCGGCGCGTCGAACCAGACCAAATATTCTTCCAGCGAGACCAGCTCCTTCGTCCGGAAATAGGCCGACAGCGTCATCGCCCAGTCCAGGACATACCAGCCCAGCAGGATGCCGCCCATCCAGCGGAGCGCCTTCTCGTTGTTCTTCAGGAAGACGCCGCCCGCCTTGACGGACGTCACGAAAATGATCAGCAGCAGGATCATCGCGATCACGCCGCCGATCGCGATCGCGCCCATCAGGATGGGCATCCAGACGAAGTCGGCCTCGTCCTCCTTGGGAATCGCCAGCCGGACCACCTGCGGGGCCATCGGCACCTCTTCGCCCGTTTTCTTGTTCAGGATCGAGAACGGGTAGGAGCGATAGTCGTTGCGCGGAAGCAGACGGATATCCGCAATATAGGCGCACAGCGCCTTCTCCCGGAGATTCTCTCCGGTCTTGTATCCCATCTCATACTTGGTCATCGCTTCGTCTGTCCCGACCTGGAAGCCCTCCTGGAAAGAGGCGCTGGAGCAAGTGGACAGCCCGCCCAGCACGATTGAAATCGCGAGCAGGGTGGCGAGGAGGTTGATTTTCTTTTGCATATCTCGAGTGATTATCGGTTACACCATAAATTCCTGGTCTTCTTCCATCTTGCGGCCCTTCGCGAAGATCTGGGCGAACAGCAGAAGCGTGAAGCCGAGCACCAGCGGGAAGAAGCCCGGAGCCTCCAACAGGACGGTATAATCCTCCAGGGCAACTAGCGATTTGGCATGGAGATAGCCGCTCAATGCATGCGTCCAATCCGTGACATACCAGGCCAGCATGATAACCCCCATCCAGCGAAGAATCTTTTCGTTGCTCTTCACGAAGATGGCCCCGGACTTGATCGACGTGATCAGGACGATCAGCAGCAGCACGAAGGCGATCGACCCGCCGATGCAGACCACGAACAGCAGGATTACGCCCAGCGAGGAAAGGACATTCTCCAGCCACGTGCCACTCCCTTCCGGCTCCTTGTCATAGCTCACCCGGATCTCCTGCAAGGAAACCTGCATCACTTCACCGGTCTTCGTGTTGAGGATCGATTGCGGATAAGTCTGATAGTTTTTCGGGAACAGGCGGAGCTCGGCGGTGTGTTTGCGGACGATCTCCCCACCATCATTCTCCCCGGTCATTTTGTCGGACTGGTAGGCAGCAGCACCTTCTTCTGCCCCGCGCCGGAATCCTTCCCGGGAAGAACCGCGGGTACAGGTGGAGAGGCCACCCAGAATGAAGGCGATGACAAGCAGGGAAGCAAGGAGGTTGATTTTCTTTTGCATATCTCGGATCGATTACGTTTCAACTCCGGCAAATATACAGAAGATTCCTTAAAAAGCAACAACAATTTATCGAATTTTAATAAACTCTCCCTAAAATTCAGCAAACCTCCGCCTGCCGGGAATCCAGCATCATTTTTGCAACGGACAGGTTAATTCTAACAAAGCTATTTATGAAAACCCTCTTCAAGGACATTATCCGGGATTTCATCGTGATCTCCATCTTCACGTTTCTCTTCGACCTGATCTTCAAAAGGCCCATCACCTTGAGAAGCGCGCTCATCAACCAGGCTGCGGTGCTTATTGGCGTGGTCCTGATCCATACCGTCATCATGCTCTGGAAGCGGTGTTTTAAAAAGAAAGCGTAGATTTATCCAATACATTCCGCGACAGAACTCAATCCGACCGTCCTCCACGGGAAGAAACTGAAATAGCGAGGCGTGCTGCGCGGATAATTCACAATATGTTGTGGATTTCTTGCTTTTTACAGTTTTTTATCTTTATATTTGCAAAGAAATCACAATATGTTGTGGATTTATGGATAACGTAGGCGCCATCATCCGTTCCCGAAGGAAAGAATTCGGGCTCACGCAAGCCCAGTTGGCCAAGCTGGCCAAGGTGGGCGTCAATACGCTTGCCAAGATTGAAAACGATGAGGGCAATCCCACCGTCGATATCTTGAAGAGAGTCCTCAAGACACTGGGGATGCAGCTGACCGCTACAGTCATTGAAGTATGAGAAAAGGGAAAGTCTTCGTCAATGGCGTATTTGCCGGAATCCTGTCCGAGGTGCCCGGCAAAGGTTATACGTTCGTCTATGACCAAGCGTATTTCAACGATCCGAACTGCCCGGCCATCAGCCTCACGATGCCGAAGAAAACCCGGAAATATGAATCCAGGCATCTGTTTCCGTTCTTTGCCAACATGCTTTCGGAAGGGTCCAACCGCGCCGTCCAGGCGATGCTGCACCACGTCGACAAAGACGACGATTTCGGGATCCTTCTCGCAACCGCATACATAGACACGCCCGGAGCCGTTTCTGTAGAAAGAATCGAAAATGAATGATATCCACGTCTGTCCAAGCACGCTGAAAGCGGGATACGAGACCTACTCTCCCTCTGCCAAAAGGCACCTGCTCGGAGGGAAGAAGGTATCGCACATCCTGCCTTACAAATCCCTGTCATCCGGAGCCGGCCTGGCGGAGAACAAGGGGCATCTGTCGCTCTCCGGCGCACAGGAGAAATACTCCGCCGTCATAGACAACGGCGTATTCCGCCTGACTGAAGACAACGAACGCGGAACGTACATCCTCAAGCCGAAACTGACCGGTTTCGACAACCGCGAATATAGCCCGGCCAACGAGAACCTCACGATGCAGATCGCTTCGCAGGTGTATCGGATTCCGACGGCCGACAACGGCCTCTGCTTCACCGGAGACGGAGAACAGGTGTACGTAACGAGGCGGTATGACGTGCAGGCGGACGGGACCAGGATCCAGCAGGAGGACCTTGCCTCGCTCGCCGGAATCACGAAAGACACCCACGGAGACAATTATAAATACGATGCACTGGACTACGTGGATCTCGCAGAAATCATCAAGCGGTTCATCCCCGCGTGGCCGATCGAGCTTGTCCGCTACTTCGACCTCGTCCTGTTCAATTTCGTGTTTGCCAACGGCGATGCGCACGTCAAGAATTTCTCAGTCATCAAAACCTCGCAGACGGATTATCGCCTGACCCCGGCTTACGACCTGATCAACACCCTGCTGCATATCCCCAACAGGGAGGTTTTCGCCCTGCGGAAAGGATTGTACCCGGGATGGAACAAGAACCTGGGTGCCTATGGCTCCGATTTCCTGGCATTCGGCGAAAGGATCGGCCTCGACAGACAGACGGCCAGGAGCGAGATCGACCGCTTCTGCGCGGATTACGACGAGGCCGAACGCTTGATCCAAAATTCCTTCCTGAGCGAAGCGCTGAAAGAAGAGTACCGCCAGATCTACCGGGGACGGATCAAATACTTCCTCAAGGTTTTCTAGAATTGTAAACGCTTAAACGAAATGAATATGCATTCCAAGACGATCTTTTCCCTGCTGTCGGCCCTGGCGCTGGGCGGCGGGGTCGCCGCTGCGCAGACGCCCGCGGCGCCCATCTTCCAGTTCCCGCAACCGGACGTGATGTTCGAGCTCTGGCCCGAAGGGGCCCCGAGCGACAACGGCCTGACCGGCGAGGAGATCGACTACGGCAACCACGTCTCCAACGTGACCCAACCCACGCTCGCGGTTTTCCTGCCGGAAAAGCCGAACGGAGTGGCGATCCTCGTCTGCCCGGGCGGCGGCTACGTCGATGTGTGGGACAAGACCGAAGGGTACTTCAATTCGAAGTGGTACACCGACCAGGGCATCGTCTATGCGGTGCTGAAATACCGGCTGCCGAACGGACACCCGCAGGTGCCGCTGGATGACGTGCACCAGGCGATGCGCATCCTGCAGGAGCACCAGGCCGAGTACGGCTTCAGCAAGCTCGGCATCGCCGGCTGCTCGGCCGGCGGCCACCTCGCCGCGACGGCGGCGACCCATTTCGCGACGCCGGAGGAGCGCCCGGATTTCCAGATCCTGTTCTATCCGGTCATCTCCATGCGGCCGGAAATCACGCACGCGGGCTCCAGCTTCTACCTGCTGGGCACGACGCCCACCGCGGAGCAGCTCGATTACTATAGCAACGAGGACCAGGTGACGGCGGACACGCCGCCCGCATTCATCATGGCGAATTCCGACGACGATCTCGTGCCCAACGAGAACAGCATCCGCTACTACCAGGCGCTGCGGACCCACCGCGTGCCGGCCGCGCTGCACATCTATCCGACGGGCGGCCACGGCTGGGCGGACAACGTCGGTTTCGCCTACCGCTCCGCCTGGATGGGCGACCTGCAGGTCTGGCTCTCCGCTTTCGCAAATCAGGAATAACGTTTTCTTATGAAACTGAAACATATCATTTTATGCACGCTGGCGGCGTGCGTGGCAGCAGCCGCCTCCGCGCAGGACCTCAAACCGGTCAAGGACAAACAGACACAGAAATACGGCTACCAGGACAAAGCCAAGGCGTGGGTGATCGCGCCCACCTTCGACGGCGCGAAGCGCTTCGTGGACGGCTACGCCGAGGTGACGGTGGGCGACTACATCGGCCTGATCGATGCCAACGGCGACTGGGTCTTCCCGGCCGAGTACAACGACATCAGCAAGTTCTACAAGAACGGCCTCTGCGAGCTGATGCGCAAGGAGGGCCGCACCAAGCTGCGCGGCGCGGGCGACCAGACGGGCGCCATCATCATCCCGGTGGACTGCCAGTCCATCAACATTCCCCGCAAGGAGGGGCTCATCACCGCGAAGCGCGAAGCGCGGCGCGGGGCGCTCGCCGGCAGCTTCGCCTGGGGCGTCTATGACCAGCGCGGACGCGAGATTTTCGCGCCGCAGTTCGTCTCGGCGCCTTCTTTCCGCGACGGCGTCAGCATCGTCAAGTCCGCGGCCAACGGCCTCGAAGGCGTGATCGACGAGAACGGCCGCGTGCGCATGCCGTTCGAATACCTGTCGGTCGGGAACTACGGCTCGGAGTACGTGTCGCTGAGCCCGGACTTCACGCAGACGCTCTGGGACGGCGCGCTGCGCAAGATGCGCGCGGCCCAGCTGCCCGGCGCCGTCAAGCCGTATGACCCGCAGGGCAATGCGGTCCGCGCGGCGGCCTGGCACAGCGGCAACGACTGCATCGGCGTGCGCCTGCACCGCAACACGGTCAAGGCGATCGACGGCAGCGTGAACCTGTCGCGCGACGGCCGGGTGTCCTGCAAAGACGTGCGGGAGATCAACTGGGGCCGCGGCGGCCGCTTCCTGCGGCTGGAGCCGGTCCCCTTCAAGCACGAGAGCTTCGAGGACGAAGAATGGTTCGGGCAGCTGAACGACCCCTACAACCCGGACACGAAATATTGGCTGCAGGCCCGCCTGTATGAGGCGGACGGCACGCTCGCGGAAGTGGTCTGCGACGCGGGTTCGGTGCTGGCCACCTTCGACGGCGGCCTGATCTACCGGCCGGCCGCCGGCTTCGGCGACCCGGACAAGTTCCCGCTCGGGGACATGCTGATCCTCAACGACATCAACACGACCGGCCGGGACCGCTTCACGATGCTGCTCGACCATGTGCAGGAGATTCCCGGATACAGCGTCTATGACAACCTCGGGATCACCCGGAACGAGGTGCTGCGGTATATGGATCCGGGCGACTATTCCCGGCGGGTCATCGAGATCGCCGAGGGCGACAACGTCGGCATCACGTCCTACCAGCAGCCGGACATGGCGTTCCTGCGCAGCCCGGCCGCGCGCGAACTGATGCGCGCGCCGCTGTTCCGCTATCCTTACCACATGGGCGAGGTGCTCAACTGCTCCGTCCATTTCCGCGGGGACGGCATCGACGTGGACCTGTATGAGAATCTGATCTGCCGCTTCGACGACCACATCACGGATCCGTCCTACCGGATGTCCGGCGAGGAAGAGATCTACTGGGGTCCGAACAACGCGCGCACGGTGCGCCTGAGCGTGGAGCCGGTCAGCGGCAACGTGATGGCGCTCGAGGACGACATCACCAAGACGCTCACGCACTACCAGATCGTCCTCTCGCTCTACGAGGAGGACGGCTCCTGGCTGCGCACGCTGGCGCGTGCCGACTATGCGGACTACGTCCAGGGCGGCGTCATCGTGTTCGACCGCCTGGGCATCGCCGTGGTGGCGCCGGAGGTCCTGCGCCGCGCGGAACGCTTCGGACGCTTCTCGTCCTGGAGCTACGCGCGCAGCGGACGCGACGCGCGCGGCGACGTCATCCACACCCTGCACCTGCCCGGAGCAAAGCGCCTGCCCCGGACGCTTTCGGCGTTGGAGCAGGCGGCAAAGTCCACCTTCGGCGCGCAGCGCTTCTCGGGCCGCCGCCAGTGGGATTATTAGCTATTTCAGCGTTTTGAGCGCCGCCTCGATGCGGCTGGAGAGGGTCTGCCAGTGTGCCTGGGTCGCCGGATCGGACGACTTGGCCCTGGCGGCCTTCTTCTGTATCTGCATCAGCTGACCGACCAGCAGGTCGCGTCCGTCGGCGTTGACGGCCGAATCGCCGGTGACGGCCGACAGGGCCGCGGAGACGTAGCGGGCCTGGAGGTGGCGGCGGTAGCTGTCCACCTTGGAACCCTTGCCCAGCTCGGTGAAGACCATCTTCTGCAGGTCGGAGAGGTACTCCTCGGGCTTGTAGTTGGCGCCGTCATAGAGGGCGAACTGGCCCAGGCGCGCGATCTTCTGGAGGCTGAGGAGGTTGCTGGAGCTGACGACGTTGTCCACCAGGCGGTAGAGGTAGCTGTCGGGGCTGTCGGTGACGTCCCAGATGTAGGGGACCTCCACCAGCCAGGACGGCTTCTGGAAGAGATTCTCGTTCAGGAAGTCGAGGGCGGCCTTCTGGCGCGCCTTGGGGACCGGGGCGTACTTGACCTGGTCCGGCTGCTCGATGCTGTGGTTGGTGATGAAGCGGCCGCCGATGTTGGTGGCGACGTGGCCGAGGTAGCGGCCGTACTGGCTCAGGACGGCTTCGTACATCCGGCGGACGTTGACGTACATGTCGGCCTCCTCGACGTTCCAGGCGGGAATCTCGAGGATGGCGCGCTTGAGGTTGCGGATGCCGTAGTTGCTGGCGGCCACGGCGTCGTCGCCGAGGTCTTCGGTCTGGGCGCGCGGGTCGCCGTCACGGCCTTCGCCGCCGAACCAGAGGCGCGGGTTGGCCGCGAGGCGGTCGATGATCACCTTGTTCCAGTAGAGCTGGTCCTCCTTCGGGGTCTTGAGGTAGGTCGGCTTGTAGCCGAACTCGATGGCCCACTTGTCGTAGTCGTTGATGCGGGGATAGAGGCCTGCCTTGCCGATGTTGTCTTCCGGCTGGGCGACGTAGTTGAAGCGGGCGTAGTCCATGATGCTGACGGTGTGGCCGTGGGCCTCGACCCATTCCTTGTCGCGGAGCTTCTCGACCGGGGTCTGGGAGCTGGAGCCCATGTTGTGGCGCAGGCCCAGGGTGTGGCCGACTTCGTGGGAGGAGAC
>JAEEGL015160440.1_pt1 | contig 11717 bp, 9 predicted proteins | sample 9134231 | NCBI WGS metagenome assembly JAEEGL01 (sample SAMN16246548, study PRJNA631951) | gut metagenome | biome: gut microbiome; feature: rumen; material: fiber-attached | host: Bos | place: Iran: Karaj | collected 2018-10
GATTGGTTCATGTCTGATAAATTGACAAAGCAATGTTTACGATTAAAAGAGAGTGGGGCATCTTTATGTTACTGCTGGTGTCAAGGAATCAATAGTAAAGGAGAAGTGGTATGGGAGAATCGTAAGGGAAAAGAGGGAAATTTACTTATTGAAGCAATGACAGAGTGCATTGCCAATACCAGCTTGATTATGATATCACGTGAAGCATTTGAAGCCATTGGCGGTTTTGAGCTAGTTCCATGTAAACAGGATGTTTTATTGGAGCTGAAGTTAGCGGCAAATGGTGGACAATTTGTCTGTGTTCCTGAGATATTGTTGAATTATGGTTGCGAAGATGATTCATTTGAGCGATTAAGTAAAGTTTCTCAAAAGACAGTCAAAGGCATGCTGGCTGTCTGGGAATATGCTCGGAAACATTATGATAAGTTGACTCAACAACAGATTCATTTTGTTGAAGCTGATACGGCATTTAAGTTATGTGAACTGACACGAAAGCTTAAAGATAGGAAAGCCTATTTTCAATATCTGAAGATAGGTTTGAAAAATGCACCTTTTTCCAAACGTGCCGTCAAAGGCATAGTAAAAGGCTTGATATGGTGATTCAATAATGGCAACACTTTCAGTCATTGTGCCTGTTTATAATGTGGAGAAGTATCTCCCTGCGTGTCTAGACAGTATTCTTAAACAGACTGGATTTGAATTTGAAATCATTCTTGTTGATGATGGTTCAACAGATTCCAGCTCCAAAATCTGTGATGAATATAGTAAAAGAGATTCACGGATACGTGTTTTGCATGAATCGAATAGAGGTGTCTCTGTTGCTAGAAACACTGGAGTTTCCTGGGCTACTGGGGAATATGTTGCTTTTGTAGATAGTGATGATGAACTTGTTCCTGATGCATATCAGACATGTGCTTCATATATAGAAAAAAATCTAGAAGTTGACTGCTTGATTTATGGTTATCATGTTATCAAATATCAAAAGACATATTCGATAATTCCAAAAGCAGGAATTTACACAAGATGTGATTTGGGCAAGGCATACACAGAGTTGTTGTTGTCATTTTTAATCAATTCACCATGGAATAAAATTTATAGACGTGAAGTCATCAGTTCAAGTGGAGCCTATTTCCCAAAAGAAATGGCACTAGGAGAAGATTTGATTTATAATAATTGTTATCTTCGAAAATGTCAACAGGTTGCTGTTTTGGGCAAAGTACTCTACAACTATTATCATCGTGACAATGGTTCGCTGACAACACGTTATCATGCGGATTTGTTTTCAATCTATTGCCGACATTTTGAGGATATAAAGGAAACATTAGCGTTTTTCAATATCCAGAATATGGATACTCGTATACTATCTCTTTTTTGGGGCTACGCAAAGGAAGCCATTAACATGATGATTCATCCTAAATGTTCAATGTCGATATTGCAAAAATATCAGGAGATAGGCAAAATACTTAATCATCCATATACACAGAAATGGATTGATTTTGCAAATCAAAAGAATTTATACTGGTTACTTATGCGCCATCAATGCACAATTGGCATACTAGTATATCTATTTTGTGCCCAACTGAAAGGGATGGTTTATAGATGACAAAAGTTTTGACCAAGTTGGCGATTGTTGGCTCATTAACAAATTTCGGCGGAGGAACTGAAAGGGCTTTGGCAAATTTGCTCCAATACCTTCCAGAGGATTCGTTTGATATTACCTTAATAACATTTTCTGTTCCATCTTCTGAACTATTGCCTTTGCTCCCTAGACATGTCAAAATTAAGGTGATGAAAGTAAAACGATTTCGAGAGAGATGTTTTAGAGCTTTTTTTACATTTCATTGGAAATCAATGTATCACATGTTGACAGGAAAAGTGGATCCGTTAAAGCTTTGTTCTTATTGGATGGAGAATATGAGTTTTTATGAACGGGATAACGAATCCTATGATGTGGCAATCGCTTATTTTTTGCCTGTTTCAGAGTATAGTGTTTATACATTAACAAATATACAAGCAAGAAAAAAAATACTATGGATTCATATGGATCTCAGAAATGAAGGACCAAAGGCACTTGATTTTGAGCAAATCTATGCAAAATATGACAAAATTGTAGCAGTTTCTAAGGCATGTCAAGAATCTTTTCTTACTGTATTCCCCGAATTAAGTGGTAAGACGATTGTCTTGCCAAATTTTATTGTTCCTGAAGAGATTCTTGTCATGAGTAAGGAGACTGTTCATGACATGGTATGTGAAGAAGGTGTATTGAATATTGTTTCAGTTGCCAGGCTTTCTAATGAAAAGCAACCATATTTTGCTGTGGAAGCAGCAGAATTATTGATAAAATATGGAATAAAATTTAAATGGTTTTTTGTTGGTGATGGCCCATTACGAGAAGATCTGAATCAACAAATTATTGAAAAGCATTTGGAGCAGTATGTGTTTTTTGGGGGAGCAAAAGCCAATCCTTATCCATATATGGCTCAAGCAGATTTGTTTGTGCAATGTTCCAAAATAGAAAGTTATTGTCTGACTATTGCTGAGGCTTTGTCGCTTGGAAAATTTGTGTTGAGCACAGATTTCCCTGCAGCGCATGAATTGATTGAAAATGGGAAGAATGGGATGATTGTTCAAAATTCACCTAGTGGAATAGCAAATGGTATTATTAAAATAATAAATAATAAATATCGAAATACTATATATTATGAAAATGAAAAATTATTAATTAATAAATCAATGCAGAAACAGAAGGAATGTTTATATGCATTTCTGAAAGATATGACAGATTAAAATATAATAATTTATTTATATATAATATATGAGTATATTAGTAAAATATTATATATATATTTCAATTAAAAAATTCTATATGTATTTATTATAATCTATATAAATATTTAATCAATTATTAATAAGATATTATATATATTTGATCACTCGTATCTCAATAAAATAGGCCTGAAAATTCTTTTAGTCAAACAATCCAGGCAAAAAAAGGTGTTACAGGAACATCAGAGGCCTCTATCTCCTTTTTCTCGAAAAGTTCCCGCATGTGAGTCTTGTCCGTAAGTGATATGCTAAGTACTTGAAGAAACTCGTATGTCGATCATTCCAGTTATAGTTCATTGCGTACTATTGCGACAAGGCAGTAGGTTATGACCGCGACACTCATCTGGATTCTGACGGCGTTTTCCGTTACCCCCCAGAATTTATTGATCTTAAGATGCTGCTTGAGCCATTTGAAGAACAACTCGACCTGCCATTTGCTCCTGTAGAGATCCGCCACCTTCAGCGACGGCAGCGAAAAATTGTTGGTGAGAAAAGCGAAAGCCCTGTTCTGTTCGGTGTCATGGAATCTTACCAGCCTTAGTCTGTCCGGATACTTCCTGAAAGAAGCCTCTTCGGCAAACTCTATTTCCTCGTCGCGCAGCACGTTTTCCGGCATGCGCCGTTTCCATCTGACAAATTTGAATTTCAGATTCTAATTTGCCCTGATCACGAAAAAGATTCCAGGCGGTTGATCATGAAAAGTTCCGCAAAGGCATTGTAGCTCCGGTCGAAAACATAGTACGAGCCGGAATCGTACGGGATAGTAGACATGGCCTTCGAGTCATGGATGAATGCCGTTGTAATATGGTAGAAAGACGGGACATGCGTTTCCAGGTCATATAGCACATGTGCCTTCACGCCGCCTTTGCGGCTGCGGAACTTTGCCCAATGGAACATGGAAAGGCAGAGGGGGATGGTCGTGGAATCGAAGGCGTAGGTCTTACCGCCAAGCAAGAAGATGTCCGTCGTGCATTTTCTTCGAGCCTCGTACATCATGAAGAAGACGTAATTTTTCAAGACATGGTAGCCATTGTTCTGGTTGGTGACCGAAAGCATGTTCCTTAAGGCAGAGCTGGCATCGAGGCCTAGATGGTGGCATTTCAACTAGTGGGCGTCAAGCACGGTGGTGAGGTCACGAAGGCTCTCGCGGCCGCTTAATTGCCCAAACATCAGCGTGAATTGCTGATGCCAGTATGTGAAATGCTTCACATAGGCGTCTTCATGGTGCTTCGCCACCATCCGTCTGACCTTGAAGTAGTCAAGATATTCCACTATTTGTGCAAAAACGTATTTGTCCTTGTTCATTTGCATCCTCTGTTGTATGACCGCAAAGATACACGTTCAAATCGTTACGCTCAAAAAACTCGATTTAATTTATTGACATTTCGTTAATTATCAAGTTTTATTCTTGAGTTTTATGGGACACTACTGATATTTGATATTAATTATCAGTTTGTGAACAGATCTGTATTAATATGAAAGTCGCATATATTATACCCGCAGATTGTAAATTCACTAATGATTATATAAATTTTATGTATATTACATTCCCTGAACATAATCATGTTTTTTTTATAACAAAAAAAGATTGTATTTATATCAATAATAATATTCACCATTATAATATTGAAGATTTGAATGAACTATTGAATAACAAAGAATATAGAAATGTGCTTGAAAATTCAGATAAAATAATATATACAGGTGTATGGATGTCAAATAAATGTGCAATAAAATATTTTTTTAGCCATTTATATAAAAAAACATTCTTTCATTTTTGGGGAGGAGATTTTTATTACTTTAGAAATCCAATTAATAGCATAAAAAAATTATTGATAAGAAAAATATTTTATTTTATGTTTAGGCATGCAGCTGGTCTAGTATTCTTGATTGATGGTGAATATGAAAAATTTTATGAGTATACAAAAATATCAAATAAAGTATATATTGCACCAATGTGTGGACTAATGTATGATTATTCAAAATTTAGAGAAAGTTATAATAATACATGTGAACAGATTAATGTATTAATTGGAAATTCATCAATGCGAACAAATCATCATGCAGAAGTTTTTCAAATGCTAAAACATTTAAGCCAAAATATACAAATTTATTGTCCACTTTCATATGGTGAGCCAGAATATCAAGATGAGATTATCTCATTGGGGGAAAAAATATTTAGAGAAAATTTTCATCCAATAAAAAAGTTAATGAGTAAAGAAGATTATCTAAAATTCTTGGCCAAAATGAATATTGGTGTTTTTTATAATGATAGGCAACAAGCAATGGGAAATATTTCACTTATGCTTGGTTTAGGGAAAAAAGTATATCTTAGAGAAGGTACTAGCATGTGGGATGCATTTAAAAATAAAAAATATAAATTTTTTTCTGTAAATAATTTGTTTGATATTAGTCTTAGAGATTTGCTGAGCTTTGATAAGAATGATATGATAAATAATATAACTATTTTTGAAGATCCCAATAAATTGGTAAAATATAAACAAGCGTGGTATAATGTTCTTAACAGTAATATAAAATAAATATATTAATTTTTTTTATTCAGAACTATATTTTTTTGTAAAATGAAAACAAAAAATATAAATATTTCAAAGAGAGTATTATCAAATCTTCTATGGCGTTTTGGAGAACGTATAGGGGCGCAAGGAGTAACTTTTATTATATCAATTGTTCTTTCACGATTGCTAGACCCAGCGGTTTATGGTATTACTGCATTGGTTAGTGTTTTTACTTCAATCTTAGGAGTTTTTATTGACAGTGGGCTAGGTAGTGCATTGATTCAAAAAAAGGATGCAGATGATCTAGACTTTTCCTCTGTGTTTTACTTCAATTTTATAATGTGCATAATTTTGTATATTGTCATGTTTTTTGCCTCTGTATGGATAGCAAATTTTTATAAAATGCCTGAATTAGTTTTATTAGTACGTATAATGAGTCTTACCTTAATTATTTCAGGTGTAAATAATATTCAACAAGCATATGTATCAAGACAAATGCTATTCAAGAAATTTTTCTTTTCGACACTTGGGGGAACAATAGGTGCAGCTGGAATAGGTATATGGATGGCGTGGCGAGGTTATGGTGTTTGGGCATTAGTCATACAAGGATTGTTCAATTCAATGGTTGATACAATCATTCTATGGATTACCGTAAAATGGCGGCCAAAGTGTATGTTTTCTTTACTACGTTTAAAGATGTTACTCTCTTTTGGATGGAAACTTCTTGCATCAAGCTTAATTGATACAATTTATAAAGACCTTCGTCAATTGATTATTGGAAAATTATATTCAACTCAAGATTTAGCATTTTACAACAAAGGAACAACTTTTCCAAGATTGATAATGGCAAATATCAATTCCTCTATAGACAGTGTGCTTTTCCCAACTATGTCGGCTGCTCAAGATGATAAATATAGAGTACGAGATATGACTCGTCGTGCAATCAAAACTAGCACATACCTGTTAATGCCACTGATGATGGGGTTAGCAGTATGTGCAAAACCATTAATATGTCTTCTATTAACTGACAAATGGGAGCCCGCTGTATTTTTCATAAGAATTTTCTGCCTTATATATGTATTTTACCCAATACATACTGCAAATTTGAATGCAATTAAAGCAATGGGACGAAGTGACTTGTTTTTGAAACTAGAAATAATAAAAAAAGTAATAGGGCTTATCGTGTTAACGATTGCTATGTTTATAAGTGTAAAGGCTATGGCCTTAAGTGCATTATTTACTTCTATTGTTGGGCAAATTATAAATGCTTGGCCAAATAGAGTGCTTCTGGATTACAAATATTTTGATCAGGTTAAAGATATGTTACCACAGATTATTGCATCATGCTTTATGGGGGGAATTGTCTATACTGTTACATTTTTACACCTTAATAATATAATTATATTATGCGTACAAATACCTCTAGGCTTTATTATTTATCTTTTGATTTCAAAGTTTTTTAGACTTGAAAGTTGTTTCTATGTCGAAAATATAATTACAAGTTTCTTTCAGAAAACATATACAAAATGAACATCAACGTCACACAATCCTCCATGCCTTCTTATGAAGAATATTGTGAAGAAATCAGAGATTTGTGGGACTCCCATTGGCTAACAAACATGGGCATGAAACATAGACTTTTCCAGAAGCAGTTGGAAGAGTATCTTCAAATTCAACATATTTCACTCTATACGAATGGGCATCTGGCACTGGAGAACATCATCGCAGCCATGAACTTCACTGCTGGCAGTGAAGTCATAACGACGCCATTCACATTTGCTTCCACAACACATGCCATCGTCCGTAATGGACTTGTTCCAGTATTCTGTGACATCAATGAACAAGATTATACACTAGATATCAGCAAAATTGAGCCACTCATTAATGACAGTACATGTGCCATCGTTCCAGTTCATGTCTATGGGAATATTTGTAATGACACAACTATTAAAGACATCGCCCATAGGCATGGATTAAGGCTCATCTATGACGCAGCGCATGCCTTTGGTGTGACAATTAATGGTAAAAGTGTGGCAAACATGGGGGATGCATCCATGTTCAGCTTTCATGCTACCAAAGTCTTCAATACGATTGAAGGAGGTGCGGTCAGCTTCCAAGATGACAAGCTTGTACAAGTTCTGAATGACTTGAAGAACTTCGGTATCCGTGGGCCAGAAGAGTGCGCATATATTGGTGGTAATGCGAAGATGAACGAATTTCAGGCCGCCATGGGAATCTGTAATTTGAGGCATCTTCATGAAGAGATAGCAAAACGAAAGAAAGTAGTGGAACGATACCGAGAAAAACTATCACAAGTAAAAGGCATTAAAATTTGTCCAGAGCAAGAAGGTGTTGTTTCCAACTATTCATATTTCCCTGTCGTATTTGATGGATACAAATACTCCCGAAATGAAGTCTTTGACATGCTGATGCAACATAACATTATTGCCCGAAAGTACTTCTACCCGCTGACAAACTCATATGCATGCTACAAACATTTTCCAACGGCAGGAGCTGAAAAGACTCCTGTTGCTCGCTATGTATCAGAACGAGTTCTTACGCTTCCGTTGTATGCAGACTTGGCAATGGATGATGTTGACAGAATCTGTGACATAATCCTTAAATGATAAATCTCAATGAAATGACAAATAATATATCAAGACACTCTGCTCAACGTGATTCCAACTTGGAGCTATTCCGATGCATCACGATGCTCATGATTGTGGCGCATCATTATGTAGTCAATTCAGGACTCACATATGTAGATGGTCCTGTATGGAAGAATCCATGTTCTTGGAGGTCATTTTTTCTGTTGATATTCGGGGCATGGGGGAAGACATGTATAAATTGTTTTGTACTAATTACTGGGTACTATATGTGTAAATCTGCTATCACGATGAGAAAGTATTTCAAGCTACTAGCAGAAATATATTTCTATCACATTGTCTTAGCCACTGTTTTTGTCTTGATTGGCTATGAACCATTAACCAAAAAGGTCATTGCATTTGTAATCTTGCCATTTATGTCAATTAATCGTGATTTCACAGGATGTTTCATCATGTTTTATTTGTTCATACCTTTTTTGACGATACTTGTGAAAAACATATCTATTAAGCATCATATCTGGCTAATAATGCTTTGTCTATTCATCTACACAATCCTAGAACCAATCCCGGGAGTAACGGTACCAATGCACTATGTCAGTTGGTTTATGGTTTTATTTCTCGTGGCTTCTTTTCTTCGTATGCACATGAATGAGTATATGAAAAAAGAAAACAGTATATGGACATGGGGGGGGCTTCTGTTTCTATTAATGATAGACATCGTTTCAATTGTTGCAATAGTCTGGGTATCCTTGAGGATTCCGAAACTGGAGAAGAATGCGTTCCTCTTTGTGGGAGAAAGCAACAAGCCTCTGCCACTCTTGACGGGGCTCATGGCTTTTGTAGTATTCAAACGATTAAGACTTCCATATGTACCAATAATTAACATACTAGGGAGATCAACTTTTGGCGTCTTACTTATCCATGCAAACTACATGATGCGGCGATGGTTATGGAAGGATTGTTTAAATAACGTGATGATATATTCTTCTCATTGGCTAGTAATGCATGCAATAGTTAGTGTTTTTTTTATATTCTTTATATGTGCTTCGATTGATTGGTTACGTATTCGATTTATTGAACTACCACTTCTATCAATTTTTGATAAGTTCTATCCCTCAATTGTGAATCATTTCAATAGGCTTGGAAACTGGTTTACCATGAAAATTAAGAATTTAATCGGAGAATAATCATTCATGAAAGGGATTGTTTTAGCTGGTGGCAAGGGAACGCGATTATATCCAATGACAAAGGCTGTATCGAAACAACTCTTGCCCATATACGATAAACCGCTCATCTATTATCCTCTCTCCATCTTGCTTCTTGCTGGCATACAGGAGATTCTTATCATTTCCACACCAGAGGACACGACAGTCTATGAACGTTTGCTTGGAAATGGTTCGCTGATAGGCATTTCCTTGACCTACAAGGTACAAGATACACCACGTGGGTTGGCGGATGCATTTATTCTAGGCGCAGACTTCATTAGAAATGACAGTGTCTGCCTCATTCTAGGTGACAACGTCTTCTATGGAAAAGATATGACACGTATTCTCCAATCAGCAATGGCCAACAAAGATGGGGCAACCATCTTTGGTTATCCTGTTAAGGATCCACGTTCGTTTGGTGTTGTAGAGTTTGATGAACGTAGCAATGTCATTTCCATAGAAGAGAAGCCTCAGAATCCAAAATCAAACTATGCTGTCCCTGGTCTGTATTTTTATGACAATCAAGTCGTGGAGATAGCAAAGAATGTGAAGCCTTCGGCACGTGGGGAGATTGAAATCACATCTATTAACAATACCTATCTATCCATGGGCAAGCTGAAGGTGCAGCTGATGGGACGTGGCATGGCATGGCTGGATACAGGCACACCAGAAGGAATGTTGAAAGCCGCTCAGTTCGTGGAAACTGTTCAGACTCTGCAAGGTTTCTATGTTTCTTGTATTGAAGAAATTGCATGGAGACGTGGTTTCATAACGACAGAACAGTTAAAAGATCTTGGTGAATCATTGAAAATGACAGCATATGGTCAGTATATTCTCTCTATTACGGCTGGTGGCCGGTAATATTTTGTTCTTTGACAAATGAAGTCGGAGTTGAATCAGTGAAAAAAATTCTTCTGCTTGGGGGCTCCCGCTTTGCGCTGCCTGTCATCAAGGCTGCACATGAACTGGGGCATTATGTGATCACGTGCGACTACCTTCCCGATAATATAGCACACAAATATTCAGATGAATATTGCAATGTCAGCATCATTGAAAAGGAGGAAGTTCTGGAAGTCGCAAAAAAGCATAAAATTGATGGTATTATGTCATTTGCCTGCGATCCGGGGGTCGTAACGGCCGCATACGTAGCGGACAGACTTGGCTTGCCGAATGTCGGACCATATGAATCCGTCTGCATTCTACAGAATAAGGGACGTTTTAGAAAATTCCTTGCAGATAATGGATTCACTGTTCCAACAGCCAAGGGATATATGTCGGTGAACGATGTCATGAAGGACACGGGCATGTTTAACTGGCCGGTGATTGTCAAGCCGACGGATTCGGCTGGAAGCAAGGGAGTGACGCGTGTTGACAAACTGGACGGCCTTGGGGCTGCGGCGGAACATGCTATGAAATTCTCCCATTGCGGGCAGTTCATTGTGGAGGACTTCATAGAAAAGAAAGGGTTTTCATCGGATACGGATAGTTTTTCTGTTAATGGAGAACTGAAATTTGTTTCCTTCAACAGCCAGCGGTTTGATGAGAAAGCGGAGAATCCCTATACACCTGCGGCATATAGTTGGCCATCATCCATGTCAGAGATGCGTCAAAAGGAGCTTGCGCTGGAAATCCAGCGTCTTCTCTGTCTTCTTGACATGGGTACGTCAGTCTATAATATTGAGACGAGGGAGGGGATTGATGGGAAAGTGTACATCATGGAAGTCTCGCCGCGTGGTGGAGGCAACCGACTTTCTGAATGCCTTCGGTATGCCACTGGCGTTGATTTAATTACCAATGCAGTTCGTGGGGCACTAGGGGAGGAAGTGATTGGTGTGGAACAAAAGGATTACGACGGGTGCTGGGCGGAGGTCATTCTTCACAGTGATAAGCCAGGAGTGTTCGATTCCCTGTGGATTGATGAGTCTATTTCCGAATCAGTCTATGAATGTGATCTTTGGGTAGAATCAGGAAAGAAAGTTGGAGGATTCAGTGCCGCGAATGAAGCCATAGGAACGTTGGTACTGAAATTTGATTCACAAACACGACTCAAAGAAGTGATGGCAAATCTTTCACAATATGTAAAAATTCTCTTGTGCTGACTTGGAAAATATTATAAAAATTTATGTATATAACGCTATTTTATGTATTGATATTTTAAATAGGTACAGAAATGGAAAAGCTAATTATAATTGGATTAAGCACGAATGCAAGGCAAGTTTATGAGTTTGTAAAATCATATAATCTTTATGAAGTACTGGGGTTTGCGGTAGATAAACAATACATGACTGTAGATTCTTTTAAGGGATTGCCTGTATATTGTCTGGAGAGATTAGATCAATATGTAAATAAAAATGAAGTAAAATTGTTTATTGCATTGTTATGGAATCATCTAAATGCAGATCGAAGAAAATTATTTGAGAGACTATCGGGGCAAGGATGGCACTTTGCAAATCTTATTTCACCTACGGCACGCATAAGAGGAACGATAAAAGGTGAAAATGTATGGGTACATGACAATGTTGTCATTCAAAATGATGCAGTAATTGGTAATAACGTCGCGATCA
>JAEEGL015472591.1_pt1 | contig 11717 bp, 10 predicted proteins | sample 9134231 | NCBI WGS metagenome assembly JAEEGL01 (sample SAMN16246548, study PRJNA631951) | gut metagenome | biome: gut microbiome; feature: rumen; material: fiber-attached | host: Bos | place: Iran: Karaj | collected 2018-10
GCATATGTGATGATTGCATGGCAGAAATGCTGGATAAGAAGGACAGAAGATATAGATATCCGCTTATTAGCTGTGCTTCCTGCGGTCCAAGAATAAGTATTCTTGATAAGCTTCCCTATGACCGAGATACCACAGCTATGATAGATTTTGATATGTGCCCTGAATGCGCTGCGGAATATGGAAAAGGGCGAAGGAGACATGCCCAGACTATTTCCTGTTTTGATTGCGGACCTCAGGTTGAGCTTAAACTATATGGCGTAAGTGATGAGCTGGATTCTGCAAGCGATACAAATGTACAGAAGGTAATTGGTCCTGACTCTTCCATAGACGAAGCTATAAAGCTGCTTAATGATGGCGCTGTTTTAGGTTTTAAGGGAGTTTCAGGTTTCCAGCTTATCTGCAAGCCTACGGATGAGGCAGCTCTTTTGCTAAGGGATATTAAGGGCCGTGAGAAGAAGCCCTTTGCGGTTATGTTCTCAGATGTGGAGGCTGTTTCTGAGTACTGCCAGATTTCAGATAAAGAAAAGGAACTGCTTGTAAGTAGCGCAAGGCCAATAGTTCTTTTGGCAAAGAAAAAGGATTTCCCTTACGAAGTTTGTAAGGATAGCAGATATATCGGGGCTTTCCTTCCATCAACCGGAGCACACAGGCTGTTGTGCGATGGATGTGGACCTTTGATTGTTACTAGTGCCAATAAATCTGATGAACCTATTATCACTGAAGATAAGACCTTTGATGAAGCCTTTGGAAGTACTGCAGTTAAGGGTGTTCTTACTCATAAAAGACGCATCAATATGCCTCAGGACGACTCTGTAGTATTTGTTGTTAAGACAGATAGCGGTGAGGAAATAACCTGCTTTAACAGAAGAGCTAGAGGATATGTGCCTCTTCCAATAAATACCTCTGGAATTGGCAAAAGAGTTCTGGCCTTTGGAGGAGATCTGAAGAGCACTTTCTCTTTTGGCTACAAGGATAAGATACTTACATCTCAGTATTTAGGGGATTTGAAGGACTACGGAGTTAACGAGAACCTGAAAAAACTCATTAGTCAGTACCGTGATATTTTTAAATTTAATCCGGAATTTGTTGTTTGTGATATGCATCCTTTATATGAGTCTGTGAGAATGGCTACAGACTATTGTAAATCGCAAAATTTGCCACTTTTACAGGTTCAACATCATTATGCCCATATTCTTTCGGTTATGGCGGAAAATTCTCTAAAAAGCGCCATAGGAATCTCTTTTGACGGAACGGGATTTGGAACAGATGTAAAGGTATGGGGCGGAGAATTTCTGTACTGCAAGGGTCAGAATTTTGACAGAAAAGGCCATTTGTCCTATGTTAAGCTATGCGGCGGAGATAATGCATCAAAGAATGCAAAACTTGTCAAAGAGTGTTATCATTATGCAACAGGCAAAAATGACAAGACTTCAGATTTGGTAAAGGCAGCTCTTTCAAATAATATTAACTGCTTCGAGACCTCCAGTATGGGACGCCTTTTTGATGCGGTATGTGCGGTTCTTTGCATAAAAGAGGCTAATTCCTTCGAGGGAGAATGTGCTATAGCTCTCGAAAAGGCAGCCTGGGACTATTTGGAGAGTAATGAAAGCAGGAATTATCCTGGTGGAAATGCAGACTTATCTTTTGACGTCACAGAAGATGCTGACGGATGTCTGTTACTGGATCAAGTTAAACTCTTTGAGGATATTAGCGAATCATTTGAAAGTGGCAAATATACCAGAGAAGAACTTGCTTATGGCTTCCATATGGCAATAGTTTCAGCTATCTGCAAGGTTTGCGCTAGAGTCAGTCAGGAGACTTCTGAGAAAAAGATATGTCTCTCCGGCGGAGTCTTTGGAAACAGGCTTTTGCTGTCAAAGACCATTTCTGAGCTTGATAAACTTGGATTTGAAGTATATTGTAATAGATTTGTTCCAGCGGGAGATGCTGGAATTTCAGTGGGCCAGGCTTATTGGCTTAGTCTTAAGGAGGGTTATATATGTGCGTTGCACTTCCCGGAAAAGTAATTGAAATGAATGGAAGAATTGCCACAGTTGATTTCAACGGCAATATTGTTAAGGCTGATTCCGGCCTTGTTGATGTAAGTGTTGGCGATAATGTTCTTGTTCACGCAGGCTGTGTTATCCAGAAAATGGATCAGAGCATGATGGATGAGATGAAGGAACTTTTCGACGAAATAGAAGGACTTACAATCTGATATGCAGAAGATGGAATTAAAAGATATAGTGAAGGCTTTGAAGGAATACGATGGCGAAGAAGTCCGTATTATGGAGGTTTGCGGAACACATACTGCAGCAATCTCTGAAAACGGCATTACTTCCATGCTTTCAGATAAGATAAAGCTTATTTCAGGGCCTGGTTGTCCTGTATGTGTTACTGTAACTGCAGTGATTGACAAGCTTATAGAACTCTCAATGCAGGAAAACACCATTGTTTGCACCTTTGGTGACCTAATAAGAGTTAAGGGAACAAACATGTCTCTTGCTGATGCAAAGGGAGAGGGCGCCCATGTAAAGATGGTGTATTCCCCTATGGAGACAGTTAAGCTTGCGGAAGAAGATCCAGCCCACACCTATGTTTTTGCGGCAATTGGTTTTGAGACAACGACACCGGTTTACGCAACAGTGCTTGAAAAGGCTATTGAGAAGGATTTGAAGAACTTGAAGCTCCTTACTTCTCTTAAGACAATGCCTGAAGTTATCAGATGGGTTGTGAAAAATGGCGGAGGAATCGACGGCTTTATTGCACCTGGTCATGTGGCAACCATTACAGGCAGCGATGAATACAAGGCGCTTTCAGAGGAGCTTGGATTTCCTTTCGTGGTTTCGGGCTTTGAGGGACCACAGCTTCTTGCTACAATTTATGCACTTGTTTCCATGAAGGGCAAGACAGGTATCAGAAATATGTATAAAGCAGCTGTATCCGAAGAGGGAAATCTCAAGGCAAAAGAGCTGGTGAATAAGTATTTTGAACCTTCTGACGCTTCTTGGCGTGGCATGGGTAAAATCAAGGGCTCAGGGATGGTGCTTAAGGAAGAGTACAAACAGTTTGACGCAGGCAGTTTGTCTCTTGATGAAGATCATATGCCGGCTGGATGCTGCTGTGCCAGCGTTCTTGTGGGCAAGATAAAGCCCTGCGATTGTCCTTTATTCGGAAAGGCCTGCACACCTGACAATGCCCATGGAGCATGCATGGTTTCTACTGAGGGAAGCTGCTACAACTATTTTGTATCAGGCCGCAAATAAGCAATAACAAGCAACAACTAAGATGATTATTATTGTATTAAATATATAGATATCTATAGAAACGGATTTGGAGTTTTAAAATGAAAATTACAATGGCTCATGGAAGCGGCGGTGAATCTACATCCAAACTTATTAGAGATGTTTTTGCCAAGCACTTTCATAATGAAATATTAGATAGATTAGAAGATTCTGCTGTAGTTCCCGGTTCTGGTAAACTTGCAGTTACTACAGACAGTTTTGTGGTAACACCAGTTCTTTTCCCAGGTGGGGACATTGGTAGATTGTCAGTTTGCGGTACTGTCAATGATCTTCTCATGAGTGGAGCAAGGCCTATGTATCTTACTTGCGGATGCATTCTTGAGGAAGGGCTTGATATAGAGATTCTTGATAAAGTTATCGCATCTATGGCTGAAACTGCCAGAGAAGCTGGAATAAAGATAATTACCGGTGATACTAAGGTTATAGAGAATAAAGGTGGAGAAAGCGGCCTTATCATCAACACTTCTGGTGTGGGCTTCATAGATGATTCTCTTGATGTACCAGGACCCTTTAAGCTTCAGGATGAGGACAAGATCATTATATCTGGAAATCTTGGGGATCATCATGCTGCAATTCTGGGTTGTAGAATGGGAATTGAGTCCAGTATTGTTTCTGATGCAGCACCTCTTTGCCAGATGGTTGAAAAGCTCCTTTCAGAGGGAATTCGTGTTCATGCCATGAGAGATGTCACAAGAGGCGGTCTAGGAACTGTTTTGAATGAATTTAGCGAAGCTTCAAAGTGCTCTATAGAGCTTAATGAGGAAGATATTCCAGTATCTGCTGCAGTTAGAGATTTTTGCGGTATCTTAGGGCTCGATCCAATGTACATGGGTAATGAAGGAAAAATGGTTCTTTCTGTACACAAGGACGATGCTCAAAGAGCAGTTTCTCTTATACAATCATCAAAATATGGCGAAAACTGCTGCATTATTGGCCAGGTACATAAAGATGAGAAAAATGCCGATAATAATAATGTGGTACTTAACACTAAAATTGGAGGCAAACGCATAATTGGTCTGATGTACGGAGAAGGTCTTCCAAGAATTTGCTAAATGTTGTACAATATGTTTTGACTTTTAAAAGAGATTTTTGTGTTTTGAATTTTGAAAGGATAGATATATTTAATGGAGTTTAAGAGAATAAATAAAGATACAGTAACTTGTATCATTACTGAAGATGATATGGATGAACAGGGCATCAAGCTTGAGGACCTTTTTGAGAAAAAGAAGGAAGCTATGGACTTTCTTCATGAGGTTATGCGAAAGGCAGAAGAAGAGGTTGATTACAAGCCAACAGGTTCTTTTATGCCAATGCAGATCACTGTTCTTCCAGATCATTCAATATCGCTTACATTATCTGAAAATGCTTCTGCTTCTTTTGGTGAGATTTTAAAGAATCTCACAGACAAGGCAGGAATTAAGATTCCTAAAAATGTTCTTGAGGACATAGGGGATTCTGTTGATGAAGAGCGAATTAATCGTCTAAATGAGTATTTGAAGAGTCTTAAGCAGCTTACTAATTCAGTCAAGAATATCATGGAAGAAAGCGGTATAGCTGAGAATCATGATAAGGCAATCATCAACCAGAATGCTTCTATAGAGGATGGCAGGAAAAAGGCTGCTTCTATTGCTAATGGGGCAACGAGAAAGGCGCCTGAGAATTCATCTGACAAGAATGCAGATGCTGCAAGACTTAAGTTCCATGAGTATGTATTTACTTTTGATGATATCAGGACTGTTATTTCATTTTGCGGAAAGGCTCCTACAAATCTTCAGATCAAGAGTTCTCTTTATAAGAATGAGACAGATGGCAAGTATTATCTGGATCTTCTTCGTGGAGAGGAAGACCCCAAGGCTTTTGCAGCTCTTTTCACAATGGCTTATGAGTTTGGCCATTTCCAGGCAACTAATCAAAATGTAATTGCCCATTATAAAGAGAATTTTGAGTGTATCATTAAAGACAACGCTCTTTCAGAGCTTTCTAAGGTTTGCTGATAGCTTATAGCATATTATTGGAAGCGGTTTAGATTTAAAGCTAATCCGCTTCTTTTTATATCATAGGATTCTTAATTAAAGGTTTGGAGTAAAATGCGATTAAATCAATATATTGCTTCATGTGGCGTTTGTTCCAGAAGAGAAGCGGATAAACTGATAGCAGCAGGTCGTGTACTTGTAAATGGGGTGATTCCAAGCCCTGGAATGCAGGTATCGCCTGAGGATGTAGTGCAGGTTGATAAAAAGGTGATCAGTAAGGTTGAGTCTAGAATAGTTCTCGCATACTACAAGCCTGTTGGAGTTGTCTGTACTGAGAAAGATGCTCACGCCGAAAGAACAGTAATTTCAGAGATAAAATATCATACTAGAGTAACCTATGCCGGGAGACTAGATAAAGACTCAGAGGGGCTACTTCTTTTATCTAACGATGGAAAGCTTATTGAAGCTATGATGAAATCAGCCAATAAGCATGAAAAGGAATATGAGGTAGAGGTAGACAGGGAAATAAACGGCGATTTTCTAAATCGCATGGCGAATGGAGTCTATCTTGAGGAGCTTGACAGAACAACAAGGGGCTGCAAGATTCAAAAGACCGGAAAGCGTAGTTTCAAAATTATTCTCACGCAGGGTCTTAACAGGCAGATAAGACGTATGTGTCAGGCTCTTGGCTATGAAGTTGTTTCTCTTAAGAGAATAAGAGTCATGACTGTGAGACTTTCAGACTATAATTTGAAAAGTGGCCAATATGTAGAACTTCCAAAGGCTGAAATAGACAAGCTATACAGGGAGTGCAGGCTGTCCTGAATATTTTAATAATCCAGGTGTCAAAAGTAAGTTTGACTTCTGATAATAAACGAAAAGGTTGGGGAAAAATGAGTCAGATCACAGATGAAATCAAAAATGCCTATGATGCTCTGGTAAAAGAGATAAAGCATCATATGGATCTATATTACAATCAGGATGAGCCTGAAATCTCAGACTATGAGTATGATCAGCTTATGATCAGATTAAAGAAGTATGAGGCAGATTATCCTGAACTAATATCAAAGGATTCACCAAGTCAGATAATTGGCGGAGTTGCCAAGAGAGAAGCTGGTGTTAAGATCACACATAATGTTCCCATGCTCTCAATTGAAGATGTATTTACCAAGGAAGCTGTAATTGAGTGGGTTAATAAAGTGCACACTCTTCACCCACAGGCTTTATTTTCTGCTGAGATCAAGATAGATGGTCTTAGTATGTCATTAAGATACAGGAAGGATTCTTCTGACAATAAGCTTCATTTAGAACTTGCAGAAACAAGAGGAGATGGACTTATCGGAGAGGATGTTACTGCAAATGCTCTTATGATTCCTGATGTAAAAAGAGTAATCGACCTCCCTTATGACTATCTTGAGCTAAGAGGCGAAGTTTATATGTCTCATGATAACTTTGATAAGTTTAATGAGGAGCAGGAGAAGCTTGGAAAAAAGATTGCAGCAAATCCAAGAAATCTGGCTGCAGGAACGCTTCGTCAGCTTGATCCTACAGTTACAAGGGATAGAGGTCTTAGAATGTTTATCTTTAATATTCAGGATGGTCCGGCAGAAATTACTGAATCTCACTGCGGCGGCCTTGATATCCTGGAAAAAGCTGGTGTTCCTGTTGTTTATCATGAAAAATGCTTTGAGGCTTCTGAGGTTATAGCAGCTATCGATAAAATTGGCTCTATGCGAGAAGAACTTGATTTTGATCTTGATGGTGCGGTAATTAAGGTTGACCATACTGCATGGAGATCAGATTTTCCGGCAGGCTCCAAGTATTCCAGCGGCCATATTGCCTATAAGTATCCGCCAGAAGAACGTGTCGTAGTTATGGATGAAATTATAGTAGATGTAGGAAGAACTGGTAAGCTTACATTTACTGGTAGCTTCCACGACAAAGAAACTGGTAAACCTGCTAGACTTTGCGGAACAAGTGTATCAAGGGCTACTCTTCACAATCAGGACTACATAAATGAGATGCAGATTGGTATTGGTGGAGAATATAAGCTCTTTAAGAGTGGCGAGATCATTCCAAAACTAAATGGTTGCGTAAGGGTTCCTGAAATCGTTTATAAGGCCCCTGAAAAGTGCCCTGTTTGCGGCTCTGTCCTTGTAAGAGAAGAGGATACAGCAGATATCAGATGTATAAATCCAACATGCCCTGCACAGGTTACAAGAACTATTGCTTATTTTACTAGCAGAGATGCCATGAACATCATGGGCCTTGGAGATACACTTGTAGATGCGCTTGTTTCCGAGGGTTATCTTAAGACCTACGCTGATATCTATACTCTTTTTGAGCACAAGGAAGAGCTTATTGAAAAGGGCATAATCGGAAAAGTTAAGAATACTGAAAAGCTTCTTGGAGAAATCGAAAAGAGTAAGGAAAATGATCCTGTTCGCCTCCTTACTGGTCTTGCAATCAGAAATGTAGGAAAATCAACAGCCAGAGAGATCATGAAGCATTTTAATAACCTAATGGATCTTGCTAAGGTTACGAGAGAAGGCTTTTTACAAATACCAGATATTGGAGAAACTACAGCTAATGATCTTTATGAGTTTTTCCATGACGAGAATAATCTCCATATTTTGGAAAAAATGCAGTCTCTGGGCCTTAATATGGAAGTTGCTATCGATGAGGATGCCTCAGATAAGCTTTCAGGAATGACAATTGTTGTCACAGGAACTCTTCCTACACTTGGAAGAAAAGAGGCAGAAGAGCTTATAGTTAAAAATGGTGGAAAGGCATCTGGAAGCGTATCCAAGAAAACAAGCCTTGTTCTGGCTGGAGAAGCAGCTGGAAGTAAGCTTACAAAGGCTCAGGATCTTGGAATTAAGGTAATTACAGAAGAAGAATTTCTAGAAATGCTTAAATAAATCACTTATTCATAATGCTCAATGCTGATATAATAGATAATTACTAGAATTTATGTGTGAGGTGGTTGTAACATGCCAATTAAAATTCAAAATGATCTTCCGGCAAGGGAAATACTTGAACAGGAGAATATTTTTGCTGTAGATGAGAACAGAGCGCTTCATCAGGATATCAGATCTCTTCAGATCTGTATTCTCAATCTGATGCCACTCAAGGAGGATACAGAGCTTCAGCTGCTAAGATCCATGTCTAATACACCGCTGCAGATTGATGTATCTTTTATGCAAATGAGTTCCCATCACTCCAGTAATACATCACCTAACCATTTGAACAGATTTTATAACACATTCGATGAACTTAAGGATAACACCTATGACGGACTTATTATCACAGGTGCGCCTGTTGAGCAGATGGATTTTGAACAGGTAGACTACTGGGACGAGCTTTGCAAAGTGTTTGAATGGTCCAAGACTAACGTGACTTCCACATTTCATATCTGTTGGGGGGCACAGGCAGGATTATATTATCACTATGGCATTAACAAAAAGCCCCTCGATGAGAAACTCTTTGGAATATTTAAGCACCGCGTGATGAACAGAAAAGTCCCTCTTGTAAGAGGATTTGATGATACTTTTTATATGCCTCATTCAAGACACACAGAGACCCCCACACATGATATAGAAAAATGTGAAGACCTTGTTGTACTTGCTAAATCAGAAAAAGCTGGAATATTCCTGTGTATGAATAAATCTGGCAGTCAGATATTTGTAATGGGACATGCAGAATACGACAGATTAACCCTTGATAGTGAGTATAGAAGAGACCTTTCCAAGGGCCTTGATATTCATGTTCCTGAAAATTATTATCCTGATAATGATCCTGATAAGAGGCCAGATCTTTTATGGCGCTCCCATGCCAATAACCTATACACAAACTGGCTTAACTATTATGTATATCAGAATACTCCTTATAAATGGGGGCAGATTCTTGATGAGGAAAAGATAAAGCTTGCCTCCAAGACACTTACTAAAAGAGTAGAAGGATGATTGTAACTAGTTTCTGCTTACTTTTAAAAGAATCATTATAGAAAAGGAAATTGAAAAAATGGATAAGAAGCTGAGAAATATATATACTGCATTCCCTGAGGGTAAACATAAAGTCCTTACTCTTAGTTATGATGACGGGAAGATCCCAGATAAGAGACTTGTAGCACTTTTTAATGAATATGGACTTAAAGGAACCTTTAACCTTAATGGTGGTCTTGAAAATGCTCCTTTTACAGAATTCTATCAGGAGCATATACCTCTTTCAGAGATAAAAGATGTTTACGAAGGTCATGAAGTCGCATGTCATACTTTTACACATCCTACAATCGCCAGATGCCCTAGAGAGCAGATAGCTCAGCAGGTGCTCGAGGACAGAAGAGTGCTTGAAAAGATATTAGGCAGAACTGTAAGAGGAATGGCTTATCCTAATGGCTCTTTTGATGACAAGGTTGTTGATGTATTTAAGAGCTGCGGAATAGTTCACGCCCGCACTGTAAATCAGACACTTTCATTTGACATGCCTTCAGATTTCCTTAGATGGAATCCTACCTGCAGACATGGAGATTCAAACTTAGAAAGACTTACTAAGGCCTTTTCTGAATTCCATAAAACGCAGTACCTCCAGATGTTCTATGTTTGGGGACACAGCTATGAGTTTGACAGAGATAATAACTGGGAAATTATGGAGAAATTTGCCAAGGATATCGGAAGACATGAAGATATCTGGTATGCAACTAATATCGATATAGTAGACTATATGGATGCTTCTGACAGAATCCAGGTTTCTGTAGATGGAACATTTGCTTATAATCCTAGTGCAATTCCAGTTTGGATTGAAGTAGATAAGAAAGCAGTAGAATTACTTCCAGGAAAATATACAGAAATTTAATATTTTTATTATAGAAAAATACCGTGTTTTCAAGCTTTTTGTGCGAGCCTTCGGCTTGTCTTTTGCTGTGAAATACGATAAAATATTATTGTTAAGTCGATAATTTATTTGTGTTTTTTAACAAGGAGACTTTTATTATGGGCCTTAGTATGGATAACGAAGAAGTTGAAGTAAAAAGCACTGATACCAAGAAAAAGCCAACTAAAAAGACTAAGGAAATGCTTGAAGAGAATTCTAATAAGATCGAGGAGCTCAAAACTGAGCAGAAAGATCTTGCAGCTGCTTTGAGTGATCTGGACAAAGAAGAGGAAGCTCTTGGAGAAAAATCTGCGCTTAAGATGAAGGTTTCTCACAAGAAGTTTGGTGAAGGCCAGGTTATTACTCAGGATGGCAAATATATTGAGGTTAAATTCAAAGACGTAGTCAAGAAGTTTGTTCTTCCTGGCTGCATTGCTGATAAATTCCTTGAAGTTTCTGATGAAGCTATCTACGAGTACTATGTTAAGAGAAATGAAATTCATAAGAAACGTATGAATACTGAGCTTAGGATCAAATCAGCAACCTTTGCAATCCAGAGACATGAGGATGCAATCGAGAAGCTTAATGCTAAGCTTAAATAATTAGATACACTAAGATATTTGACGAGCTGTATGATGGTATATTTACTGTCATACAGCTCGTTTTGACTAAAATTTGTAGTAGAAATGGTCGGTCGAAGCGGGTGAGTAATATGATTCTATTTGTAGATGCATGTGTTAGAACACATTCTAGGACGAAAAAGCTTGCGGAGGCTCTGCTGTCAAAACTAAATGATGAGACTGTTCATATAGCGCTGGAGAAGATTTCTTTTGATGTGACAGATGAGACTTACCTGAAAAAGAGAGATGATCTGATATCTCAAGGATTGTTTGATGATGATATGTTTGCCTTAGCCAGGCAGTTTGCTGCAGCAGATACTATTGTGATTGCAGCGCCTTTCTGGGATTTGTCTTTTCCGTCTATGTTGAAACAGTATATTGAAGCCATAAATGTGCTTGGAGTTACCTTTGAATACACATCTGAAGGAATTCCCAAAGGCTTATGCAGAGCAAATAAGCTTTATTATGTTACGACGGCAGGTGGAAGCTTTGTCCCATTGGAGTTTGGATTTGGCTATATAAAAACACTTGCTCAGAATTTCTACGGGATAAATAATGTGGAAATAATTAAGGCAGTCGGTCTGGATATTGCAGGGACAGATGTAGAGGCCATCATGGATGAAGCCATAATGACGAATAACTTATGATGAGAAAAGAGAAATAGAGAGGGAAAAATATGGCATCAATTATTAGTTTAGTTTTGTTGGAAAGACTATCGATTTTGAAAAGATAAGGAGAGAATGGTAAGATTGTATTATATTGTTTAGAGGCAAAGACGCTTTCAGAGATGATGGTGGTCTTTGCCTTTTTCCATTAATGAACTTGTAATAAAGACAGGAGGAAAGAGTCATGGCTGCATTTGAACGAGTATTATCCGGAATTCCTGAAATGGATAAAGCTCTTGATAACATAAGACTTGGAGACAATGTTGTTTTCAGAGTTTCTGA
>JAEEGL016431379.1_pt1 | contig 11717 bp, 10 predicted proteins | sample 9134231 | NCBI WGS metagenome assembly JAEEGL01 (sample SAMN16246548, study PRJNA631951) | gut metagenome | biome: gut microbiome; feature: rumen; material: fiber-attached | host: Bos | place: Iran: Karaj | collected 2018-10
AGTCACAGACTACAGCTGCTCAGAATGCTATCTATAAAAAGTATCGTAAGCAGTTATTAGAGGATGGCACACCAATCAAGGCTATTTTCCCAGGACGTTGTTTTAGAAATGAAGCTACAGATGCTTGTCATGAGAATACATTCTTCCAGATGGAAGGTGTTATGGTTGGTAAGGATATTTCTATTTCAAACCTTATCTACTTCATGAAGACAATGCTTTCTGAGGTATTTAGACGTGATATTAAGGTACGTCTTCGCCCAGGTTTCTTCCCATTTGTGGAGCCTGGTTTCGAGCTTGATATCAATTGCCTTAACTGCGGTGGTAAGGGTTGTCCTTCATGCAAACATTCAGGTTGGTTAGAGCTTTGCCCATGTGGTATGGTTCATCCTAAGGTTCTTGAAGAGGGCGGCATTGATCCTGAAAAGTACACAGGATTTGCTTTCGGCCTTGGTCTTACAAGACTTGCAATGATGAAGTACGGTATTAAAGATATTCGTGATCTGAACAGCGGTAATCTTAATAGCTTAGCTCAGTTCACTGATGACGAGCAGTAAGGGAGGACTAGGACATGTTTATTTCAATGAATTGGATCTCTGATTTTGTTGATCTTTCAGGTCTCGACAAGATGGAGCTTATCGCTAAGTTCTCACTTGCAACAGCAGAGGTTGAAAATGATATTTTCCATAAAGGTGAAGATTTATCAGGAGTTGTAGTTGCTGAGATTAAATCAGTAGAAGAGCATCCTGAATCTAAGAAGCTTCACTTATTAAAGGTAGATGCTGGTGATGGTAAACTTACAGATGTAGTCTGTGGCGCTCCAAACGTTCGTGTTGGTATGAAGACAGCATTTGCTAAGGTTGGCGCAAAGCTTGGTGAGATTACAATTGCCCCACGTCCACTTGCGGGCTATGAGTCTTGCGGTATGTGCTGCTCAGAAAAGGAAATCGGTATTTCAGATAATAACGATGGTATCATGGATATCACTGAGGATGTTCCAAACGGAACTGATATCAAGGATTTATATGAAATCGATGATATTATCTTTGAGGTAGATAACAAGTCTCTTACAAACCGTCCTGACCTTTGGGGACACTACGGTATCGCGAGAGAGTTCGCTACAATTGCAAAGCGTCCACTTAAGGAGCTTCCTACAATTGACCTTGGCCAGTACGACAATCTTGATAAGATTGATCTTAAGATTGAGGATGAGCTTTGCCAGAGATATTCTTCAATCCAGGTTGAGAATGTTGAGAAGAACGTTTCTCCTATGAATATGAGAATTCGTCTTTTCTACTGTGGTATGAGAGGCATCAACCTCCTTACAGACCTTACAAATTATCTCATGCTTGAGATGGGTCAGCCAATGCACGCCTTCGATTCACGTAAGGTTGGTAAGATTCGCATTAAGAGATTTGATACACCATTTACATTTACTACACTTGATGGTGTTGAGAGAAATATCGACGAGAACACTCTTATGATTTGCAACGACAACACACCAGTTGCTATTGCAGGCATCATGGGTGGTCTTGATTCAGAAATCGTAGAGGATACTACTACACTTACTCTTGAGTCTGCTACATTTAATGCAGCTTCAATCAGAAAGAGTGCAGTACGTCTTGCTCACAGAACAGATGCTTCTGCTCGTTACGAGAAGAGCCTTGATCCAGAGATGACTACAGTTGCCATCGCTCGTTTTATGAAGCTCCTTCTTGAAATTGATCCAGGTGTTAAGGTTGTTTCAGCTCTCACTGACGAGTACGCATTCCATTATCCAAAGGTAGCCCTTGATTTCGATAAGAGCTTCGTGGATAAGTACACAGGTATCGAGATTACAAATGAGCACATTGTTGATACACTTACAGCTCTTGGCTTTGGTGTGACTCAGGATGGGGATAACTTCCATGTTGATGTTCCATCATACCGTGCTACAAAGGATATCAGCTTAAAGGCAGATATCATCGAGGAAATTACACGTATTTACGGTTACGATAATTTCGAACTTTCTACTACAAATGCTCCTCTTTATCCAGTTCGCATGGACGAGACAAAGAACGTAGAGGACAGAATCAAGGATATCCTTGTAAAGAGATTCAGACTTCACGAGGTTCATTCTTATGTATGGCAGTATGCTGATGAGTACAAGAAGCTTGGAATAGATGTAGAGGAGAACATTAAGCTCGCTAACTCTACAAACCCTAACATTGAGACACTTAGACGTTCAATCATTCCTACACAGCTTTGCCAGGTAAACTACAACACAGGCTATGACACAGATTTCGGTATCTTCGAGGTTGGCCGTGTAGTTGAAGGTCTTAAGGCTGACGGTCTTTGCGATGAGAAGAAGAAGCTTTGCATCACATTATTCTCAAAGACAAAATCACTTGAGAAGCTTTACTTTGAGCTTCGTGATATGATTGCGGAGACAGTAGAGGACATTAGACATAAGTCGCTTACTTATAAGAAGCTTGAGGCTGCTCATTCATACGAGCATCCAAAGAACTTAAATGCACTTGTACTTGATGGTGTTCAGATTGGTGAAATCGGTGTGGCTCATCCACTTGTTTCAAAGAAAATTGACAAGAAGGCAGCCATCGTTTTCGCAGAAATCGACGTAGAAGCTCTTTCAGATATTGCTCAGGAGCCTATTTCATACGTAGAACCATCAAAATATCCTTCAATTGAAGTAGATTTATCATTTATAGCAGAGAAATTTGCAGAAATAAATGATACAATAAAGGAGACAGCTGATTCTATTCTTAAGAAGGTAGGAGTTACCGATGTATATGATGATGGAAACAGCAAATCAATTACCGTAAGACTTCTCTTCGGTGAGGACACACGTACACTTACTCACGAAGAGGTTCAGAAGGTAGTTGACGATATTATTGAGAAGCTTAAGAATAAGGGTATCAATCTTAAGGCGTAAAAATTAATTGTGGGAGGCAGAGCATGGAAGAGAAAAGAAAACACAAACGACTGGACATTAATGTAAAGGTAGAAATCGAGCGTATTGATGAGGCTAACATCACTACTGTAAAGTACATGGACGTTGAGGTTACCAACATATCAAAGACTGGCTTGGCTTTTAGAATGCCGGACGTTGAGTTTGAAATCGGAGCATGCTTTGATGCCAAGATTCAGATTTGGACAAAGGAAACCATCGATACAGTATTCAAGGTTGTTAGAGTTAACAAGCTTGAGGACAATGTATTCGAGTATGGATGTATCTTTGTTGGCATGACAGACACAGATGCCTTGAAGATTGAGATTTATCAGTTATTTACAGACGTTGAATAATTGAATATTCGTGATAGGAGAACTTGAGTTGGATACTAGCATTATTTTTCCAAATCTACATATCACACTGAACAATGTTGAAAAAGGATTCTATATTGGATCCTTTTTCATTGCGTTTTACGGGGTAATTATTGCCATTGGAATGCTTGTGGGTGTGAGCTTCATTCTTAAGGAAGCTAAGCGTGTGGGTTTTGATGAAGACAAGTTTTTAGATATTTGTATTATCACTATAGTAGTGGGTGTTATCGGCGCCCGATTGTACTATGTGATATTTGCCTGGGAGCACTACAAGGATAATTTCTTGAGTATATTTAATATCAGGCAGGGTGGCCTTGCAATTTACGGCGGAGTCCTTGCTGGAATAGCCTGTGTAGCAGTTTTGTGTAAGCTTAGAAAGCATGATTTTCTACAGGTCATGGATGTGTGCATTATGGGAGTTGTAATCGGTCAGATATTTGGACGATGGGGCAACTTCTTCAACCGAGAGGTGTTCGGTCAGTACACAGATGGATTGCTTGCCATGTTGCTTCCGCTGAATTCAGTCAGGCAGTCAGACGTGACACCTGAGCTTCTTCAGAATTTGGTGGAGATAAATGGAACACAGTTCATTTCTGTGCATCCTACATTTTTGTATGAATCTCTCTGGAACCTTGGACTTTTTATTATCATGCTCCTTATGAGAAAGAAAAAGAAATTCAACGGACAGATTTTCTTTACCTATCTTATAGGCTACGGCGCAGGACGTTTCTGGATTGAGGGTATTCGCACCGATCAGCTTATGCTTTGGGGCACAAGTATTCCTGTATCACAGGCACTGGCAGCTGTGCTGGTGGTTTTGGGTGCTGGATTGTGGTTTTATAAATTGAAAAGAAACTCTTAGGCTTCCCCTTGAGGGGCTGAGATAATGCTTTAGCATTATCTGCCACCATGGCGAATGGAAGCTGTCACCATAGGTGACTGATGAGGTGTATATTGCATTTTTTTAAGAACAATTAAGGCATTGGGCATTCCCAATGTCTTTTTTTATGCAAATTTTTACAAAAAAATTACATATCTTGTGTTATTTGTGGTCTCATCCACCACTTACCACCACATCTAGGGAAGTCCCGAAAACACTGAATTTTCACGGCTTCTGGGTTGCAGTATGAGCCATTTTGGTTTAGAATGTAGTTAAAAGTGGAGGAAAGTGGAATAAATGTGTCATAAAGTGGTGGATTTTGAGACAGTTCGCCATTTGGAAAGGAGGAGTGTCTCATGTTCATGGGCGAATACAGTCACAATATAGACGCGAAGAACCGTCTTATTATGCCTGCTAAGTTTCGTGAACAGCTGGGAGACCACTTCGTTGCCACAAAAGGAATTGATGGTTGTATCTTCGTTTATCCACTTAGCGAATGGCAGACCATCGAGGAAAAGTTTAGAGAGATTCCACGAACCACTAAGGATGCTAGAAAGTTCTCCAGATTCTTCTTTGCAGGAGCGGCAGAGTGTGATGTAGATAAGCAGGGAAGAGTTCTTTTGCCAGCAACTCTTAAGGAGTATGCAGGCATTGATAAGGAAGTGGTTTCTGTAGGTGTTCTTAACCGAGTTGAAATTTGGTCTAAGGAACGCTGGATAGAGGAAGGCACTTACGACGATATGGATGAAATTGCAGAGCACATGGCAGAACTTGGCCTTGGAATTTAGGAGATAAATGGAATTCAATCATTATTCGGTTCTCTTACACGAGACAGTAGACAATCTGAATATTAAGCCGGAGGGAATATATGTAGATGGCACCCTGGGCGGCGGCGGGCATTCTTTCGAGATAGCCAGTCACTTGACCACAGGTCATCTCTATGGCTTTGACCAGGATACGGATGCTTTAAAGGCGGCCGGGGAGAGGCTAGCCTGTTATGGTGACAAGGTCACCAGGATTCACAGCAACTATGAGTTCATGAAGGAACGCTTGGCCGAGCAGGGTGTCACAAAGGTTGACGGCATTATGCTTGACCTTGGTGTGTCCAGCTTCCAGCTTGATGAGGCAGACAGAGGCTTCACCTACCGTGTGGATGACGCTCCACTAGATATGAGAATGGACAAGGACAATTCTACAACGGCGGCAGATATTGTTAATACATATTCAGCTGAGGATTTGACCAGAGTGCTTTTTAACTACGGCGAGGAAAAATTCTCGAAGCAGATTGTAAAGAACATCATTAAGGAGAGGGAGATTGCTCCAATCCTTACAGCGGGACAGCTTAATAAAATCATTGCAGAGAGCATTCCAAAGAAGGCTCAGGTAGGCCAGGGACATCCATCAAAGCGTACTTATCAGGCACTGAGGATTGAGCTTAATCGAGAGCTTACAGTCCTTGAGGACCATATAGATGACATGATTGATTTACTTAATCCAGGCGGAAGGCTTTGCATTATCACCTTCCATTCACTGGAGGACAGAATCACAAAGGTGGCCTTCAAGAGAAACGAGGACCCATGTACCTGTCCTAAGAATTTTCCGGTTTGTGTATGTGGAAAGACATCAAAGGGCAAGGTAATTACAAGAAAGCCAATTCTTCCAAGTGAGGATGAGCTGGAACACAATTCAAGATCTAAGAGCGCAAAGCTTAGAGTTTTTGAAAAGAAATAAAAGAAATACACAGCTAGTTTTAATTTACAAAAGAGTTATTAAGGAGTTATACAATGCAGGAATTACAGACTTATTATTATCATCAAGGGAATACAGTTAGAAAAGAAGAGGTCTATGTACGTCCTGCTAGAAGTTTGCCTACACGTGAGCAGCGCGAGCGCGAGAAGCGTGAGGAGGCAATCCGCAACCAGAAGATTTCATACAGACGCCACAAGGCAGCTCTTAGAAAAAACAGACTTGTCACTGGCTATATGATTATGGCAGTTATCATCACTTGCCTTATGCTGGTAGGTTACGTAGCACTTCAGACAAATGTTACCACCAGAATGAATAACATCGCAGATTTAGAGACTGAACTTGCTAATTTAAAGGCTGACAACAAGGCAGCTGAAAGTAGAATTTCTACTACCACAAATCTCAGCGAAATTAAGGATAAGGCCATAAATGATTTAGGAATGGTGTATGCAACCAGCAGCCAAATAGTGTATTATAGTGTAGATGGCTCGGATTACATGAGCCAATATCAGGATATTCCTTAGAATAGAGATACAGGTAATGGCTAGTAACAGTAAGAAAAGACGTAGGATAAAACCGAATAAAAAAATATTAAAAAGAATGCAAGTCAAGCTCTGGGCCGTATTTGGGATTGTTTGCATTTTTTTTGTTGGTCTAATAGGCCGTGTTATGTACATTCAGTACACCAGTGGTGACAAATACGAAAAGATAGTCCTAGCCCAGCAGCATTATGACAGTACCATCATTCCTTTTCAGCGTGGTGACATCATTGATGCCAGAGGCACCGTGCTTGCCACCAGTGTGGATGTGTACAATGTTATCCTTGATTGTAAGGTATTAAATGGAAAAGATGAAAAGATTGAAGGTAGCATTAACAACACTGTAAATCTTGTGGCAGAGTGCTTCAGCGAAATAGATAAGGAGACTATCCGAAATCAACTGGAGTCACATCCAAAGTCTCAGTATTTTGTCCTGGCAAAGAAGGTTCCTTACGAGGAAATGTCTGAGTTCGAGGAGAAAAAGAATTCTGAAACCTACAAGGGTAAGATTTACGGAATATGGTTTGAAAAGGAATATATTCGCCAGTATCCATACGACACCCTGGCTGCGTCAACCATAGGCTACGCCAGCAGTGGTAACGTAGGTGTAATCGGTCTTGAAAATAAATATTCCAGCGTACTTAACGGTATCAATGGTCGTACATATGGATACCTGAATTCAGATAGTAATTTGGAGCAGACCACTATTGATGCTACAAATGGAAATAATATAGTTCTTTCTCTGGACGTTAATATCCAAACAATCGCCGAGGAAGCTATTGCATCATGGAATGAAAAGACCATGAATGAATGGAATGCTGAGCATCCGGACGAACCGGAATATCAAGGGTCTTTACATACAGCGGCTTTGGTTATGAATCCTAACACTGGAGAAATTCTGGCCATGGCCCAGTATCCATCTTTTGATTTAAATAATCCAAGAGACTTATCCGGATATTACACGGAAGAGCAAATTGCTGAGATGTCAGAGGATGACAAGATGGATAAGCTGAATAAAATCTGGCAGAATTTTGCAATCACCTATACTTACGAGCCAGGTTCAACCTTTAAGCCTTTTACAGTTGCCATGGGACTTGAAACCGGGGCACTTAGTGGAAATGAAACCTATTTCTGCGATGGTGGCGAAATGATTCCCGGCTACCCAAAGCTTGTAAAGTGTGTTGCCAACAGTAAGGGTGGTCACGGTACCCAGACTATCGCTGATGCCCTATCTAATTCCTGCAATGATGCCTTGATGCAGATGGTAAGAGTAATAGGTGCAGATACCTTTGCAGATTATCAGTCTATATTTGGATTTGGACAAAAGACCGGTATAGATCTTACTGGGGAGGCTAGCACTGCCGGTCTTATCTATAGCAAAGAGGATTTACACTCTCAAATAAATCTTGCCACCAATTCCTTTGGGCAGAATTTCAATACCACAATGATTCAATTGGGGTCAGGTTTTTGTTCGCTGGTTAACGGCGGAAATCTATATGAACCACATCTTGTTACAAAGATTACTGATTCAAATGGAAATACTGTCAGTGAGATAGAACCTACAGTTTTAAAGAAAACTGTATCAAAAGAAGTAAGCGATATAATGAGAGGCTATTTGCACTACGTTGTATCAGATGGAACCGGAAAGACTGCAGGCGTTGATGGATATACTATTGGAGGTAAAACTGGTACCGCTGAAAAGCTGCCTAGAGGAAATCACAAATATCTGGTTTCCTTCATAGGTTTTGCTCCTGTAGACAATCCACAGCTAGTGGTATATGTTATAGTAGATGAGCCGGGTGTTGGAGCTATTGGAAACAATCAGGCTCACAGTAGTTTTGCCCAGGAGATAGTTCACAGCATTTTTGAGCAGGCGCTACCTTATATGGGAGTGGAGTCTTCACTTACGGCAGAGGAAGAGGCTCAGGCTGCCGCTGCGCTTACCGAAGCAGCACAGCAGGCCAGTGCACCTGATGAAGGCGTTTCCGAGGACACACCGGAAGGCGACGCTTCCACAGCCGATCCTGACGCCACACCAGACGACGGTAACGAGGAAAATCAGTAAAAGATTGGAGTATAGATATGTTTGAAGTTTTATTACCTATGATAGTTGCATTTTTTATAGTTTTGGCATTGGGACCAATTTGCATTCCATTGCTTAGACGACTTAAAATGGGAAACACTGAGCGTGAGTACATTGAGGAGCACAAGCTTAAGAATGGTACCCCTTCTATGGGAGGAATTATGATTCTTGTTGCCTTTGGTGCAGTTTCGCTGTTTTATGCCAGAAATGCAGCACATATTTATCCAATTGTTTTCCTTACTTTGGGTTTTGGTGTTCTTGGATTCCTTGATGATTTACTTAAGGCTTTAAAGAAGAGCTCTGATGGTCTTAAGGCTTGGCAGAAGATGCTTGGTCAGATTCTTCTTACTGTAGGCTTTGCAGTATATATGGTAAAGTTTTCAGGTGTTTCTTTAGAGATTAGAGTTCCTGTTTCTGGAGCATTTGTTGATATCAGCTGGCTTGCTGTAGTAGTTCTTTTCCTTGCTGTGCTTGGTACAGTAAATGGTTCCAACTTTACAGATGGTCTTGATGGACTTGCTACTTCAGTTACTCTTGCAATTGCAGCGTTTTGGGGCGTAGTAGCTATTCACCTTTATTCAGATATTACACCAGCAATTGCTGCCATGATTGGCGCACTTTTTGGATTTTTAATGTTTAATGTTCACCCTGCAAAGATTTTTATGGGTGATACAGGTTCCCTTGCACTTGGAGCATTTGTGGTTTCTACTGCTTATATGCTTCAGATGCCTATTTTTATTATCATTGTAGCCTTTATTTATTTCATAGAGGTTCTTTCTGTCATTCTTCAGGTAGGCTACTTCAAGCTTACAGGTGGAAAGCGTATCTTTAGAATGGCTCCTATTCATCACCATTACGAGCTTGGTGGATGGTCAGAGGTTAAGGTAGTAGCAGTGTTCACTACAGTTACTATTTTCCTGTGCCTTTTCGCTTACTATTTGGTCTAATGGATTGGGGATGAGATTATGGCAAGAGATAAAGAGCTGGCTGCGGCACGACGGGTGGCCCGCCAACACAAGAAAATAAAACGACTTCTGAATTTCGACTATACACTTCTGCTTATCGTGATTTTCATCCTGGCTTTTGGTATGGTTATGCTTTACAGTACCTCTGCCTATGCAGCTGCTTTGAAAAAGGGAGATTCTATTTTCTACCTTAAGACTCAGATGAAGGCGGCAGCATTAGGCTTTGTTGGTATGTTTTTTTCTACAAAGATAGATTATAGAAGATGGGAGAATTTGGCTATTCCAGCTTACTTAGGCTCAATTCTTCTATGTGCCTCTGTTTTTGTTTTCGGTGTTACCATTAATGAGTCCTCAAGATGGCTTAGAATTGGACCAATCCAGTTTCAGCCATCAGAGATTATGAAGATTGCCATTATTTTATTTGTGGCACATATTATAGCCAAAGCCCCAAAGGCTCAGCGAAATATGAAGGCAACTGTAGCTACTTTAATTCTTTGCTCTCCAGCCTTCGCAGTTGTAGGTGCAAGTAACCTTTCTACCGCTATTATCATCCTTGGTATTGCAGGAATTATGCTTTTTATTGCATCTCCAAAGGTTGTTCCTTTCTTTGGAATTTTAGGAGCAGGTGTTTTACTTGTAGCTATTTACATTAAGGGCGCATCCTACCGTGCAGGTCGTATTGAGGCGTGGCTTCACCCAGAGAACCATATGGACGGAAAGGGCTACCAGACCTTACAGGGACTTTATGCCATCGGTAGCGGTGGCCTTTTCGGTAAGGGGCTTGGCGGAAGTATGCAAAAATACATTGTTCCAGAGGCCCAGAACGATATGATTTTTACGATTGTCTGCGAGGAACTTGGAATCTTTGGAGCAGTCTGCGTAATCCTTCTTTATATTCTTTTGCTTTACAGACTGCTTTATATTGCTAATCATGCAAAGGATATGTTCGGTTCATACATCTGCATTGGAATTATGGCTCACATTGCCCTTCAGGTAGTGTTAAACCTTGGCGTTGTCACAAACACTATTCCAAACACAGGTGTAATCCTGCCTCTTATCAGCTACGGTGGAACCTCCGTAACCATTCTTTTGACAGAGCTTGGGCTGGCCCTTAGTGTGTCAAAGAATATGGAGATTAAGGAGGAGGCCTGATGAGTAGAAAGAGAAAAAAGAAGAGAAGCGGGACGCTCCTTCTCATTATAGAGATTATTTTGGGACTGACCATTTTGGTTGGACTCGCAGGCGTGGGAGCGTATTTTTTATGCCCGCTCCAAGAGGTGTCAGTTGAGGGCACAGACCTTTATACCGCTGAGGAGATAAAGGGTTACATATTAGATGACGAATATTCAGGCAATGCAATTTATGCGTTCCTTAAAAATAAGGCTTTTCCAAAGGGCGATGCTGAGTTTATCGATTCCTTTGACGTGAAGCTTACAGGGATGAATTCCCTTACTATTATTTGTAATGAAAAGAAAATTCTCGGATATTTGAGCCAGGAGGATGGCAATTACATCTATTTTGATTACGACGGTGTGATTACTGAGATTAGCCAGACCTTTGTTGACAGAGGCTATATGAAGGTGGAGGGTGTTTCCTGCGAGGAGCCTGAGCGTGGTAAGAAGCTTACCATTGGTGAGGAGCAAATTGGATACCTTACCTCCTTAATTAAGATTCTTCAGAAGAATAATTTGATGCCAAATGTTGTCTCATATGATGAAAATGGACGTATAATTTTGGCATATGACACATATAATATCAGTTTGGGTAGCAGCGTATATTTGGAGGAGAAGATTGATCGAGTGATGCGTATCCTGCCACAGCTGGAAGGATTACACGGAACACTACATCTTGAGAATTATTCCAACGCCAGCACAGATATTGTATTTGAGAAGGATGGAACTTCTGAAGAATAAAGTGGATTTTTTGTGAAAAAATGGTTGCGAAATACCGTGAAAAAATATAATATTATATATAGTATTTTGGTATTAGAGAATTTTTCGACCTCCCGTAGAGGTTTAATAAAAGGAGGATATGGTTTTGATTAACATTACGACTGACGAGACAGGGGCTCCTGTCAGAATCATTGTTGTTGGCGTCGGCGGAGCAGGCAACAATGCAGTAAAGCGTATGGTTGAAGAGGGTATTGGGGGAGTTGAGTTTATTGGAATCAACACTGATAAGCAGGC
>JAEEGL016578837.1_pt1 | contig 11717 bp, 6 predicted proteins | sample 9134231 | NCBI WGS metagenome assembly JAEEGL01 (sample SAMN16246548, study PRJNA631951) | gut metagenome | biome: gut microbiome; feature: rumen; material: fiber-attached | host: Bos | place: Iran: Karaj | collected 2018-10
ATCCCAAAGCGGACAAGGTGGAATCAGAGGTGCCGCTGTTCAAATACGAGGCATTCACCGACAACAGCGACAGGCTCTCAGGCGCACAAGGCGGCTATCAGGAATTCCGTTCACTGCGGAAATACGTGCCTTCAGACCCCATGAAACTGATAAACTGGCGCAGCACCGCAAAATACCAAAAACTGATGGTGCGTGAATACGAGCGCAATTCCATCATTTCCATCGCACTGTTTGTGGAGGGCTTCAAGGACTACGTCTCTCCAGATGGCGAGAATCTTGAGGCAATTATCAGCAGAGCCGCAGGAATTTTTGAAATGTGCTCGGATATTTACTGCAGTTTTACGTTTATTGTTGGCGGCTTTACACCAGCAAGCATGGTATTGAGGCCCGTGGAGGAATGCCGCGCGCGGTTGATGTACGAACTTGCGGTGATGCGGCCTGGAAACGCAAAACTGCCTGACCTCATCGAGGAAGTGGCGCCAAGCCTGCCACAAGGCACGCTGGTGTTCTGCCTCTCCCTCAACAAGGACAATCCACTGCTGCAAAAGTCAATGGACAACTTGGCCGCCAGAGGAATGCTCTTCATGTAATGCGGTTTCCAGGCGCCAACGACGTCCATGTGGGCGCCGCCTCGGCGCCCACATACAAAACAAATGCAAAAAGAAAATGACATAATAGTGCCCTTGCTGATGCAGTTCATTTGCCTGCTGGCATTTGAACTTGGCATAATCTGCGCCCTGTGGCAGGTGGGCAACAGCATAGTGACGCTGTGCGCCATGGGAGCCGCGCCCCTGGCACTGGCAATCTCCAGGATACCATATCGCTTCTACCCGGACTGGCTGCGCTTCTCCTTGCAAATAGCCCTTGCCGTGGCGGGACTGCAATGGTTCGCCGCGAAATCAGGTGTGGTGCAGGTGGATATAGTCCTGGTGGAATGTGCGGCGGCATTCTGCATTGCGCTGCTTATCGGCGGGCGTATCGGCGAGCACTGGATACTGTCAGCGCTTTCACTTGCATTGGGGCTGTATGGCGGCTTGCATCCTGGCAGGGACATCTACTTCCCATCATTCGTGGCATTGTGCATAGTCCTGTGCATTTTGTTCTACACCAGCAGAAACCAGGCGCTAGGCGCGGAATACGGCGCCCGCAACAAGCGCAATACACTGGCCTGCCTGATGCACTTTGCCTTGGCCCTGGCAATCGCCGTGATTGGCATGAGGAAAGTTGTGCTGCGCAGCGTTCGCACACGCGGCATTCTCCCTGTTTCATTCCAGACAGGACAGGAACACGAATTCCCGCAGTTGTGCGGCAAATGGCTCGCTCCCGCTAAAAAACTGCTTCCTGGCAACGAGGGCGACGGCGCCGATGTGAACTCTCGCCAGAGCATAAAGGATGCAAGCGCCAAAAACAAGGCATTCATGGAGGCAAAAGGCGAATTCAGCGCAAGAAACGGCGCTGGTGAAGGGCAGGGCGAGGAACTATTGTTCCAGGCATACACCACGGCTAAACTGTACTGGGTGGCGCAGATATACGATACTTACGATGGCGATATGTGGACACGCTCCGAAATGCTGAAAAATGGAGACAGCGCACTGGACGCATACGAGCCACAGGACCTGGTGCTGGTGAACCAGCGCATTGCAATCATTCGCAGGCAGAACTGCTATCTGCCCTACGCATACCGCCCCACCAAACTTGAAATAGGCGGAATAATTGCCTCAAGGGCCAGCACCGAGCGCTCCATAGTAAGGCAGAAAGACAGCGTGGCATATCTGTTCATGGCCTCGAACGCGGGGGAGAACCTGCCTGTTTACAGCGTGGAATCCATGGTGCCTGCGTACGATTTGAAGCAGCGTCCACGCCCCTGGAACGAGCCGCCCCACAACTTTGGCTGGAATTGCAGGACCGTGCCGCCGAAGGTCAGGACCCCGCAGTTGCTGGAACTGGCCATGAAAATCACGCAAAATGCGAATACGCCCATGGAAAAGGCGGACGCCATCAGGGACTATCTCCGCAAAACCTACAAATACAATGCCGAGGCGCCAGACATACCTGCCACGGAGGAGACTGTGAATTACTTCCTGTTCAAGAGCAAGGAGGGCAGCTGCCGCCATTTCGCACAGGCAATGGTTATGCTTGCCCGCATGAGCGGACTGTACTCCAGGCTCGCAACTGGCTATTCGCCTGGCAACTACAACATGCTGTCCAACTGCTTTGAGATATTCCAGTACCATGCCCATGCCTGGGCGCAGGTCTTCATCGAGCCATACGGATGGCTTACCTACGACGGCGTGGCGCCAGGCAATCTGCGCATTGGGGACAACAACCGCAGGCTGCAAAATCTGTTCGACCCATTTGGCGACACATGGAAATCCAAGTCGCCTGAACTGTCGCCAGACAATTTTGGCACCACAAAGGAGCAAGTTACTGCCCAGGCTGAAACAAGTCAGGATGCAAAAACCTATATTTATGAGAACAAGGATATCATGTCCCAGATAGAGGAACGCGCCAGAAGGGACCAACAGTCGCCAGAGGCTATCGCATTCGCAAAGGCGGCTGTTTCCATTGGCCTGGAGAAATTGGGCGAACTCTGGGACAAGGCAGTGAAAATGACGGAGGCATTCTGGCACAAGTTGAAGGAATGGCTGTACTGGAGAATAATACGCTTCTACAGTTTGAAGGCAAAATGGCATTATCTTATAATTGGGATAGGCGGGCTGCTTGTTGTATGCTGGATGTGGAGCACCACAATCACACAATGGCTAAGGGGCTTCACCTGCCGCCTGAAATGCGCCTGGCTGTGGCGCAGGGCACAGTCCGCCCGAAACAGCAATCCAAGTCTTTGCATTGAATGTTGCCAGCGCCACAACGGCATCCTGCTGGCAATGAAATATAGACGCATACCAAAGGGCGACGTGGTGGAAAGAGGCCTGGCAATAAGGGAGGCAGAGCCTAGAAGTTATTATATGACAGTCGCCCAATTCGCGCAGTGTGTATGGTATTCTGCGCGCAAAATCACACCTGACATGGCGGAAGCAAGCCTGGCCGCCACAGGCAACCTGCGCAATTTGATGTGGTAGCCAGCGCGTCCCGCGCTGGGGGTAGCCAGCGCGTCCCGCGCTGGGGGTAGCCAGCGCGTCCCGCGCTGGGGGTAGCCCGCGCTAGGTTGGAGATAGCCAGCGCGAGACGCGCTGGCTACCCCCGTCACTATTAAACCATGGAACATAGAGAAGCACTTTATATTTTGAATATGCTGCCCTTTATAGGGCCTGGAAAACGTCGCTTGCTGGAGGATGCCTTCGGCAGCGTGGAGGCGGCATTCGCCGCGGACAGGACTAGTCTCTGCCGAACGCCTGGCATAGGCGAAAAACTGGCGGAAATCGTACACAACTGGCAAAAATACTGCAATCTGGGCGAGGAACTGCGGATGTGCCGCGAGGCGCATGTGACCTTGCTCACAGACGAGGACGAGGCATATCCGCCTTTGCTGCGGGACATACACGACCCGCCAATATGCATCTACGTTTCAGGCAATCTGGATGTGCTGCGCAACAGCCAGATGTCCATCGGCATAGTTGGCTCCAGGAACGCCAGCATGTACGGCATGCGCATGGCGGCGAATCTCGCCACTGGCGCCAGCATGGCTGGCTGGCCAGTGGTGTCTGGTCTGGCGCGGGGCATTGACACAGCCGCGCATGATGCCACGCTGCGTGCTGGAGGCAGGACGGTGGCGGTCATTGGCAGCGGGCTGCTGCGGGTCTATCCGCAGGAGAACATCGCCCTGGCCAACGGCATTGTGGCGAATGGCGGCGCCGTCATAACGGAATTCCAGATGAGATACCAGCCAGACAAGCGCAGCTTCCCCATAAGGAACCGCATCATCTCTGGCATGAGCAAGGGCACGATTGTGGTGGAGGCAGGCTATCGCAGTGGCAGCCTTATCACCGCCGCCACCGCACTGGACCAGGGACGGACGGTGTTCGCCGTGCCAGGCATGGCGGATGGCCCCTACGCCCATGGATGCCATGCACTTATCCGCGACGGCGCAGTGCTAGTGGAGACATTCCAGGATGTAGTAGATGAATTCACAGGATTGCCAGGCCTTGCCCGCCCGCAACAGGAAAGCCATCCCCAACCAAAAGTAGATGTCTCCCAGATGAACTTGAGCGGCCTGGAAATGCAGGTGTGGCGCTTGCTCAAAGAAGGCGTCACAGACATAGACGACCTGATCGACCGCATAGACAACGAGGTACCCTGCATAATGGCCGCTATAATGACGCTGCAGTTAAAGCGCCTGGTACGCCAGCTGCCAGGCAGGCAACTACTGGTGACAGGCTGCTAATGCGGGGTGCCGCGGCACTGAAGTGGTCCCTTTTCTTTTAGGACTTGATTTTCTGTCCAAAGAAAAGGGACCACTTCATATAGTGTGCCATTGGCTCTCAAGCTAGTTAATATTCAATTACTGTTTCTGTTCAGTTTTGGTCGAATCTTTTGAATCATCTGAAGATGAATTACATGCACCAACCATAAAACAAAAGAGAAGGAAAATTATAATACCTCTTATAATCCATTTTTTAATCGTTTTTATACCACCGACGAGACCAGGATGATCTTTTTCAAATTGTTCTTGCTTTTTTTGCTCTTTTTCGTTCCATTTCTCCCAGCATCCATCGCAACAAAACGTATCGTAATTGACTCCTGTATGATCAGGAAACCTCCTTCCACAATTTTTACAAGTATTCATTGTACTTTCCTTACAATTTTAGAATTATAAGCCCAAATCCACCTAAACACAATTTCAAACAAGCCTCACTGGCGGATTTTTAATGATGCTTGTCCTTGAACCTTGCTTAAAGCCTAACCTATACCAACTTCATATTGCCTACCTTTCTTGCCGCAATATCACCTCCTTTGCCCTTCACTCGTCGAAATGCCATGCGTACTTGTACTCCCGTGGGATTGCCTTGAGCAAGGTCTGCCATACCTGGCCAAGCACTGTCCTTGGAAAACGCGTTACCCTGAAATGCTGGTTCAACTCGGGTGTAATCACTGCTCTTCCATGTTATTTCAACTCATATACTTATATAGATATATCCACAGTCATCACACCGTCTATTCAAGTCCATAGATGTGTCTGCGCCACAGCAAGGGCATTTAGCAAAACCGTCAGCCATTATTCATTCCTCTTATTTTCAAACCACACTTAACATTGAGGCAATTTCAAAACTAGCGTAAAAAGCTTGCTTTTTGATGATAGTATTGAAATAGCCTCAATCCTCAACTTATGTACATTTTTATATGACCATGTAAATACGTTTCAATTCTTGTATTTGAACGAAACTTTCATTGCCCTTATGTCCTTTAAGTCATTGACTTTGATTTTTTCCTTGAATTCAAATACATTAAATGGTCGTGTCACCCTCTGATTAATAATGCAAGGATCAATTATAAGCCAAGAATAAATTCGAATGTCTGCAAAAGCTTTATTTGTCTGGAAGGAGAAGCAGTATCTATCATCATCTCGTAAGTGGTCATACTTTGGATACAAAGTCCAGTCAAAAGCCTGAATTTCATTGTTATCCTCATCCAACAAGGCAAAACTGATGCACAGTTTCATTTGTTTTTTCCTGAATTCCATTAACGTCTTGCAGAACAATCCGGTGTCTTTGATTTTGTAATACTGAAACGGATTCTGCCTTTCATTGTACCGTCCAGCTACATTTGCCAGAATATACCCATCTTTGATATACCAAGGCAAGCCTTCAAGTCCTTTGTAATTATTAGTCCACTTCCTTTTCCAGGCGCCGCCAAAAATGGAAGTTATGATTTCATCCTTCATCGGTCTGTTTGGCAGATATGTTACTTCGCCTTCTGCATCGGCTATGTTCTGCAGCAATATCTTTAGTTTGGGCAGGAAATACTTGGTATAGTATTTCTTGTCGAAATCCACTAATATGCCCATGGACAATTCAACTTCATCTGGCTCGTCTGGTATAGTTGCTATGCTAAGTTGTGCATTTTGACCGACGCGCCCCTGCGAATCTATAATTCTGGGAACCATAATGTCCTCTGCTTTCAAGAAATCGAAAAATTGTCTATAGGCTCCTTCAGAATCCTGTGCATAATCAATAATTGCGGGCAATGGCTTGTCTTCGAATTTGTCGCTGGGCCATTCATTCTCTTCTTTGCTTGAAGGCTTGTCAGTTCCTTTCATATTCTTGTTGTTTTCTGATTGGGCACTGGCACTGCTTACAACTCCATTTTGATTAGCCGAGCCATTGCTTACATCTTCATTTTGATTAGCCGAGCCGTTGTCACTGTTATCTGTACGGTTCTCATCTTCATTGGTAAGCTTATTCAATGTACCGGTAAATTTTTTAAATTTATTGGATATGTCGTCTTTTTTCTTTGATGCCTTATCTGCTTTTTGAACTTTCAAAAAGGCTTTATCCAATTTTTTAGAGGCAACAGATGGTGTCTTAATTGCATTTCCATCCGAAAAAGACAATTTTCCATTAAAGAGTGCCTCTTTTGCAAGCAACGAGGCGCACAAGCAGAACATTATGCAAAACAAACAAAACTTGTCTTTCATCATTATTATTTCCTTTTGTTTTATTTTTTCAATTCAGGCTCGGTTATGAATATGTCGTATGATTTAATCTTACTAGCAGTTGCGGCATCTGCCTCAAACCTGCAAATAACCAGTTGCTTGTCCCTGCCATCTGGGTCTGCTCCCGTTAAAGGTCCCTGGATTTCAGGGCTGATCATAAGAGGAAGGTATGTCCTCTTGTAAAAACGACCAGTGAAGAACATGGCATATTCTGCGCCAGGACGTTGACCCTCCTCATTTTGTTTGATATTATAAATGTCACGGCTTATCATCCCCTCTTTCATGGCTTGATATGTCTCATGGAAGAGCTCCTGTCCCGCCTCATCTTTGAACACAAAATTAATATTGAACAAGTTTGCTTCCGCTATTTTCTCCAGGAAGGCTGTTTGTAGCTTATCCGTCATTCTCACATTGTATGCCTCAAATTTTGAGGCATAAATATTCGTGGGATTGGGCAATACATTCAGTATCACCTCGCAATTGCCAACATTATCAAGTCGCAAGTTAAGTCTTTTTGCATGTTTAAATTTAACGTTGCCAAATTCCCAGGACATATTGTCAATTTCGATAAAGTATCTTTCAATTCTAGGAGTAAATGTCTTTACCTCTCCTGTTGAAACCTGTTTTAATACCTGCTGCAATGGAAGCATAACATTGCTCTTGTACTTGTCTAAGTCGAATTCAAGCAATGCGCCTATTGTAATCTCGACTTTTCCATTCTTGTTTGCTATTTCTGGCTGTACAGATGCTCCAATCTGCCCATTTGAGTTGATGGCCTTGACAGAAAGCGCATCCTTAACATGAAGCTTTGATAGGGTAGCCAATAGTTTCTCCTCTGCGTCATCCTCTGCCTTTTGGGCATTCAGCAGGGTAGCGGCCAGTTTCTCACCATCCACTGGCACTATCTGCTCATTGCCCGCAAACAAAATCCCTGTACATAACAACAAAACTAAAGCAAGAAAAGTCTTTAACTTGTGCATCATCTCTCCCTAATTCTTTTGGTTGCTTGAAAGTTAGAATTTATTTTCTCACCCTTATAAATCGTAACTCCATAACTTTTGTAACACTACTTTTTGCAACTTTTTTCAGAGCACCCATTTTTTTTACAAACAACAAGAATGTTCTACCTCCAAAACACTTCAATTTACGCTGTTTTGAAAAGTTATTGGATATCCGCATATTTTTTCAATAGACAAAAACGAAAAGTTGCAACGAATGTACAATGTAATGACTGGATTTTAATACCTCCCACCTATTGATATTTGCATAGTGCCGACAGTTCGGCTCCGCATTGAATTAGATGAAAACAAGGTAGAAACTGATGGAAGTGTTTGCGTTATGTGCGAGGCAATCAGGGAAAAGGCAGGATAAAAGCATGGATAGAGAGGTAATCGTTTTTTCCCGACCTAAAGAAACCTATAACTTTTTTACTTAGTTTTTTCCCAGTTGTTTTCTAAAGCCCTTTGGAAGTCCCGCGTCCTGAGTGCGCATCTAACGGCCATGCACATTGTTTACGGGAACTCCACCAGCATCATTTCCGTTTCGCGGGAACTCATCAGCTTGCCGCCGTAAATCACTAGAACGGGAATGACGTGCTTGTACGTCATGAGAAAACGTCCCCGCACAGGCTCAAGCATGGGATCCTTGTCGCCAGGGAATACAGGCGAATTGTCCAGCCAAAGCCATTTCCCGCCAGGTTTTGTGGCTCCGATTGTGACTGGGCATTCAATACCAAGGTCATTTATGCGGGCGATGACCTGCGCCCTGAGTTGCTCGTCCGCAAGTATTGCTGGCTGTGCGCCGAAGATGCTGCAATACGCCTGGGCCGCATATCCAGCCAAAGTACCGCTGAGCAGCGTGAATGTCCTGCCCTGTATGGTGAATTGCGCCTTGACGCCAGGCGCAGTGCCGTTCCTTACGCCTTCCGCCCTGCGCCGCCATGCCTCTTCGTTCTTCCATTCAAACAACAAAGTCGGCAATGTGAAATTGTTTTTGTAGCTTCTGCACTTGCCATGCCATGCGCAAAGGGCGCTGGAATCATCGTTCTTCGGCTTTGGAAGGTCTGGTAATTCCAGTGGCAAGCCATCGGAAAACCGCAGCCATTTGCCATTTTCATAATGTGCGCCCAAGAAGGCTGGGAAGCCATTGTATATCTTCAGGGCCTTCAGCACCTGAGTCATTTCCTCCATTGAGGCGGGTTCGTACAACTGCGCCCCCATCGAGGTGGCAAGATTTCGCGCCTCATGATGCTTGCTGGCGGCATAATAAGTGCTCATGGCGGCATAATGACGCCCATTGACAGCCGCAGTCCGCACTTCCACAGGCGGCATTGCCAATTGCTTCTGGAAAAAGTCCTCTGGCGTGGGCGCAAGCACTACCCTGAAGCCAGTTCCAGGAAGCCTTATCACGTCCCTGCCCACGGCTGAACGCCGCACAACGCCAGTCTTGCCGCCTGTCAGCACATTCGCTCCGCGAACCACGACTTTAGGCGTATCCACGGAACTGCCAGCAAGTGTCAATTCCGCGCAGTTGTCATCCATGTCATAAATGCCCAGGGCATTGGGCCTGCTCTCGTAAACGGAGCGTACAGCCTTTGGCACCTCACGCTCTTCAGGCACTACGCCTGCCCAGCCGCCCACCGCCGCATACTCCCACTCCGCCTCGGTGGGTGGGCGCAAAGCATAGCCCTTTGGAAGACTGTAACTAGTGCGCAAATGGGTTGTCCATGCCTGGCAAAGGTGGATTATCTCATACCAATTGAGCTGTGTACATGGCATGCTTTGTCCTTCTCCCGAAACATAGTCCAAACCCAGAATCTGGTTGCATATCTCGTTGCTGACTTCCTTGTCAAATATCCAATACGGATATTCAATGATATTCACTTTTATTTCATTTTTTAGCAACTGAGGGGTAGCAGAGGCAAATTTGCCAGGTGGAAGAAATACCATGCGGAATTGCATATCGGTGAGATGGAATGGATTCCTGAAATCCAGGCCCAAGCAAGGAGAATGCTCGACTGAAAGTTCTCTTGCGTTTTTCCGCGCGGTATCGCCCAGCCTTTTTTGCGCATCTTGGTCCAACCCCGCCTTGCCCAATGGGGAAGACAAAAATCCCAGCATGTTTGCCACGGAATTGAAGTCCTTTTCCTGAGGCGGCACTGCTTTTTCCGCCATTTGCCGCAATTGCGCCTCGAGATAGTCCAGCTTGTTGTTGAATGCCTTGCGCCGCCCGCCTTCCAGATGCTTTTCCGCCTGCTGGAACTGCTTCTTGATATTCCCATACTGCTCATTGGAGAGCTGCAATTCCAGCCCCCGCAGCAGCTTCTGCATCCTTTCGCGCCTGGCTGTTGCATTTGCTTTGGCTTCCGCATTTGCCCGCCTTATATAAGCCAGACCGTATGCCGCGCCATATCCAGCCATTGCGACGCAGACCAGCAATGCCAGAGCCATTGCAAGCATGGTGTTTCTGTATCGCCTGGAAAGCGCCATCTTGGTAAGGAACTGCCGCCATCGTGATGCGTCCGCATTGCGTTCTGGGGACATCAGCTCCAGGCATTCGTTGCAGCTTCCTGCCCGCATTTCAGGATTGCGGTTGCATATCCTGGACAAAGGCAGCACTATGCGGTACAATGTATCTGCGGACAGGTCGGTGGGATAGTGTGGATATGCGTCTGGTTCCTCGCCTGTCACAGTGCAGTAGAATGTCTTGCCCAGGGCATAGATGTCGCCAACAGGCGTCTTTGGCTGCTTTGCGGTTAGGAATTCAGGCGGGATGAAGCCCAGGGAGCCCGCCACGGAGAGGGTTCTGGAATAGTCGTTCAGCAGATCTGGGTCGCCCAGTTTCACCTTGCCGTGCACATAGAAGATGTTGGCTGGCTTTATGTCCCTGTGGACCAGTCCCAGCCTGTGCAGTGCGGCCATGCCTTCCAGCAGCTGCCTGTATATGGAGAGCGCCTCGTCCAGCTCCAGTCTGCCCTGGCGCTGCAGCCTCAGCGCCAGCGTGTCGGCAATGTATTTGCCCTTTTCATCGGAGGCATTGTCGGCTGCCTCCATAAGATAGAAGAGGTGCCCGTCCTCAACGCCAAAATGCAGGATTTTCACGAGAATGCCAGTTGAGGCGGGCAGTTCGGCATAGCGCCGCAGAGCCTCCAGTACCTTGTCATCAGGAGACACGGCATGGAACACCTTCAGTGCAACCCTCCTGCCCAGGGCGTCCTCGGCCAGATATACTGTGCCGTATGCGCCAGTGCCGCACACGCAGATTATGCGGCATCCTGCAAAAACATCCCCCGCCTGCATTTATTCCTCGTCCCTTTTCAACCTCTCAACAATAGCCTTCATTTCCTTTGTGCATCGGGATTTGGCAAGATATATCTGGTTGACGCTCATCTGTAAAATAAGTGCAACCTCTTCAGGAGGGCGGTCTTGCAATGCGTACATCTCGTATGCCACATACTGCCTCTCGTCAATTGCTTCCTTCAGTTCCTCCAGTGCCATATTGAAGATGATCTTCTCGTATTCCTCGTCAAGCATCCGCTGTATACTGTCCTCATCAGGTATCTGCTCCATTTCGGTGTCGCCCACCTTGTTTTCCAGACGTCTGTGGAGTATGTCCAAGGTCTTGTGACGGATTATGCCCTGGAGGTATGACCTGAAACTGCCCAGGGTTTTGCTGTATTTGGGGCAAGGTGCCTCCTTCATCACAGCAAGCATGACCTCCTGTCGCAAGTCCTGCTTCTCGTCAGGCCGCAGCCCGTAAAGTCCACCGCAGAACAGTATCAGAGGGGAATAGAAATCCCAGAAGCGTTTCCATGATGCCTCGTCCCCTGCGTGTATGCCCCGCAGCAATGATGCTCTAGTCGTATATGCCATAAAGATAAACAGCCCGTGTTCTGCAATTCATGACATAATGTATTTCCTAGTCGGCAGTTGTAAAATTGCATGACAATGTTTTTATGCGTCAGGCTCGCAGAATAACGAAGTAAAGCCTTGCTTGACAAGTTCAGCCCTCAAATGGCTCAATGCCCGTGAAAGTTTCATGCCCACTTGCGCCTCGTCAATCCCTGTTCTGGCGGCGATTTCCTTGTAGCTATGGTATTCCATATAAC
>JAEEGL017361392.1_pt1 | contig 11717 bp, 7 predicted proteins | sample 9134231 | NCBI WGS metagenome assembly JAEEGL01 (sample SAMN16246548, study PRJNA631951) | gut metagenome | biome: gut microbiome; feature: rumen; material: fiber-attached | host: Bos | place: Iran: Karaj | collected 2018-10
CAGCTTTGTCTTCATCAGACAATTCGTCATAAACGATTCCCTGCTCAAGGAACTTAACTGATGATTCGACAGACATATAATCAACGAGGAAACCGTCTTTTACCGCCTGTGCCAGTTCATAACCATATGTAGGCACACCTGCCTCAAGATCGAATATAGCATATGTATTCTTATCGATCTCATCTTTAGGAGTAGCTGTAAGACCAATGAGCGGTGCATCAAAGTATGTAAATATATCTCTGTACTTGTTATAGATTGATCTATGCGCCTCATCGCAAATTATCAGATCAAAATGTCCACAGGTGAAGATCTTACCCTTATCATCCTTGGTCGTATCAATCAGGTTGATCATTGTCTGATATGTTGAGAGTATGAGATTGGCATTATAATCCTTATCTTCACACATGTTTGCACACGATAACGAAGGAAGAAGATTAACAAAGTTTCTCTTAGCCTGTGTTACCAACGAATTGCGGTCTGCCAGGAACAGGATATTCTTTATCCAGCCTTTCTTAAGCAAGACATCACATAACTCTATAACAGTTCTTGTCTTACCGGATCCGGTAGCCATAACGAGGAGCGCCTTGCGGCGATTCTTCTCATCCAAACTGGAACAAACAGCTTTAATTGCCGCTTCCTGGTAATACCTCCCGGCAATATTCTTATCTATAACAACATTCTTCAGGCTTTCCCTGAACGACTGCAGATTGAACCATTTCTCAAGATCACGCTTGGAATAGATGGCAGCACATTTCCTTTCAGGATATTTGCCATCAACGATATGTGTCTCAAATCCGTTCGTTAAGAATATGACCGGTCTTCTATGGAACTTCTTCTCAAGAGAATTAGCATACAGAATTGCCTGCTGCCTGCCCTTTGAAACATCAACACATGTTTTCTTAGCCTCAATTACAGCAAGGATCTGGTGTGCATCATCGAAAAGGACATAATCAGCAAAACCTTCTCCTGATGGATTAGGCATACCGGTAAGAGGATACTCGTTGATCCAATCCTTATTTTCCGTCCAACCGGCATCAGTAAGCATGGAATCGATGTAAATCTTACGGGTCTTAAACTCACTCAGATTTAACGGCTTTGGTACATAGTTTTTAGCCTGTATTGATCGTCTGACAGTAAACTCGTTCCGATGCTCTTTATTCTCAGTTATAAGTGCTTCAAGCGATGTATCAGCATATTCAGGGATAATCGGTTCTGATGATCCATCCCTTAATAATTCCGGGTTAAACTCTCTTTCTTCATAATCAACAGAATAACAACATGACAGAAAGTCAAAAAATATGAAGAGGTTTTCAAGGCACAATTCGGCCTGATCGAATGTGACCTTTTTTGTTGTGTTGTTAACAGTAGAACTAACACGTCTTATGAATTCAAGCCTCTTCCAGAGATCATCCTCAACAATCGTTTTGAACTCTTCCGTGTGCATCAAGCTTTCAAGTGTTTCCTGATATGGAACAACAAGCTCTTCATCAATGGAATACATCCACTTAATTGCAGTTTCCAAGGCAAGACGGGAGTTAGTAATGCATGCTTTGACATCAACATTGATAAGATTCTCAGCGGCAACAGCTATATCAGCAAAAGACTGAAATTGAGGTTCTTTTTTCAAATAGTCAAAGTTGTTCATGCTATGCACTCCTTTCCCATCTGTATAATTATAAATCATTGCTACAAAACGTTTCTGTAATTATCGTTCCCTGTTATCCAAAATACTCCTGCATCAAACTATCAATCAACAATTGTGTCTCTTCAAGGGATTTCTGAATGACAGATTTTGATTTGTCGACTTGTTTTATAAATCCAACAAATCGCTCCTGTACGTCTAGTGGTGGGACACATATGGTTAATGAACCATATTCTTGAGCATTGATATTCGGTTGAGCAACTGCTCTCTGAACTTTCTCTACAAAAGATGAATAATAGCTCGTTTTTGTATACCAATAAACATAATCTGGTAATACCTTAGATATATCGGGTACAAGTCTAATCAGATAACCCGCATATATGCATTTACCATGCTTTTCCTGATTGTATCGGAATGTCTTTCCAACAGTTGCGCCACTCCTAGCAAAAAGAATATCACCATCATGAAGAAGATATTTATCATCATATTTATCAGGAGATTTGCTGTCAGAATCTAGTTCACCAGTCTCGTTGATATCAGTTATTCTCACATATCTAATTGATCCGTCAAAATCAATTGCAGATGCACCTGACCCATATGAGAGTTTTCCTTGTGCAACATCTCTTAATGAAGTCTGAGCCCAGCCAAATTGGTTAACAACCGGATCACCAAACATCTCGACAAATCGGGCTTTGACGAGATCATCCAGTTTTTTTAGCTGTTCATATCTTGAATCAATAACCTTCTGCAATGCTTCAAGTTTATAACAACGTTCTTCTTGAACTGCCATTTCAGGCAAATCTATCTCGATGTTATCAAGCATGTTGATTGTTATCTGGTTAATCGTTGTTGTTTTACTACTTGCGAGTTGACGTCTGAAACTTTTTGATTTCAGAAATAGTGATAAGTATCTATTGTATGGCGTACGGAAAATCGTCATGAAAGCGCCAAATGTCATAGGCTCAGAAATATTAGGTATAATCGTCGATTTTCCAACAAGATTTGCACTTCCATTTCGGCTACACATTAATATATCACCGGGTTTGACATACTGCTTTTCGCGAATATTAGCTTTTACCCTGACAATATCATTTAAATCAAACTTTCCATTCTGAATATTGCCAGATCGAAGCACAATGGTTCCATCATCTGACACAGATTCAGGCTTATATGTTAGCCCTATGTAGTAATCACCTAATTCTTTTAACTTCATTTCATCCCTACAAATCTCAAAAATTAATACTTTATCTTTTCAGCTTTAAGTCCAACTACCGATTCTCTCATCTGGTAGATAGGAATCTTCTTAGAACTACTCTTCACAAGAGAAATCAAGTGATTCTTGTCGCTATTTTCAATTGCATAACCTAGATATATTTTCTTCACAGGTAAATGTACAATTGGATCTTCACTCAAACTGATAATCCGCCATTCTTTTTCAAATTTCCAATCATTGCCTTTAACTAACGAGTTTCTAACAGCAGAAACATTAAACGTATCTTTCTTAAAAATACCTGTACGATAATTATTTGTTTCATCCTTGTTTGGATATATTACAGGCAAGAAAATATATCCCAATTCCACAAAAGACTTTAATTCGCTAAAATCATATTCTATGCATATTCCCGTATGTTTATTTGCATAGTAATACCACATCGGCACATTATCATTTTTTTGCGTAAAACAACCAATTCTTAGACGTCGATATATTTCATCATTAACTGCTTGGAAGTATTCATCTTGCTTTTTGACAACACCATAATAATCTGGTACAGATTGAGCTATATTTACACTACTTAGATAGTTCTCTATGACTGCATCTCCAACGCCGTTATTATCTATATAGCATTTGCTGTCAAATACATCGTCAAAACCCTTGGGATTGGAAAGATATACTTGCCCTTCAATTATTTCAGCGTCAGTATGTTCACAAATCCTCCGGTATCTAAAAAAGTTCTTGGGGATATTCGTAATACAATGGCGCAATTCATTTTCAGATATCTCTATCACGTTATCGATTCTATCCGCCTTCAAAGCAAGGCAAAATCTTTTTTTGTAATTATTGTATTCTTCTGATTTCATATACGATCACCCGAAATACTTTTGCATCAAACTATCAAATAACAATTGTGCTTCATCTAAAGATTTTTGTACTACAGATTTTGATTTGTCGACCTGTTTGACAAACTGCTCAAATTCTACCTGCTTATCCATTGGCGGAATAATAAAACTCAATTCTCCAAGTATTTTCATGGTCAGATATTTTGTCAGCCCCCCTAATGATTGTTGCTGCAAATATACCAATTTGTCCTCTAATTGATATTGGAACAATCTATATGACCACTCTTGCTTCAATCCTAATACGTAAGTTCTCTGATACGCATTAAATTTACCTTTGTAGTATTTTACATCGTATTTTCCTGCAGCATTATTACCGGCAAGAAGTAATGCTTCCTGATCAAACGCATAATTATCAATTCTGAATACTTCTTTCGCACAAGTAAAGAAAGGAAATTCTCCATTTTCAACCATGGCATTTGAATCGAGTTTTCCGGTAGTCGTATTGAACACATCGTTCCACTGTAAAACAGGATATCCTTTATCAGAAAACATCTCTACAAATCGGGCTTTGATGAGTTCATCAAGTTTGGATAGTTCATTTTCCCTATAAGAAATAATTGTTGTCAAAGAATCAAGTGTTTTGACGATTTTGCTTTGAACACTTGGGACAGGATAGTTTATTTCAATTTCTTTTAGCCATTTAAAATGTCGGTTGTACCCCGTATCAGGAATTTTTGCATTTTTAAGTGCGTAGTATAGATATTTATAATTTGCTTCTTCGACCTTACTTTTTAATAGTTTTACACCGTCCGCGCCAAGGAAAAATGGCTCTTCAACATATTTGACTGCTCTTGTATGATCGCCAAAAATAATAGCCGGAACATCTGTATACAAACCGGTCTCTTCGTTAGTATAACCAGCAATCTCGTTCTGACCCTGATCAATAATAATATGCGCACCCGCATCCAGATAAGCTTCTTTAGGAATCTTCGTTCCAGCACTCGTACAATCTATAAATATGTCTGAAAATGATTTCATCTAAACATCCCTACAAATCTCAATTTATTACTGTGTTTCAAAATCTTTCGTTGATAATAATCCAGTTTTACTAGCAAATAGTTTTATGCATTCTTCTGATGTAATCTTTTTGTTTAAGTAGGCTTCGAATATTTTAAGAAGAGTTATTGTTTCAATTATTAAACTGCCATTTCTTTTTGCTAGTTCAATTTGTTGCTCGTTTACAGGATCACGTTCATCTATTTTCCTGTTCCGCAAATGGTTAATTATCAGAATTGCTTTTACATCTTTGGTTTCTCCATCTTCTAATTCATCTAAGTAGCTTTGATAATGAACGTCAAGCTGCGAAACATTCTTATTCTTAACATTTGAAGTAATTCCTTTTATCTCGCCTATAAACACAATGTTTTCTTTTTCAATCCTGAAGTCTTCTCTACTCTTATCGACAAAATCGGAAAGATCACAATCCAGTACTTTTTCCAAGATTTCAAATACAACCTCTACCAAGGATTCACCATTGCTTGCAAGGATAGATTTAATCCTATTATTATCATTCAATTCTTTTTCTGCATTATCAATTTTCATCTGTAAATCAGAAATTTGTTTTTGACTTGCTTCTATAGTTGCCTTTAGTTCTTTGTCACTCCCAAATTCAAAGTCACGGACCCAGTCAGGAACGTCTGACAACGCTCCTTCGTTGAAAACGGCTTCAATAAAAGTCATTAGGTTATTTACAGAACAACATATATCTAATGTTGTAAATATACGCCCTTTTTCACTTCTGATTGTTGTCACTTTTTTACTGCCATCCGACTCTGTAATGACAGTGTCAATTATATGAGTAAAACGAAACGATGAAGAATATTCAGTACCATTCACACTTGTTACTGTTGGTTCAAACACAATTTCTCTATGAGATTCGTACATTGGAAAGCACTCACAATAATCTTGTTGGAAATTTTCATTTGTTATTAAATCTTTAATCCTTAAAGACTTAGTGAAATTATGATTGCTTTTGTAATACTTGTAATATCCATCCTGAGGATAAACATACACTATTTTTGTTTTTATTGAATCGGTTATCATGCAAGCAATCGATTTTAAATTATTTAGTTCATTTAATCGGCCAATCATTGAGCCATTAAATTCCCAAAGGCCACTATAGGATAGGTCAATTACATTCACTTCAAAATTATCTGGTGACATCGGGCTTGCATAGTCCGAAACGGTAATGTTCTCATCAGAATTCAAATTCGTATTTCCTGTGATTATTTGTATTTTCATAGTGTCGCCAATATATAGTTCATCATTTCTCTAAGAGCTTTTGCAATTCTATGAGTTCTTTCGTCGCCTCTGCATTAAGTTCCATTATCTGCTTCATGATCTCGTCAGTAGATGGATACTCTACTGGCACATACTCAACTTTTTTATACTTGTTTATTGAAAGATCATAATCGTTATCAATGATTTCCTTTACCGGAACCATGAATGATTTGTCTGTTCTTGATCTATCTGTTTCTTTATCTCTATTCTTAAATCTCTCAATAATATCCGGGATGTCGTTCTCATTTACAGGTGAACGCTTATCATCAAGGCTAAGACCATCGGCCTGCATATCATAGAACCAGACATTGTCCGTACCGCCATGATTTGTCTTTGTGAATATAAGAATACCTGTTGAGACTCCTGCATAAGGTTTAAATACACCTGACGGCATTGATATGACAGCTTCGAGTCTCTGGTTCTCAATAATCTCTTTCCTTATAGCTTTGTGTGCCGTTGAAGAACCAAAGAGAACACCGTCTGGAACGATGCAAGCACAACGGCCGCCGACTTTCAACATTCGTACAAACATAGCCAGGAAAAGAAGTTCCGTCTTCTTTGTTTTGCAAACTTTGAGAAGATCCGTTGATACGATGTCATAATCGAGGCTGCCCTTAAACGGCGGATTGGCAAGAATAAGTGAATACTTGTCCTTATCCGGATTCTGATCCGAAAGGCTATCACGATATTCAATGAACGGACTGTCAATGCCGTGAGTCATCATATTCATGGCACCGATGCGGAGCATTGTTCTGTCCATATCAAAGCCATTAAACATATGATTCATGAAATGGTCTTTCTTTGCTTTATCGTAGAATATTTCTTCCTTGCGATTTGCTCTCAAATATTCTCCGGCTTCTACAAGGAATCCTGCTGTACCACAGCTGGGATCACATATAACTTCATCCGCACCGGGCTCCATAAGTGCAACCATCATTCTGATAATATGTCTGGGCGTTCTGAACTGGCCATTAACACCTGCAGTAGCAAGTTTTGACAAGAGATACTCATATACATCTCCACGAGCATCCGTCTCCTGAAGCTTTTCCATCTGCTCATAGAGGTCGTCCATTGCTGCTACAACTTTCGACAGCATCAAAGGAGTAGGCAGCTTAAAGATCGCATCACCCATATACTTGGAATATGCGCTATCCTTATTTGAATGAAGATTTTTAATAAATGGGAATACTGATTCCTGCATTACCGTATACATCTTTTCAGCCGGGAAATCGTGGAACACGGACCATTTAAGTTGAGTAGCATCAACGGTTCTTTCACCTATTTTTGCATCCTTTGCAAACACGCTCTCATGTGGAAGGCCCAACATAGCACTTTCCTTTGCATGAGTATTATCAGCCACATCAAGATCATGAATAAACATCAGATATGTCATCTGCTCAATTACATCCAAAGGATTGGTAAGTCCGCCTGTCCAGAAGATCTCCCAAAGGCTGTCAATTCTGTTCTTTAATTCACCTGTGATCATTTATTGTTCCTCCACTTCCCAGTTCCAATGGTACTTTGTATATCTTCCATTTCCGTCTTTTATAATCTTTCCTGACTTCACCAAATCGTTAAGTGTTCTTTGAACAGTTGTCTGGCTAACTCCAGGAACCAATTCTAAAATCTCTGACTTTGTTATTTGACCGATATGATTCTTAATTGTCTCTTCGATTCTGTCTGGTTTCGAAATCGCCTTCTCTTCAACCAATTTCGTTCTTTCCATGAAATCACGATAAGCAGCTACGACTATACTCAACATGTATTTAACGAAGGGCTCATAATCGTTCTTATTTTCATGCCATTTAATTGAGCTTGCTTGAAGAGTGTCGTAATAATCTGCTTTAGTATTCTCAATCAATTTCTCAATACTGATATATTTACCAACTACATAATTCGATTTATATAGAAGAAGTAACGTCAGAAGTCTGCTCATTCTTCCATTTCCATCCTTGAATGGATGAATACACAGAAAATCCAAAACAAACATAGGCATCAAAAGCAATGGATCAGCTTTGGATTCATTCAATGCTTTGTTATATTCTCTGCACAATTCATTAAGAGCTTCCGGTGCTTCCCAAGCAGCAACTGGCCTAAATCTTACATGTGAATTTCCTTCACTATCCGTTTCTTCAATGATGTTTTCGGAATTTTTATATACGCCGCCTATATCTCCTTCATATTTATAGAGATATCGATGTAGTTGAAGAATGAAGTTGGGGGTAATAGGAATGAATTCATTGTTCTCATGAATAGTAGTCAGAACATCTCTATACCCGGCAATTTCCATTTCATTTCTATCATTGGGCATGGTTTTATCCATCACAATCTTTTTAAGACGTGGTTCGGAAGTATAAATGCCCTCAATCTTGTTTGAGCTCTCGGTGCTCTGAATCTTTGCAATAGTGACTAGATTAGTAAGAATATCAGCATGCTTGTCTGCAATCAGGCGCTGCTCACCCTTATATTCGTGTATTATCGTAAGATAAGACACTATATCCGGCGTCAGCAGTTTCTTCCATTTTTCCTCAAAACTGTAATTGCGCACAACTTAGTCATCCTTTTGCTCATCTTAGTCATTTTTGCCAAAATGACTTAATTGGATGATACTCTCTATATAGCCATTAGTCAAGCTCAATTTAGTCATTTTAGGACAAATGACTAAATTGAGCGTTTGAATGACAAAGTTAAACAATAACTACAATACTCTGATCTGTTACCATCTTGAACCAGTATTTATTGGAAGAATGATGCCTCCTCATTCAAGTGAGTCATCTAATATGTCCTCTGCCTCATAAACGCGGTTGTAAAATGATAACAGGCTGCTGTTTAGATTGTTTGAATCCAAATCCACAAAGAACACATTCACAGATACATTCAGGCTCTCATTTTCATTTGCTTCAAAAGATATCTTGCCTAACTGACGAACTTCATCATTCATGGGATAAATCAACCAAATATGTGGAGTTTGGTACTTCTTCGCGTAAGCATACATCTGATACATGTCAGCTTGTGAGATACCATAATTCTTAGCTGGATTACTATTAAGCCTCTTCCATTTAGTATCCATAATGACAACACTATGGCTTTCATCATATGCATTTCTAACAACAATATCCGGCCTAAGTTTGAATTTGCGTGGTTCATCAAAAAGATAGTAACCACTATCCTGTGCAGAAACATGAATTAAATCTTTGCTCTGATTCTCAAACAACAACTTAACTTGCTTAGCTATAAACGCTTCAAAAACATGCTCCATAGGGAACAGCAACGCCTTGCCGGAATTCTTTCCTGAAAATGTAGTAAAGCTCTTGTTGAGTAAGAATATCTTTGCCCACTGGATCAACAGTTCATATTCTTTCATTCCGCGTGTTAGAGAGACCTTAGAGAAATCCTTCTCATAATTAACAGACTCCTCAACCAGTTCAAAAGAATACAGCAACTGTCTTATCTCTCTGGTATTGTCAGTATTTCCGGAAATGCTTAGCAGCTTCAGCAGTGTGGATTTTATCAACTTGTTCTCAGGCCTGTTAACCTGATACTCGTCAAACACCATATAGAACCGTTCTTTATGGGCTGCATTACGAGTAACGTGTTTGCTTACATCAAGCTTTCCCTTGTATACGGAAAGATTGTCTTCATTTCTAATATAGTCTGATTTGATGCCTCGCTTAACAAGAATCCATGCTTCCTGAATATACATGCGGATAAAAATCTCATATAGATTCATTTTGTCCGCATTCAATGAAGCAGAACTGAAAACTTTACCATCAAAGTCTTTAAGACAGTTAAGCATCTTCAAAAAGATGCGTTTTGTCTTAGAATTATCGTCATCTTCTCCAAGTGACACTTTAGGGAGAATCTCAATCTGAAACCCGCTGGGCAGTTCAATTACGCCTACATAACTGCTAAATGTTACAGTATCACCAACACCTCGCTTATACCCGATTTTCATGAATTCGAGTATATCTGTTTCGTCTGATGCTGATACATATTCCTTAATGAACTGCTCCAATTCACGGAAGTATTTCTCTTCAAGATAAACATATCCCTGTGCAGATGACAAAGATTCATTGCAGACAATAGTATCGTATTCTTTAACGACTAAGGTACGGCTCATAGTTTCTTTGAAATGTTCTTATAGCTCTCTATCTTACGGAAAGCCGGATAATTAATTGAATACTTCTTCTCAGAATCTAATTCTTGAACTGTTTCAAAGATATCGCTTGGTTTCAAATCTTCATCTGAGATAAATTGATATTGCTTCTTATCTCCTGTCTTTCCGTCATCACCTAAGACTAACTGAATCTTTGCATAATCCTCATAGAAGTATTCCTGTAAGAGAGGAATAATGGATTTCTCAAAGATTGTAGACAGAGTTTCTATTGAATGATTATCCTTAAGAGGCATAAAGAACGCATGACCTATTGTGTGTTCTCTGTCATAGAGGAAAGCAATACGGTCATTGATAATATCCAGCATATCAGCAACGTTTACTGATACTCCATTTTCATACAAAACAGGATTAATGGTATTACGCAACACATCTGTATCCGGAAGCATCTCGACAAACGAGAACCTTCTTCGTAATGCCGTATCCATAATTGCAATGGATCTGTCAGCAGTGTTCATAGTTCCAAGAATATAAACGTTCTTAGGGACACCGAAAGACTGGTGTGAATACGGGAGCTTCACTCGTATTTCTTCGGAGGCTCCTATACGCTTATTCTCTTCAACAAGCGTTATCAACTCTCCGAAGATTTTTGATATGTTTCCACGGTTTATTTCATCAACTATGAAAACATAATTATCTTCGTAATTGTTCAGGTTTTCTGTGCCACCTGAATACTTCTCAACTATACTCAATACATCGTTCAGAGATACCTTCATTTTATAAACAGTAGATTCAACCATTTTAGATCCACCATTTATGGCAACTATGTTTTCATTTATTCCTTTAACCAGCCACTTCACTTTTCTCAAGCGATTAAAGCTACTGTATTCATTATGATATTCAGCATCTCCGATAATTACTCCAATTGCATCAATGGTCTCATTGGTATAACAAGAAAGAACTAAATCTCCTATGTCCATCTTGTAATAGAAAGCCTTCAAGGGTGCATTAATGCTTTCAACGTCAGAGATATCCTCAGGATACTCGTGAAAACCAAGACGGATATGGTTGTTTTCCATACAATCCTGCCTGATAGGATTGTCGTATGTTTTAGCCAGTGAAACTTTCCATATGCTCGGATCAGAATTCAGTCCTAAATCAGCACCGCTATTAGCCTTATCAGGAACAGACGCTTTATTGCAGAAATCTTTAAATATACCGTCTTTGATCGAGTATTCAATCTTAGACTCTGAATCATCCATTACAGGTCTAATACCCTCAATAAACTCCTCATATCCATAAGATTGATGGAATGTCGTAAAGGCAATACGACCCTGATTCTTATAGTCTTCAAATCTCTCTTTAACAGACTTGTAATCCGATATAGCCTCCTGCTGTACATCCTGAATTGCTCTCTTTTCAACTATTGCAACAGCATATATGACGGTATTGAATGTCTTTCCTGTTCCCGGAGGGCCATAAAGGATTGTGTTAAGGCTGGTTTTTGTCATCTCTGTTTTCTCCTCCAAATCAAATACGCCTTCATCCGCAAGCATTTCTATA
>JAEEGL011549491.1_pt1 | contig 11716 bp, 10 predicted proteins | sample 9134231 | NCBI WGS metagenome assembly JAEEGL01 (sample SAMN16246548, study PRJNA631951) | gut metagenome | biome: gut microbiome; feature: rumen; material: fiber-attached | host: Bos | place: Iran: Karaj | collected 2018-10
ATTCCGCTGAACGTGAGCCGTTCCTACCTGCAGAGCGACGCCTCCGTGAAGAAGATCTCCACCTATATCACCAAGAAAGTGGCCGACAGGCTGGAAAGCATCTTCAAGGACCAGCGGGACCAGCTGGAAGCCAAGTGGGACAACCTGAAGCTCTTCATCGAGTACGGCATGCTCTCCGATGAGAAATTCTGCGAGCGGGCCCTGAAATTCGCCCTCCTGAAGAACACCGAAGGCAAGTACTTCAGCTTTGACGAGTACAAGACCGCCGTCTCCGAAGCCCAGACCGACAAAGACAAGAAGCTGGTGTACCTGTATGCCACCAACGTGGAAGACCAGTTCTCCTATATCCAGGCCGCCAAAGACAAGGGCTACGACGTGCTCCTGATGGACTGCGAACTGGATTCCCACTATGTGAATCTGCTGGAGCGCAAGTTGGAGAACGCCCGCTTCGCCCGCGTGGATTCCGATGCGGTGGAGAACCTGATTCCGAAGGAAGAAAAGGTGAAGCCAGAGATGAAGGAAGACGAGCGCTACGACCTGGAGAACCTGTTCAAGGCCGTCCTGCCCGCCGGCAAGGACTACTATGTGACGGGGGACAACCTGGGTGCCGATGCGGCCCCGATCCTCATCACCCAGAGTGAGTTCATGCGCCGCTACCGCGAAATGAGCGCCCTCGGCGGCGGGATGAACTTCTACGGTGAGATGCCGGAGAGCTACAATATCACGGTGAATATGGAGAATCCGCTGGTGGCGAAGATCTGGGAGGCCAAGCAGGCCGAAGTCGCCCCGCAGGGAGAACTCCCGGCCGAGGCCCCTTCGGACGCCTCCGACACGGAAAAGGAAGTCGCCCGCAAAGCGCGTGAAGACGTCCGGAAGGCCCACAAGGCCGACGTGGAAGCCTTTGCGGCGGGCAACGAGATCCTGCACCAGATCACTGACCTCGCCCTGCTGGCGAACGGAATGCTGAAAGGTAAGGCCTTGAGCGACTTCATCTCCCGCAGCCAGAAGGTCGTGACCGACGCCTATCTGAAATAAGCGTAATTATTGCTATCTTTGACTCGTTATGAAACGAGTCGTCCTTATCCTTCTCGCGCTGGCGGCACTGGTTTCATCCTGCCGCCGCGCGCCCGTTATCGGCATTTCCTGTGGCCGGAACGATTCCGGAGCCTCTACCCTGAACTCCACGTACACCGACGCCGTCGCCCGTGCCGGGGGAATCCCCGTCATCTTCCCGACGGTGGCGGACCCCGCCCTGGCGGATGCCCTGATGCGGAAGGTGGACGGGGTCATCTTCTCCGGCGGCCCCGACCTGGACCCGTCTTATTTCGGGGAAACCATCTGGAACGAAACCGTGAAGGTCGATACGCTCCGCGACGTGAGCGACCTGATGCTCATGCGCGCTGCCCTCGCCGCGAAGAAGCCTGTCATGGGCATCTGCCGGGGCGAACAGCTCCTGAACGTCGTCCTGGGCGGCTCCCTGTACCAGGACATTCCTACGCAGGTGGATACGCTCGTCGCCCATAGTGGCGCGCAGCACCGCATCGGCGTGGAAAAGGGGAGTGTGCTGTACGGATTATTCGGGGAAGACTCGTTGACAGTCAATTCATTCCATCATCAGGCCGTGAAAGATGTCGCGCCTGGCGTCCGGGTCACGGCCTATGCCCCCAACGGCATCGTGGAGGCGTACGAGTACGGCGACCGCCTCATCGCCTTCCAGTTCCATCCGGAGTCGATGGCACGCGCGGACAGCGCCTGGCTGGCGCCGTTCCGGTATTTTGTCAAGATGGCTGGAGGAAGGTAATTATCTCCCGATCAACTGGAGGAACTCGTTCCGGGTCTTGTCCGACTTCATGAAGATGCCGGAGAAGGCCGACGTCGTGGTGATGGCGTTGGATTTCTCCACACCGCGCATGGACATGCAGGTGTGCATGGCTTCGATCACGACAGCGACGCCAAGCGGCTGGAGGGAATCCTGGATGCAGTCCCGGATCTGCTCTGTCAGACGCTCCTGGACCTGCAGGCGGCGGGCAAAGGTTTCCACCACGCGGGCGATCTTGGATAGGCCGGTGATGCGGCCGTTCGGGATGTAGGCGACGTGTGCCTTGCCGATGAAAGGCAGCATATGGTGCTCGCACAGGGAGAATAGCTCGATGTCTTTGACAATGACCATCTGGCTGTAAGGCTCGTTGAAAACGGCGGACCTTACGATGGTCTCCCCGTTCTGCTCATAGCCCTGCGTCAGGAACTGCCAGGCCTTCGCCACCCGCTCGGGCGTCTTGACAAGCCCTTCCCGCTCCGGGTCCTCTCCCAGGAGTTCCAGGATGGCCTTGACGTGCTTCGCGAGTTCAAGGGTGGTTTTTTCGTCGTATTCTTCGATCTTTCTGTATGCCATGGTATTGTATTTGCTGCGTCGTCGACGGTTTTTGGACTGCAAAATTAGCGAAAAAAATCCAATCTATCGTTTTTTTATATATCTTTGCAGCCCGAAACACGCCAACGGTCTCCTTTGGCCAATCGAAAATACTGATTATTAACCAATTAAAAGGACGAAGATATGTATTGGACCCTTGAACTTGCCAGCAGCCTGGACGACGCACCGTGGCCGGCCACCAAAGAAGAACTGATCGATTACGCCACCCGTACCTGCGCCCCCGACGAAGTTGTTGAAAATCTGGAGGAGCTCGACGAAGACGGCGAGATTTACGAATCCATCGAAGATATCTGGCCGGATTACCCGACCAAGGAGGACTTTTTCTTTAACGAGGAAGAGTATTAATCTCCAACTCGACATATTATGAAAGCAAGCTCCGTTCTTTTGCTCTCAGCAGTCGCAGCAGGAATGCTGGCGTGTTCCGGAAAGGATGCAGAGTATGTGATCACAGGTATGAATGCCCCCCAAGAGGGGGCAACTGTGTATCTGGTGGACCGGTATATTGCCGACGACATAGACAGTGCAGTCGTGGTGAACGGCTCCTTCCAGATGAAGGGAAAGGCCGTCAAAGATGCCTTCCTGAGCGTTCTAGTCCAAGGCTCTGACTGGCTTTATCCGCTTTTCAATGACGGCGAGCCGGTGCAGATCAATTTCACCGACAGTTCCGTCACCGGGTCGGCCCTGAATGCCCAGCTGGCCGAATGTGACAGGCGGAACTCCCGGGCCTACGCCCGGTTGAACCGGCTCATCGAAGGGTTTGTGGCGCTGCCCAAGGAGGAACAGGATGCCACCGAGGATGCCTTTATCGCACAGTATGAGGCTGTGTTCCAGCAGTATGCCGACACCAAGCTTGCCATCATCGAAGAGAACATGGACAATCTCATCCCCGTCGCTTTCATCGAGAACGTCCCCGAAGTCATCGGCTACAAGAAGTTCTACGAGCTTGTTTCCTCCGATGCCCCTTTTGCCAAGCATCCATACGTGGTGGATCTCAAGGAAAGCTATGAAGCGGCCATGTCGGAAGACCAGGAGACAGAAGAGGCCAAGAGTGCCTTCATCGGAAAGAAATTCCTGGATTTGGAAGAGGCCGATACCGAAGGCAACCCGCATAAGCTGAGCGATTACGTGGGACAGGGAAAATGGGTGCTGGTGGACTTCTGGGCCTCCTGGTGCGGTCCCTGCAAGGCCGAAATGCCCAATGTCGTAGCGGCCTACAAGCAGTATCACGACAAGGGCCTTGAAATTGTCGGTCTTTCCTTCGACAGCGAGAAGGATCCCTGGGTAAGGGCTATCATCGAATGGCAGATGCCCTGGATCCACCTCTCTGACCTGAAGAGCTGGAACAGTGTGGCCGGAGCGGTTTACGCGGTCAATTCCATCCCTGACAACCTTCTGATCAACCCCGAAGGCATCGTCGTCGCCCGCGGCCTCCGCGGCGAAGCGCTGGCAAACAAGCTCGCCGAAGCCTTTTCATCCAAATGAGCGGAACGGGATTCAACAAGCACGACATCGCGCGCGATGCGTGCCAGCTTTTCGGCGCCCAGGCACACCAGGGCTATGATTGGTGGTGGCATTCTTTTACAGGCTACGACGCCCTGACGGGGGAGTCCAAGCCTTTTTTCATTGAGTTCTTCCTCTGCAATCCCGCCTCCGGAGGCGATGCGCCGGTGTTCGGCCAGCTGCCGGAAAACAAGGCGGCGGGCATCAAGCCGTCGTACCTGATGGTGAAGGCCGGCGCATGGGGCGAGGACGCAGCGCAGCTCCACCGTTTTTGGGGCTGGAAGCAAATCAAGGTCGATTGGGGCGTACCTTTCAGCGTGGAGGCCGACGACTGCTTCCTGACCGAAGACCGCACGCACGGCCAGGTCCGGGTGGAAAACGCCGCCCAGCATCCGGAATGGATGTGTGCTGACGGGCAGATGTCCTGGGACCTCAAAATCCGGAAGATCACGGCCTTTAACGTGGGCTTCGGAGCCAATGAACTCTCCCGCCACACTGAGGCGTTCGAGATGTTCTGGCACGCTGAGGGAATGAAGTCAGAATTCGAAGGCGAGGTCGTCTGGAACGGACGGCGCTACATCGTACGCCCGGAAGACTGCTACGGCTATGCCGACAAGAACTGGGGCCGGGACTTCACCTCCCCGTGGGTGTGGCTATCCTCGAACAACCTTACCAGCGAAATCACCGGGAAGAAATTGACCGACAGCGTTTTCGATATCGGCGGCGGCCGGCCCAAAGTGGGCCCTGTGGCCCTCCCTCGCAAGCTCCTGTCGGCATTCTGGTATGAAGGCCAGCCCTATGAATTCAACTTCTCCAAAGTGTGGACCCGCGTCCATACGGAGTTCGACTGCCGGGAAACGGATACCCAGATCATCTGGCACGTGGAACAGCACAGCACTTCCGGCCGGATGATCACCGACGTCACCTGCGAGAAGAAAGACATGCTCCTGGTGAACTACGAATCCCCGGATGGCGCCAAGCAGCACAACCGCCTCTGGAACGGCGGCAACGGCGTCGGCACCATCCAGCTATTCGACCCTCACGGAAACCTGGTGGACCGGATCCATGCCGAAAATATCGGGTGCGAGTATGGGGAGTACGGGGCGTGAAGAAGGCGGAAGAGTCCTTGGATTATTAGGGACGATTGCCTAAATTTGCTCTACTAATTTAACTAACCACATTATTAACCTTTTTCTCTCGTCCAACTATGAAAAGAATTGGCGTAATCGCTTTATTCGTTTTATTGAATTCCTGTCTGGTGTTTGGCCAGGATATAATCAGGCATAATGACTCCGGTGTCCCGGATGAAACGCTTCGTGCAGCTGAAGAATATTCTCAAAAAAGAAACAGGTCCAAGAAGAAGATCCTGTATATGACTTCCGACGGGACAGCCCTCGAGATAGCATCTCCGAACATCAAGGAGAATGAAGTGGATAAGAAGGGAAGAGGTACCATTACTTTCACTGAGAACACTGCAGAGATCCCTGCCGGTTTTTTCAAGAATCAAAAGAAACTTGTTGCAGTCGTCCTTCCCGAAGCCTCAACAAAGATAGGCTCGGAGGCATTCATGGGGTGTTCCTTATTAACCTTTGTCGCGCTCTCCGATGACTTGACGGATATTGCCGACTCCGCCTTTGAAGGATGCGGCAACTTGCGCAATATGCAAATTCCTGCTACCCTCAAATCCATTGGGAACAAGGCGTTTGCTCAGTGCAAGTCTTTAACCGGCTTTCAGCTTCCGGCAGGAATGACTACCATTTCTTCCAGTATGTTTGAAGGATGTTCGGGCCTTCGCGACATGGTTATCCCCGAGGGTGTCATGTCCTTGGGAGACAAGGCTTTCAAGGATTGCTCTTCGCTGACATCGGTCAGTCTTCCCCAGAGCCTGTCAACCATGGGAGAAGCCGTGTTCCAGAATTGTATACGGCTTTCCGAGGTCACGATTCCCTCCAAGGTGGAAACCATCCGGAAGCACGCTTTCAGTGGATGTAAGAATCTGTCGTCGGTAACGCTGAATGACAATCTCAAGACGATTGAGGACTATGCCTTTTCGACAACCTCGGCTCTTTCCGGCATTAAATTCCCGGCTTCTGTACAAAAGCTTGCAGACCGGTCATTCTTCAATTCCGGATTGACCTCCCTTTCCTTACCGTCCACCATCTCGTCAATCGGAATCGGAGCCTTTGCCGAGTGCGAGGATCTGGTTTCCATCGAATTGCCTGCAACTCTCGAGGCCATCCCTGAAGAGGCTTTCTCCAACTGCAGAAGTTTGAAGATGGACTTTGCGTACCCGTCATCGCTGAAAAAGATTGGGGCAAAGGCTTTTGCCGGTTGTAAGTTCACGTCCCTGTCCATTCCCGCATCGATTAAGTCGATTGCTCCGGATGCTTTTGATTTCGAGAAGAACAAAGAGGCACGTGTCTCGATGATTTATCCGCAGCATAAGGATATCTTGCCGGCAATTCAAGGGAATGGCAATCAATTACTTGTAACGATTGAAGAAGGAACCACCGTTATCGAAAAAGACGTCTTTCTGGGTCAGTATGGACTGGAGTCCATCAGCTTGCCTTCTTCTGTCAGAAGAATTGAAGACGGAGCATTTTACAACACTGGTTTGACATCGGCCCAATTGAACGAAGGCCTGGAGTTTATCGGAAGGGGAGCGTTCAGCGAAACCGGCCTTTCTTCGATAATTATCCCCAATTCGGTTACGACGATCCTGGATTTTGCTTTTCACCGTTGCACGGTCCTGTCAAAAGTCCAACTGTCAAACCGTGTGAAGGCCCTGCCTCTCAGTGCTTTCGAAGAGTGTAATTCTCTCACGGACATGGTCCTTCCTGAAGGACTTGTGGAGATTGGCGAAAGAGCTTTTGCCGATTGTGCCATCACCAATATCGTTCTTCCGCAGTCTCTGAAAAAAATTGGACAGCAGGCCTTTGCTTCAAGTGAGAATCTGAAGGGAATCACACTGCCGAGTTCGGTAGAATCTTTTGGATCCGGGGCGTTTACGAATACCGGGTTGGTATCGATTGTCATTCCGGACTCGATTACCAGTATTCCCAATGGCGCTTTCGGTTATTGTGATGAGTTGACATCAATTACGCTTCCGTCTACCCTTCTTTCGATTGGAGAAAGAGCATTCATCGGTGCGGACGCCTTGACTAGTTTCGTGGCTCCGGCTGAACTTGTGAATATCGGTGAATCGGCTTTCGCTGATTGTAAAACCCTTTCTGACATTAAGCTGAACAATAAGCTTGAAACGATAGGGGACAATGCTTTCAAGCACGCCCCGCTCAAGACTCTAAGCATCCCCGCCAGTGTCAATTGGGTTGGTAAGGAAGCTTTTGCGGAGTGCCCCCAGTTGACATCGGTTCAGTTCATGTCGTCCGATTGTTCCATCGGAGCGGGCGCTTTCCGTAATTGTTCGGTGTTAAGCAAGCTCACGTTACCCAATGAATTGGTCGTGATCCCTGACAATCTTTGCGAATCCTGCTCTGGGTTGAAGTCCATCACGATCCCTGCTTCGGTCCTTCGGATTGGGTCGGATGCCTTCAAGAATTCAGGCCTTCTGGCTGTCACCATTCCCGCATCCGTCCAGGATATTGGTACCGCCTTTGCCAATTGCGGAAGCTTGCAGACGGCCAGCCTTCCCTATGGACTTAAAGATGATACCGGCCGTTTTGCCAGTAATACAACAGTCACTGTCAGAAATCCTTCCACTGCTGCCGAAAAGGAGATAGCGGCACAGGAGAAGGAGGCTCAGAAGGCAGAGAAACGCAGAGAGGAAGAAAGGATTGCATCAGAGAAACGCCAGGAGCAGGAAAGAATCGTTGCTGAAGCCCAGAGACAAAAGGTGCTTAGTTCAGTTGAATCTCTCTATGGAACGTACAAAGGGACAGACAACTATGGCGGTAGACATGAATATGTTCTTGAATATCAAAGTAAAAACGAATGGACAAAGTATGGTACAGACAAAAGTGACCGTTTACGCTCCAAAGATTACGCAACGGGTAAGTATGTTCCTGTAAGTTCTCAGTTAATCACGTGGAGTTGGAATCTGACCAATGGATATATCAAAATTTATTATGATCGAAATGAGAGAGCTATCATTGATTTAAGAGGAGGGATGATTTACAGCAGTTGGGGTGCTTACCTTGACAAACGGGATGGTTTCCCTTATACAAAGGAGTGATTAGTAGTCCCATTTTGTCTGAGACCAAGTTGCATACAGGCTGAAGCGGTTTTATCTCTTCAGCCTGCATTATTTATAGATAATCATATATGTTCCGTGCCCAACTCTCCGCACTCACGTCGCGTTGAATAAAAGAGACGATTTCCTCGTCCGTCGACTGATAACAAAACTCCTTGATGTTATCCTCCAACGAATAATCGTTGGGACTCCAGATTCGTCTCATTTCTTTCTCAAGGTCAACCCTGAAATTCGCAATCATCTTTTTCGTGACCCTAATTCTTGGTCTGGAGAGGGAATCGTATTCGACGGGATCATGAAGATGATTTATAATGTTATGGGCGACTGTCTCCGGCACAAGTCCAGTCGAGAATCCGTATCTTCTGACTATACCCAACGGGACCGGATTCTTTTTCATGATTTCGACGACATCATTATCTGGGATACCGGCATCAAGAAAACACTTCGCCCATCGCCGATACCAGTCTAGGAGATTATGACCATATGTCTCCAGGAGATATGATTCGATAATACCAGGTAATTCCATAGGATATGCTAAAACATTTAGAATAAAGACAAAAGACCCAGTATATTGAAAAGAAAAGATACATAATGAAGACGATGGGGCAATAAAGGACGTCCACTCTTTCGAATGACTGCCAGTGTCCAGACTAACTTGTACCTAATTATAATATATGGCCATAAGGCAAAGATAAATATATCCCCGTATAGATGAATGCGTTTTGCCTTTTACCACGCATCATCACCCCCATCTTGGTCGTAATCTATCTTATGATCCCAGCCGTAGTGTTCTTCAAGGTCTGCGTCGGGGTTAGCGGAGTGCATCTGGATCATATCTTCCAAGATGGAAAGATCTTCATCCTGTTTGGCATAGATGTCGCGCCGGATTTGGTCAACATCGGAGATGTCGGATTTCTTGTCGCCAAAGGATGAAATAGAAGAATCATCACCACCAGAATATGTCTGAGTATAACCGTTTCCGGAAGCTAAATTGGAAAATGGAATGAAAGCGATCACAGGTAACAAAACAAATACAACACCCATCGCAAAAACAAAAGCACCTAATGCCCCACCGGAATCCTGAGCTCCTAATTTAATCAGTTCAATTCCGAGGGGAATAAAAACAATTCCAAAAATGATGGCAATGATAATCGAGCATCCCACAGCCTTATTCTTGGAATCTTCTGTTACTGCAGGCTCAACAACAACCTTTGACACATCTGGCGCCGGAGCAGGTTCCTGGGGCTTTTCAACAAGAGCCCTCTCTAAATCCTCAATCAGTCCGTCAACCAGCGCCTCCGACTCATCCAGAGCATCCACGGCATCGGAACAACGATTCCGGATGTATTTAAACCTTCCCTTCTCCGGCATGCTTTCATATTCCTTCCAAACAGAAGAGCGGATATCACTTAGTTGTGTCTTCCGGTCCTTCAGTTGTTCAAGTGCCTCAAATAGCTTCTGTTTTCTAGCCTCATTCATCGTCTTCAGGTTCAGTTTCATCCAGATGGTCGATGGCCTCGTCCAAGTAGCTTATCGCCTCATCCAGAGCATCGATGGCATTTTCAATGGCTTCCACGTATTCTTGCATCTGTTCTCCATCCTCTTCATCCTGCAGCTCTTCCGGCAGGGCATCGTAATCCTGTTCTTCTTCGTCACGCACCTGCTCGAACGTCGCCATAATCGCCTCGTAATCATTTATTATACGGCGGATGGAATCCTGAAGTGTACTACCCTCGTCTTTATTCTTTTCCACTGCTTCCGAAGTCAGGAATCCCTTATAGAAGGCATCCGGGATCCGGAAGGTCAATTCCTCTTCGACAAACTTGACGGTAACGTAGTCCTCATCCACGATGGATACGACTCCCTCGCCCAACGTGGTGTGGGTGACTTTATCGCCGACATGAAGGATGAATCTGGTCATATGGGCATCACTTATTATCCAGAGGATGATACTCAATTCCAGGATCGGTCATTACTCTATCCTTGTGTTTGTATGATATGAGTCCTTTACCTGCCAATGTCAGTCTCAGTATATCAAAATCTGCACGAATCTTTCTCATTTCCTTCTCAAGTGTCTCAACCCGTTCGCGCAAATTTTCTGTCTGCTCTGGAGCAACAACTTGGGGGCGTGGCTCCACTTCGGCTTCTTGTTGAATAGGTTCAGCAGACATGAGATCCATCCGCCCCTGAATATTTCCTATACGTACCGCCATTATGCTGGCCACTTTGCCGTCCTTTGGGAATGTTTCATAATATACCCTATACTTGCCTTTAGTACCAGGAAATAACGTGTCCGGGCTGTTGGCAATTCTCTCCGGCGAGACAATGCTGTCACAGAGGAACTCTCCCTTAAATAAGTTCCCTTCTTCATCTATAACATGGAAATTCGAAGCGCATACAGGCCAATCCCAATCAGCATTTCTGTCCAGGATAACTTCATAGTCGATGAACAGCGCCGATGTTTTGAAATTGACCATCTTCTTAATCCACCCAATACTGCACTGCACGCTCCCATTCCGGGATTCTTTTAGACACGCACATTTCCGGTCGCAAGTGATTTCAACATTGGGCGTAATCTTGAGGACTCGGACAGTTGCGCAGTTGTCGATGCGAACTTGGGCGATATAGTTATTGGTTTCCATTCTCGCGACGGTGATTAGTTTGTGCCATTGTGTTTAGCAAATTTAGAAAATCTTGAACATACCCGCAAGAATACAACACAAGGGACAGAAGGGTGCTGACTGCGCCCTTTTAAAATTAAGTATCGTCAGATGTGGCATAATTCTTCAACCCCAACCGAAAATGCCTCTCCATAATCTCTGTCAACTTCTTCGGAGAAATCACCTTCACCCCTTCAGCAAACCCAAACAGTAGGCGAACCAGTTCCGGGTTGATAATGACCCGCAGTTCGAAAACAGCTGATCCATTATCGTTTGATTCCAGGAGGATCTGACTGCCGTGGATTGGTTTTGTCCTGATGTATGGAGCATCGCCCGGCGATGCCCAGAGAACCACCCTTTCGGGTTTGTCTGTCGGGGACTTGGTCACGCCCACCATATCATCGAACCAGGTTTCCGGATCAAAGTCGGTACTCTCAACGAATGGTTCGTCGGGAACTTCCTCCATAGATACAATGCGGTCAAGAGCCAGGTTCATGATAAACTCTTCCGTCGGCGTATGACCATATACAAACCAGCGGTTGTTGAATTCCTTCAGAGCATAGGGATGAAAAAGGAAGGTATTCGGTGCAGTGGCCCGGAAACTCTGGTAGGTCATCTTCACCGGATGCTGAGCCAGTATTGCGGCATGGAGCGGTTCAATATACTCCAGTCCCTTCAGCTTGTCGTTCTTTTCAAAGAAGATGACGGGATGTGCTCTTCCCTTTGCCATGTTGACACGGTCCTCCAGGCGTCCCATGATGTCTTCCATGCCGGAGAACTCCTGGAAACCGGAGAGCTGGCGCAGGATTTTGACCGCCTCACCCATCTTTTCAATGTCCTGGGGCGAGAGGGGAGACTCGGTTATCGAATAGTCCGGATCCTCATAGATATAATACTTGTTGTCCACGACCTTGA
>JAEEGL012790241.1_pt1 | contig 11716 bp, 9 predicted proteins | sample 9134231 | NCBI WGS metagenome assembly JAEEGL01 (sample SAMN16246548, study PRJNA631951) | gut metagenome | biome: gut microbiome; feature: rumen; material: fiber-attached | host: Bos | place: Iran: Karaj | collected 2018-10
CCGCAGAGAGCATCGCCATCCTGCGTGGCCTGAAGGAGCGCTACGAGAACCACCACAAGGTGCGCATCGAGGATGACGCCCTCATCGCCGCCGTCAATCTGAGCCACCGTTACATCACCAGCCGTTTCCTGCCGGACAAGGCCATCGACCTGGTGGACGAGGCCGCCTCCAAGCTCCGCCTGGAGATGAATTCCGTGCCCGAGCCCATCGGCGACCTCAATTCCGCCATCCGTCAGAAGGAGATCGAGCGCGAGGCCATCAAGCGCGAAGGCGTATCGGCCAAACTGGAAAAACTGGAGGCCGAACTCAAGGACCTGCAGGCGCAGCGTGACGAACTCATGAAGCGCTGGAACGAGGAAAAGGACACCTTGAACGGCCTGCAGACGGCCCGCCAGGAGCTGGAAGACCTGAACCTCCAGGCCAAGACGGCCGAGCGCAACGGCGACTACGCCCGCGTGGCCGAGATCCGCTACGGCAAAATGGTCGCCACCCAGAAGAAGATAGACGAGCTCACCGCCAAGGCCGAAGGCATCCAGAACCCGCTTGTAACAGAGGCGGTTACGCCCGAGGATATTGCCGAGGTAGTGGCCAAGTGGACCGGCATCCCCGTCAAGCGCATGCTGGAAAGCGAGAAGGAGAAACTCCTGCGCATGGAGGCCGAACTGCACAAGCGTGTGGTGGGTCAGGACGAAGCCATCCGCGCCGTGGCCGATGCCGTGCGCCGCAACCGCGCAGGCCTCAGCAACGAGAAGCGCCCCATCGGCTCCTTCCTCTTCATGGGCACCACCGGCGTGGGTAAGACGGAGCTGGCCAAAGCCCTGGCCTCCTTCCTCTTCAACGACGAGAACATGATGACCCGTATCGACATGTCCGAGTACCAGGAGCGCCACACCGTGAGCCGCCTGGTGGGCGCGCCTCCGGGATATGTAGGTTACGACGAGGGCGGCCAGCTCACCGAGGCCGTTCGCCGCAAGCCCTACTCCGTGGTGCTGCTGGACGAGATTGAGAAAGCCCATCCGGACGTGTTCAACGTGCTCCTGCAGGTGCTGGACGACGGCCGCCTCACGGACAACAAGGGCCGCACCGTGGACTTCAAGAACACCATCCTCATCATGACCTCCAACGCCGGGGCCGATATCATCCAGAGCTACATGGAACGGCTGCCGGAGGTGAACGGGCTGGACATGCAGGCCATCGCCACCCGCCGCAGCCTCCTGGACGAGTGCAGGGAGAAAGTCCTGGACGTGCTCAAGATGACGGTCCGTCCCGAATTCCTGAACCGAATTGACGAGATCATCATGTTCGATCCCCTCACCAAGGCCGATATCCGCGAAATCCTGCACATCCAGGAAGAGGAGCTTCAGCGCAAGCTGGCCGAAAGCGGCGTCACGCTGGCCTTCACCCCGGCCTTCGAAGACCACATGGTGGAGCACGGCTACGACCCCGCCTACGGCGCCCGTCCCGTGAAGCGGCTCATGCAGCGGGAGCTGGTGAACCTGTTGGCCAAGAACATCCTGGAAGGCACCATCCACAAAGACTCCACCATTACGGTAGACGTTACAGGCGGGGAAGTGGTGGTCCGGAACTGACGGCTGAATTCAAAAAAAAATCGCTATCTTTGAAATCATGAAAAAGACAGCGATTTTTTTGTGCGCCTTCGTTGCCTTAGGCAGCGCCGCATATGCCCAGAAAGATTCCAAGGCCGAAGTAATGGCCGATATCGAGCGCGCCGGCGGCGTGCATTACCTCTATCCTACGAACCAGCCGGCTCCCACATCGGCCCCCAAGGGATATAAGGCGTTCTATGTGAGCCATGTAGGCCGCCATGGTGCCCGTTTCGCCCTGGGCGGAACCGTGTACGAAGAGCTGCTGGCCGTCTGGTCCAAGGGACATGAGAAAGGCTGGCTCACCCCTGAGGGCGAAGTCTTCTACCAGGCCTATAAGGACTTCTATCCCGCCCTTGCATTGCGGGAAGGCAACCTTACCCACAAGGGCCAGGGGCAGCATCACTATATCGCCAGCCAGATCTACAGGAACTATCCTTCCGTTTTCAAGGGAGAAACCCACGCCGAGGCCGTCTCCACGGTCTCCCACCGCGTCATCGTGAGCATGTTCTCCTTCCTCACGCAGCTGGACAACACGGACAAGGACTTCACCTTCGGGGCCGATTACGGCCAGCCCTACCAGAGCTACCTGCTGCCCGAGGTCATTGACTCCGGCGCAGAGCGTCACGGCGAGGCCGAGGTCAAGTTCAACCACTTCCGCGACGAGGTCCTGGACCTGGACGGCCTGCTGGGCAAATGGTTCACCCAGCCCGACTCGCTGGTTACCAACAAGTACAGATTCTGCTACGACCTCCACACCGTCATCTCCACGCTGGACAACACGGACGTTCCCGAAGTTCCCCAGGCACTCTACAGCGCTTACACTTCCGAGGATCGCTACAACCTCTGGCGAGTTAACAACTTCCGCGACTACCAGCTCCTGGGCAATTCCCCGGACACGGAGAACCTCCGGATGAAGGCCATGAAAGCCCTCCTGAACGATTTCATCACCAAGGCCGATGAAGACATCCGCTCCGGCCAGGTGCAGCTGCGCCTGCGCTTTGCCCACGACTCCACCCTCATGCCCCTTTTGTCCCTGATGGACGTCAACGGCATGGGCGTTTCCATTTCCGACCCCTATGAGGTGGAGAAGTACTGGCAGAACTACAATATCCCCATGGCCTGCAACTTCCAGCTCATCTTCTTCAAGAGCAAAAAGAACCCGGACGTTCTGGTCCAGGTTCTTCTAAATGGTTTTGAGGCCCAGCTCCCTCTGGAGATGGCTGCCCCCGGCAGCTTCTACCGCTGGCAGGACATCAAAGCCTACTACTGCAAATAACCCAAGAACACAGATATGAAAAAGATTTTGACCCTGTCGGCCCTTCTGCTGGCCTCCGTTACCCTTTTTGCCGCCAAGCCTCTGAAACTGTCCGCCGGTAGCCTGGACGTTTTGAAAGAAAATGTCACCGCTACCGTCACCATTGACCTTTCTCAAGCCACGTTTGAAGACAAGCAGGACTTCAAGACCTGGTGCGAGGACGACTATGACACCCGCGTGAAGATTATCAACGATTCTTTCTTCGAGTATTTCAACAAATACTCCAAGGGAATGAAGCTGGTCAAGGATGACGCTCCTTTCCAGTTGGAATTCACCATCAAGAGATTCGAGCGCAAGATGGGTATGAACTTCGGCCAGTTCAGTATGAAGATAGACGGAACCATCAAGATTGTGGACAAGGCTTCCGGTGAAACCGTCTGCCAGCTGGACGTGGATGGCATCAAGGGTGCCGCCGATTTCGTGGAAAACGACCGTTTCCCTAAGACCATGGACACCCTCTGCAAGGAGATTTTTAAACTAAAATAGCCTTTACACTTCCGTGGCGGTGGCGAACAAATCACTCTGCCCCGTATTTCCCGGCGAACAGGATGGCTCCCGTGCTGACCTCTCTGATAAGATAAAGGAAGGGATGATCGGCATGGAATTCCATGGCCGCGGGAGTTTCGAGGTTGGCGCCTGTTGACGCTCCTGCAATAGTAGCCGCCGCCGCTTCTGAGCCAGACTCGTCAACCTTAATTTTGGCCGTATGATAAACAGAGAACATGCTTCCATTAATACTGTTGCCATTATCGAACGTGTAAATCATGGGTTCCAAATATGGAAGCCCCAAGGAACTGATCCCTAATGACTGAAGGTGACTGTATATATTCCTCTTCGGAGTCTCTGTTTCAAATCTGGGAAGCCAAACATCAACTATATAGGGAATCCCTTTGCTTATCCCGTTTTGGCTAAGAAATGATATGACATCCTCGATACCCTTGCTTTCAAGTGGAAGAAAAACATCCATTTGGTAAGCACCATTTCCATATGGTAACGTGATTTGCTTGAATACTTCGGTTTGATAACCAAAGAAGGTCCCCTGCTGCTGCATCATAGGCACTTTTATCTTCCCCTTTCGCTTATAAAACACAGATTCCTTCGTGTTGCTCTTAATAAACCGATTTATCCATTCCCCTTTAAAGTAAACAACATTACCTAAAATAAAAATTGTTTCTGTGGGAATGTCGTCTTTTGATACAACCTCCTTCAACACTCCTTTTGTATTGTCTGAGGCCCAATTGTTAACAATATCTACCACCGTGGCGGGTTTGGAGAAGGTGACATCCTGAACGAAAGCTCCATAAAATGAATTCACGCGTTCTTTATACGCTGTTTTAAAAGGATTATTCTTATCAGAAAGAGCAAGGTTGGCTGTATAGATATGTGTATTTGGATCGAGACTCTTTAATTGATTGGATAAATACAAAAGAAAGTCATTCATTTCCTCCGTTCCTGCATCCTTATAACCCAACGCTAAACTTATCTCCGAGACTAGCATCTCTGTCGCTCCATTTGCGAACATCCCGAGTATATACTGCATACTTAACGGAGAAACAAACCAATCGCCTTCTTGCTCACCGTTAACAATACTTAACCACTTGAAAGCAAACTGATTTCCGGCATTCAAATATTCAGCCTGTGCTTTGGTAAGCACAATGTCTTCACGAGGATAATCCATCATTATCACGGGTTCGTCTTCTTCTTGACTTATCTTGCCACATCCCTGAAAGAAAGATAACATGGCAACACTCATGGTAAGGCTAGAGACAATTCGAAATAGATTTCTTTTCATATCTCAAGACAATTTAAAATGATTATTACTCTATATAAAGACTCCCCGGAACCAAATTATAATGGATTGCTTTTCCATAAGTTCGTTTTTTTGCGAATATAGAGAGAATAGATTGAAAAAACAAGAGAAGAACTGGTTATTTCACACAAAATCATTTATTTATCATCTTAATATCAGATTCTTCAAAAGAAGAGAATTGGAATGAAATGTGCTGATTTTCGCCGCAGCAAGCGAAAAACGCAAAAAACGCTTGCTTCGCGGCCTTTCGTAACCGGACAGCAAGCGTTTTATGGGAAAAGTGCGGGTTTCCAGGACCGCGCGACCGCATCGGGAGGCTAGTGCAGCATCACGGTGAGGCCGGCCATCACGATGGAGACCATGCTCATCAGTTTGATGAGGATGTTGAGGGACGGGCCGGAGGTGTCCTTGAAGGGGTCTCCCACGGTGTCTCCCACGATGGTGGCCTTGTGGGCCGGGGAGTTCTTGCCGCCGAAGTTGCCTTCTTCCACATACTTCTTGGCGTTGTCCCAGGCGCCGCCGGAGTTGGCCAGGAAGATGGCCAGCACGAAGCCGGCACCCAGACCGCCTGCCAGCAGGCCGATCACACCCGCAGGTCCCAGGATCACACCCACCAGCATGGGAATCACGATGGCCAGCACCGAAGGGAGAATCATCTCCTGCTGGGCGGCCTTGGTGGAAATGCGCACGCAGCTGGTATAGTCCGGACGCTGTTTTCCTTCCAGGATGCCCTTGATCTCACGGAACTGACGGCGTACTTCCACCACCATCTTGGAGGCGGCGCGGCCCACGGCGTTCATGGTGAGACCGCAGAACAGGAAAGCCATCATGGAGCCGATGAACACACCCACCAGCACCATGGGGTTCATGAGGGTGATGTCGTAATACTCAACAATATCGGTAATGGAGGCCGTGAGGGTGTCCACGGTGCGGTCCCCAACCTGCAGCACCGTCTTGCCGATGTGGCTGAAGCCAATCTTGAGTTCTTCGATATAGGATGCGAGCAGGGCCAGGGCGGTAAGGGCGGCGGAGCCGATGGCGAAGCCCTTGCCGGTGGCGGCGGTGGTGTTGCCCAGGGAATCCAGCACATCCGTCTTTTCGCGCACGGAAGGATCCAGTTCGCTCATCTGGGCGTTGCCGCCGGCGTTGTCGGCGATGGGACCGTAGGCGTCGGTGGCCAGGGTGATGCCCAGCGTGGAGAGCATACCCACGGCGGCGATGGAGATGCCGTACAGGCCCAGGCTCAGCGTGGCCGTGGAGAACACGAAGCCGGTGGCGAAACCATAGGCCAGCAGGATGGCTATGGCAATGGTAATCACGGGGATGGCCGTGGAGCGCATGCCCAGGCCCACACCGTTGATCACTACCGTGGCCGAGCCCGTCTGTGCGCTGGAGGCCAGTTTCCGGGTGGGCCGAGAGGAATGGGACGTATAGAACTCGGTCACCTTGCCCACGATGACGCCGGCACCCAGGCCGCTGAGTACGCTCAGGGAGAGCTGCCACCACTGCGGCAGTCCCTGCTCACCGTTGAAGCCCAGCATATAGAATACGCCGAAGGACACGACGGCAATGAGAATGGCACTCAGGTTGGTCCCTACGCTCAGGGAGCCCAGCAGGTCCTTCAGGTTGGCGCCTTCCTTGGTGCGGACGGCATAAATACCCAACACGGAAAGCACCACGCCTATGGCGGCAATGACCATAGGGGCCAGGATGGCCTTCATCTGGATTTCCGTCCCCTGCGAGAAGAAGGCCGATGCACCCAGGGCCATGGTGGCCAGGATGGAACCGCAGTAGCTCTCGTAAAGGTCGGCACCCATGCCTGCCACGTCTCCCACGTTGTCACCTACATTGTCGGCGATGGTGGCGGGATTGCGGGGATCGTCCTCCGGAATGTCCTGCTCTACCTTACCCACAATGTCGGCTCCCACATCGGCCGCCTTGGTGTAGATACCGCCGCCCACACGGGCGAAGAGGGCCTGCGTAGAGGCACCCATGCCGAAGGTGAGCATGGTGGTGGTGATGACCACCAGAGTCTGGGCGGGCGTGGCTTCCTCCACGAAAGCATTGAGGATGATCCACCAGAGGGAGATGTCCAGAAGGCCCAGGCCTACCACGGTGAGGCCCATGACGGCGCCGCTGCGGAAAGCGATCTTTAGGCCGGAATTGAGGCTGCGCATGGTGGCATTCGCTGTGCGGGCGCTGGCATAGGTGGCCGTTTTCATGCCCACGAAGCCCGCCAGGCCGGAGAAGAAACCGCCGGTGAGGAAGGCGAAGGGCACCCAGGGATTCTGCACCCCGAAGCCGTAGGCCAGGATGGCAAAGAAGATGGCCAGCACGATAAAGACAATCACAACCACCTTATACTGCTGCCGGAGGTATGCCATGGCACCCTCGCGCACATATTGGGCGATTTCTTTCATGGTAGGGGTTCCTTCGCTCTCCTTGAACATCTGCCGGAAGAAAATCCAGGCGAAAAGGAGGGCCACCACGGCGGCGGCCGGAACCAGGTAGAATAGCCAGTTCATAGTATCGTTTTAGTGTATGGTTAGCGTTATACTCTGAACAAAGATAAGGATTATTTCCAAATCTTGTACGGGTTCTTCGAAAGATAGGAATTGTAGTAACGGCGGTCTCCGGTGACTTCCTGGCCCAGCCAGTCGGGCTTTTCGTAAGGTTCGTCAGGGGCGCTCAGCTCCACTTCGGCCATTATGAGACCCTCGTTATCCCCGTGGAATTCATCCACTTCGAAGGTGTGAATTCCCGCTTTCACCAGCCAGCGGGTCTTGTCAATGAGTCCGGGCTCGCAGAGGGCCAGGAGTTCGCGGGCCTCATCGGCCCCTATTTCTTTCTCCCACTCAAAACGGCTGAGACCGCCGTCGCGGGACGGGCCCTTGATGGTGAGGAAGCCCTTGTCTCCCTTCAGGCGCACCCGCACGCTGCGGCCAGGTGCCGTAGAAAGATAACCCTGGGTTATGCGTAAAGCGTCAAAGGCCGCCTCCTTGAAGCCGCCCTTGACCAAAAACTTTCTTTCAATTTCCTGTGCCATTACGGAACGCGGATTACATCGCCATGCTCCCGGGCCACGGTCTCTTTCCAGAGTTCGGTGTAGCCGGGCTGCTCCAGGTTTCTGGGCATTCCCTCGGAGTACGGACTATGGATAAAACGGCCGCTCTTGTCCTGCGGCACCACATTGCCGTCCATGAACTTCACCAGCAGTTCCACTTCCAGGTTCTGCCAGGCGGCAAACTGGTCCTTGGCGGTATGAATGCTATAGTGCGTGACATAGTTGACAATCTTGGCAAAGGGCTTGGAGGAGATCATGACGTCACGTTTGGCGTTCAGTTTCTTCTGGATCTTCACCGCCACCTGGTTGTACAGGACCACGGCCATGCTGTCCACCGAGTGGGTGCGGCGCTCCATCTGGTCGTATTCGAAGGCGTCCACCCGGGCGCGCACATACGGAGCCATCTGGTTGTACATCTTATAGCAGGCATTGGAGATGCGGTTGTTCAACCAGAAGGAAGAATAGGGAGAATAATGCAGGCGGTCTCCGTTGCCCTCCTTGAAGCACTCGGGCACCTTGGAGACGCTGGTGTAGATGGGGGTGAGGTAGGAGGTAGCGGCATCGTCGGTGCCGAACCAGAGGATGCCGCCCACCACGTCGGGGACGTAGTTGCGGGCCTGGCCCACCATCCAGAAACCGGTCTGCTGCGTGGCGATGGCGCGCTCGTTCACATAGGTCCTGCCTTCTGCCGTGAACTCCATGGGACGCCAGCGGTACGGGAGGGCGTTGCCGCCGGCTCCGATGTCCTGGGTCATATCCATGGGCGTGCCCTCGAAGTGATCCCTCATTACATCGGCCACCTCTTTTACGCCGATTTTGCGGCGGGGATAGACGAACAGGGGCATGTCGGCCTCCAGGTCGCGGCCCATGACGTAATCCAGGAAGGAGTAGGCGTCGCGGGTGACGGCATCGCCGCTATCGTCATAGAAGGAGAACCAGCCATCGGTGAGGATGTTGAAGGCGCTCCACACGCGGGCGTCGCATCCGCGGACGGTTCCGAAATCGAGGGGGGCGTAGGCTTTCTTGAAGCTGAACTCCTCGTCCGTGCCATCGAAATAGCCCTGCCGGCGGGCAAAGGTGATGACGTCGGGGGCGTAGAGGCAGTTCTCGGGATCGTTGAGGGGGAATTTGCCGATACGGGCCTGGTTGGCGTGGGCGCAGATGGCGCCGTCGGGTACGCGGCGGGCCACCCAGACAATGCCTCTGGTGGTGTTGACGCCGTTGCGGATGTTGGAACCCTTGCCGATGAGATCCATGATCCAGGCTTCGTTCTTGTCGGCAATGGAGAAGGTCTCGCCTTCGGAGGCGTAGCCGTATTCGTTGGCCAGCTTCACAATGATGTCAATGGCTTCACGGGCTGTCCGGGCACGCTGCAGCGTAATATAAATAAGGGAGCCGTAGTCAATTCCGCCGTTTTTGTCTTCCAGCTCGGGACGGCCGCCCCAGGTGGTCTCGGTGATGATGAGCTGGAACTCATTCATATTGCCCACGGTCTGGTACGTATGAGAAACCTGAGGAATCTGGGCCAGGGGCTTGTTGGTGTCCCAGTCGTAGATCTGGATCTTGCTGCCCTTTTTCCAGTCACGCGCGGGCTTGTAATACAGTTCGCCGTAGAGCGTATGGGAATCGGCCGCATAGGAAACCAGGACGGACCCGTCCTTGCTGGCACCCCGGCTGATGATGACATTGGTGCAGGGGCGGGCCTCCAGGGAACCCAGCAGGGCGGCGGTGGCCACAAGGACTTTCAAAAGCGATTTTCTCATGGTATTTTGGGCTTTTTCGAATTATTGCGTAATTTTGTCGGTTGAGTTCAGACTACAAAGGTATGAAAATTTATCATTTTTTGAGCGTTATGCTCGCTTTGTGCCTGTCGGTGACGATTGCCCGCGCCCAACAGCCCCAGACCCCCGAACAGAGGGAGAAACAACTGCTGGAGTATGTGGACAAGGAGGTGCAGCGCCTGAGCACCCTGCTGGAACTGGAGTACTGGCAGGAGTTTTACGTGGATTCCACCCTCACTCACGACTACAAGGCCATGAACGAGGAGATGGAAAAAATGCAAGGCGCCAAGGTAGAAAACTCGGACCTGTACATCAACGTGCAGGACAAGTGGATGCAGCAGATTGACGACACCTACAAGCGTCTGTTCACGGCCGATCAGTGGGCCAAGTACTGGAAGAGCGGAGGAAAACGCGCCCAGGAGGCCCGGGACAAGAGAAATAAAAAGAAAAAATAGGAATGAAAGAAGCGATTGAACAAATCATGAAAGAACTGGCCGACCTGAAGGCCGCCAGTCAGAAAGAGGTAGAGGAAGCCCGCATCCGCTTCCTGGGCAAGAAGGGAGAAATCACCGCCCTCATGGAGGAGTTCCGCAGCGTGGCCCCGGAGCTGAAGCGCGAATACGGCCAGAAGCTGAACGAACTCAAGAAGGCGGCATCGGCCAAGATCGAGGAGCTCAAGGAGGCCGCCGAGCAGGCCGCCGAAGCCGCTACCCCCAAGGAGGACCTCTCCATGCCCGGAGACGCCTTCCCCCTGGGCAGCCGTCATCCCGTCTCCATCGTGCGCCAGCAAATTGTGGACATCTTCCGCAAGTTCGGCTACGACGTGGCCGAAGGTCCCGAGATCGAGGACGACTACCACGTGTTCGAGGCCCTCAACTTCCCGCCCAACCACCCGGCCCGCGAGATGCAGGATACCTTCTTCGTAAGCACCGGTCACCTGAATCCGCTGCTGCTCCGCACCCACACCTCTTCCGTGCAGGTGCGCACCATGGAAAAGCAGTCGCTTCCCATCCGTGTGGTCTGCCCCGGCCGCGTTTTCAGAAACGAGGCCATATCGGCCCGCGCCCACTGCATCTTCCACCAGGTAGAAGGCCTCTATATCGATAAGGACGTCACCTTCGCAGACCTCAAACAGGCCATCCTGCTGTTCGCCCGCGAAATGTTCGGCCCGGAGACCGAAATCCGTATGCGCCCCTCCTACTTCCCCTTCACCGAGCCGTCGGCCGAGGTAGACGTAAGCTGCAACATCTGCCACGGCAAGGGTTGCAACATCTGCAAGGGCACCGGCTGGCTGGAGATTATGGGCTGCGGTATGGTAGATCCCAACGTGCTCAAGGCCAGCGGAATAGACCCCAACGAATACAGCGGCTTCGCCTTCGGTATGGGCGTAGAGCGTATCGCCATGCTCAAGTGGCAGGTGAACGACCTCCGTCACTACTTCGAGAACGATATGCGCTTCCTCCAGGAATTCGCCACCGCCACCGAGGTGTAACCCATGGCACAGGAAATAGAAAGAAAGTTTTTGGTCAAGGGCAGCTTCAAGGAGGCTGCCTTTGACGCTTTACGCATAACCCAGGGCTATCTGTCCACGGCTCCCGGCCGCAGCGTCCGGGTCCGCCTGCGCGGAGAGCAGGGGTTCCTTACCATCAAGGGCCCCTCGCTGGACGGCGGGCTCAGCCGCTTTGAGTGGGAAAAGGAGATTGGAGCCCAGGACGCCCGGGAACTGCTGGCCCTCTGCGAGCCGGGCATCATTGACAAGACCCGCTGGCTGGTGAGGGCCGGCCGCCACACCTTCGAGGTGGACGAGTTCCACGGAGACAATGAAGGCCTCATAGTGGCCGAAGTGGAGCTGGGCGCCCCGGACGAGGCTTTTGAAAAGCCCGCCTGGCTGGGTGAAGAGGTGACCGGAGACCGCCGGTATTACAATTCGGCCCTTACCAAGAACCCCTATAAGGATTGGAAATAGAAGGCCTTGACGTCTTCCCACCTGTAGAAACTGCCGGGGGCAGCCATAGGAAGCGGAAGCGTGGCCTCGAAACCGTTGAGAAGAACCTGGACCAGGACGTCCGGGTTCTTCTTGCTTTTGAAGAAGACCAGCTGGAGGTTGCAGCCCATAGGGATGTCGAAGATGCGCCAGTA
>JAEEGL012829381.1_pt1 | contig 11716 bp, 7 predicted proteins | sample 9134231 | NCBI WGS metagenome assembly JAEEGL01 (sample SAMN16246548, study PRJNA631951) | gut metagenome | biome: gut microbiome; feature: rumen; material: fiber-attached | host: Bos | place: Iran: Karaj | collected 2018-10
GGCCCTCAACAAAGAGCTCAAGGGAGACATGGGCATGGGCACCTGGGGCAACCAGATCCGCTCCTACGTTTTCCAGCCCTACACCATGGTCAAGGATCACAGGACATCCTATGAAGTCTCCAACGTCAACGCCGTCATGGATGGCGAGATCGAAGGCTTCATAAACGCCAAATTACAGCAAAAGGACGACGATTAATGGATATATGCAAAAAACTTGCAGCAGAGTTTAACATAAGAGAAAAACAGGTCACGGACACCGTGGCTCTCATCGACGAAGGCAACACCATACCCTTCATCGCCCGTTACCGTAAAGAAGCCACCGGCGGACTTACGGACGAACTTCTGAGAGACCTGAACGAGAGACTGGAATACTTAAGAGGCCTGGAAGACCGAAAAGCCGAAGTCATCAGACTCATCGACGAACAGGGAAAGCTCACCGATGAACTGAAGGCTGAAATAGAGAAGGCCGAAGTCCTCCAGAGAGTCGAAGACCTGTACAAACCATACAAGCAGAAACGCGCCACCCGCGCATCCAAGGCCAAAGAAAGAGGCCTGGAGCCCCTGGCCATCAGGATCTACGCCCAGATGGACACCGAAGGAGATCCTTTGGGATTCGCAGCAGAATACGTAGACCCCGAGAAGGAAGTGAACACCCCTGAGGAAGCCCTTCAGGGAGCCCTGGACATCATCGCCGAGATGATCGCAGACGACGCAGAGATCACCGCCGACGTAAGAGAAAAGACCCAGGCCCACGGAGTCATCATAACAGAAGCCGTGGACAAAGAAGAGAAGACCGTATACGAGAACTACTACGAATTCTCCGAAGGCATCGCCAAGATACCCAACCACAGAGTCCTGGCCATCAACAGAGGAGAAAAGGAAAAGAAGCTCAAGGTCAAGGTCTTCATCGAACCCGACACCATCTACAGCCTCATAGAGAAGAGGGTGGTGAGAAGGCCTGCCAAGGGCGGCAAGCCATCCATCTACTATGATCTTCTCATGGCCACCATCGAAGACGCCTACAAGCGCCTCATGGCGCCGTCCATCGAGCGCGAGATGAGGAACATGCTCACTGAGCGCGCCGAGACTGAGGCCGTCAAGATCTTTGCCAAAAACACTGAGAACCTCCTCATGACCCCTCCCGTCAGGGGCAAGAAGGTCATCGCCATAGACCCGGGCTACCGTACAGGCTGCAAAGTTGCTGTCCTGGACGAGACCGGCAAACTCAAGGCCTACACCACCATCTATCCTACGGAACCTAAGAAGGACATCGCAGGAGCCCAGGCTACCCTCAAGAAGATCGTGGACAAGTATCACACGGACATCATCGTAGTTGGTAACGGCACAGCCTCCCGCGAGACAGAGGAAGTGGTGGCGGACTTCATAAACAAGAACGGCTATGATATCCAGTACACCATAGTCAACGAAGCCGGAGCCTCCGTATATTCAGCTTCCAAACTGGCTACAGAAGAATACCCGGATCTGGACGTTACCACCAGAGGCGCCATGTCTTTGGGAAGACGTCTCCAGGATCCACTGGCAGAGCTTGTCAAGATAGACCCCAAGTCCATCGGAGTCGGCCAGTACCAGCATGACATCAACCAGAAACAGCTTTCACAGGCCCTGACCGACGTGGTGGAGAACTGCGTTAACCGCGTGGGAGTAGACCTGAACACGGCTTCATATTCCTTGCTCTCATATATTTCCGGAATCAGCTCCGCAGTCGCAAAAAACATCGTGGCCTACAGAGAGGCCAACGGCGTGTTTACCAACAGACGCCAGCTCATGAAAGTCCCCAAACTGGGAGAAAAGGCTTTTAACCAGTGCGCAGGCTTCCTGAGGATCGCAGGCGGAGATGAGGCTCTGGACGCAACATCAGTCCACCCTGAGTCCTACGAAGCAGCAGATCTTCTCATGAAGAAGCTGGGAATGGACAAGGAGACCATAAGGTCCGGAGGAGCAGGAGATCTGGAGAGCAGGATCAAGCTTCTCAATATGGGCAAGTCATACAAGGCAAGCCTCAAAGCCTTAGCCGAAGAGATCGGAGTGGGCGAATTTACTCTGGAAGACATCATAAGCGAGCTCAAAAAGCCCGCCAGAGACCCTCGTGAGGATGCGCCTCCCGTGGTCTTCAGAAACGATGTCAGAAAGTTTGAAGACCTGAAGATAGACATGGAGATGACGGGTACCGTGAGAAACGTAGTGGACTTCGGAGCCTTTGTGGATATCGGAGTCAAGCAGGACGGACTGGTCCACATATCTCAGCTCAGCGACAGATATGTGAAACACCCCATGGACGTAGTCTCCGTAGGAGATACAGTCAAGGTCAGGATAATTTCCATAGATTATGACAGAGGCAAAGTGGGCCTTACCATGAAAGGAATCAAGCAGAAATGATAACTACTTTACTTTGGGATTTCGACGGGACCTTGGTGGATACCAACAAGGTGGTCATGGAATCCTGGCAGGTGACCTATGAACACTATTACGGCCACCGGATGCCTGAAGAGCACATTACGAATTTTTTCGGAGAACCGCTGCTGGTGACCATGGCCAGGGAGTTTCCCGGGGTGGACCCTGCCGAGTCCGCGGAAGTCTACAGATCCTTCCAGAGGGAGATCGGTTACACCTTCGTCCGCCAGTTCCCCGGGGTCTTTGACGCCGTCAGGAAGTTCAGGGAAATGGGCCTCAGACAGTGCATCGTAACTTCCAGGACCCGGGTATCCAGCATCATGTACCTGAAGATGTTCGACATGATGGATGCTTTCGAGGGAATGGTGACCTGCGACGATACGGATTCCCACAAGCCGGATCCCGAGCCCATCCTTCTGGGACTGGAAAAAATGAACTGCCCTCCTGAAGAAGCCCTGATGATCGGAGACGGAGTCTTCGATATCAAGTGCGCCAACAACGCAGGCGTCAAGTCCGTTCTGGTGGGCTGGAGGATAACAGAATCGGAAAACACCATGATCACCGACGCAGTCCACGACTATGAGACGGAGACTGCAGAAGACCTGATCAAGCTGGTTTCAGAACTAATATAGCTTTAGTATGCCCGGAATCCCAAGATTCCGGGTAAGTTTCATCACAGAAAAATGCTTAACATTTATTACGGACGCGAGTCCCTGGATCATGAAAAGTTCATATTCAGCCACATAGACAAGAGGAGCAGAGCCCTCATCATCGTGCCCGACCAGTATACCCTGGAGGCCGAGAGAAGGCTTTTCGAGGAGACGGGCGCCGAGGCTCTCATGGATGTGGAGGTCCTGAGCATGTCCAGACTGGGATCCCGGCTCTTAAGCGAACTGGGAGGCTCCAGAAGGACCTTTATCGACAAGTACGGCCGCCACATGATCCTCTCCCGGGTCGCAGCAGAACACAAGGATGACCTTCAGGTCTTCAAAGGACTGGAAGGCAGGAACTCCTTCCTGGAAATGGTCAACAACTTCATTTCGGAGATGAAACAGTACAACTCCGGAACAGAAGAACTGAATACCATAATGAACCAGGAAAAGGAAGGGACCTATGTCTACAGAAAGCTACATGACCTGGCCCTCATATACGGAGAGTACGAAGAAAGGATCCGCGGCAAATACACGGACTCCGAGGACTATATCGACCTTTTTCTGGAGAAGATCGGCGAGTCGGAGCTCATAAAAGGCAACACCATCTGGATCTACGGCTTCGACAGCTTTGCCCCTAAGGCCCTTTCGGTCATCGGCGAGCTCATGACCTATGCTTCAGACGTCAACGTGGTCCTGACCTGCTCCCTGAGAAAAAATGACAGAGACAGCGAGCTCTTCGACTTAGGCCGCATGGTCATGAAGAACCTGATCCTGGCAGCAGATCTCAGAAGGATAGAACATCAGGAACTGGAGATAACAGGAGCCGAGACCTATCCGGATCACCTGAAATATGCCGCTGCGCGCCACCTTGAGAAAGAAATCTTCGCCCTGCCTTCAGAACCCTTCAGAGAAGAAGAAAAGAGCGAACTTCCCGTGCTGGTGGAAGCATCCAACCTGTATAACGAAGCAGAAAACGCCGCAGCCTATGTTTTGCACCTCATCAGGGACGAGGGCTATAAGCTGGGCGACATCAAGATAATTTTAAACGACCAGGACGTAAGAGGCCCCATCCTCCAAAGAATTTTCAGAGAGTATGGTCTGGATATCTTCATGGATCAGGGAAGAGCCATTGAAGACAATCCCATCATAAGATACGTCATGGCCCTCTTCGACGTGGTTCTGGAACGCTACGCTACGCCTTACGTCATGGCCATGATCAAGACAGGCCTTGCGGGTCTTGACCCGGACGAAGCGGCAGAACTGGAGAATTACGCCATCAAATACCGCATCAAAGGTACCATGTGGTTAAAATCTTTTGGAAGAGGGACCTTCGAATACGATGAAGAAGCCATGGCTCGCTTAAACGACCTGAGAGCCAGAGCCACGGAACCTGTCAGAGCCTTCGAAGCATGCTTTGACAGCAAGACCGTCGGAGACTTCATAGGCAGTCTCTACGGCTTCCTGAGAGACACGATCGACCTGCCCGGGCGCATCCAGAGCCTGGTGGAAGCCCAGCTGGATGAGGAGCGTGAAGACCTGGCTCAGGAGACGGATCAGGTCTGGGACGCCCTGCTCAAGATCCTTGAGCAGATCAAAGAGATCATGGGAGAGGAGAAACTGGACCCTGCAGCCTTCAGGAACCTTCTGGAAGTAGGCCTTCAGGGCATCAAGGTCGGTATGCTGCCTCCCACCAAGGACGGTCTCCTCATGGGAACCATGCAAAGGACCCGAACCGGGAAGGTCAAGGCCCTCGTAGTGGTAGGCGCCAACGAGGGGATACTGCCTTCAGGCAAGCCGCCTCAGGGCCTCTTCGGAGAAGAAGAGAAGCTGCTCTTCAAAAATCGCGGCATAGAGCTCATGAAGACCGACAGCATGGTCCTCATGGAAGAAAAGATGGGAATCTACAGGAACCTGGCCAGATCCGGCGAGAGACTCTACATGAGTTATTCCATGTCCGATCTGGAAGGAAATTCATCCAAGCCATCCTCCATCTGGCTCAAAGTAAAGGAACTTTTCCCTCAGGTCAAGGTAACAAAGGACGCTGTAAGCGAGGGCACCATGAAAGTCCTCATGAACGGCGAGATGAGCGGACTCAGGCACCTGGCCAACGCCGTGGAAAGGGTGACAGAAGGGGAGAAGGTCCCTGAAGAAGCCCTTCAGGTCCTGGATTGGTACAAGGTGCACGACGAAGATAAATTAAAGGGCATAAGAAAGAGCCTGGCCTTCACCAACGACGTGGAAGATCTGGGGCAGAAGACGGCGGGAGAACTTTTCAAGAAGGATCCGGCAGCTGCCATGAGCGTCAGCCCTTCCCGGATCGAGAGATTCTCCAGATGTCCTTTCTCACATTTCATCAATTACGGACTGAAACCTGACGAAAGAAGAGTCTTCGAAGTAGCTCCCAGAGAAATAGGAGACATCTACCATAAATGCCTTATGATGCTCACGGAAAAGCTCAGCGTAAGGGACCTGCCTCTTACGGATCCTGCCTCTCCCTGGATGACCATAACTGATGAGGAACTGAGAGAACTGGTGGAGAACTTCGTAAGAGAAGAAGCGAAGACATACCATGACGGAGTTTTTAAACTGGGGAAGGAGGAAGAGTACAGAGCAGACCGTGTGGCTTCCGCCTGCTATGATGTGGCAGCAAGCCTCATCGAACAGGTGAGGGCGGGTCAGATCCTGGAAGGAAGGTTTGAAGCAGGCTTCGGAAGAGGCAGAAGCATCCCTCCCATCACCATAGATCTGGGCGAAGATTTCGGAAACGAAAAGGCCTACATCGAAGGAGTCATCGACAGAGTGGACTACCTGCCTGACTCCAGGGTCAAGATCATAGACTACAAGACAGGAGATGAAAAATTCACCGTAAAAGAAGCTCAGGGCGGCTACAGACTCCAGCTCATGCTCTACCTCAAGGCAGCCATGGAAAAGGACAAAAAGCCTGCGGGAGTTTTTTACTTCCACATCCAGGAGCCAAGACTGGACATTACGGACAAGGTCTCCGAAGATGCAGACGGCAATCTCATCCTGCCCGATGAAAGCACCATGAAAGAAGCCATAGCCAAAGAATTCAAAATGAACGGCATAATGGTGGATGACCCGGAGGTCATAAAGAACATCGCCGGAACTTTCAAAGGATATTCGCCCATAGTGCAGCTCTATAACGGCAAGGAAGGAATCAAATCCGGCACCAAGAGCGAGGAGAGGCTCCTTAAAGAGGAAGCCTTCGCCGAACTTCAGGACAAGGTAAGCACTTTGGTGGCAGAAAAGGTGGCAGAGCTCCTCAAGGGAAACATCAAGATCCACCCCATGAAAACCAAAGACAGATCCGCCTGCACCTTCTGTCAGTACAAGGGGATCTGCCGGTTTGATACCATATTCGATGGCAATACATGGAATCCGGTTGAATAAAAGACAAGATGACCAAGAAACCTTGGTCATCTTTTTATATGCTCATTATATGCTTATCTCACCTCTTAAGTTAGTCTCCAGGGCTCTTCTCAATGCCTCGTCGGATTTATCGAGGCTGAAGAGGTAATAAAGCTTAGCGACAGCCGCTTCTGTTGTCATGTCCAGGCAGCTCACGGCGCCGAAATCCTGAAGATCTCCTGAAGCCGCGTAGGTTCCCAGACGGGCAGTTCCTGCGTAGCACTGGGAGCATACTGCGATCAAGGAGCCGTTTTCGGTGGCTCTTCTCATGCTGTCTATGAGATCCAGGTTCCTGGTGGGAATGTTTCCTGAGCCGAAGGCTTCCAGGATCACAGCTTTCATGTCCTTGGTGACCAGAGGCTCGAAGAGGTCGAATCTCATACCCGGGAAGAGCTTGAGTACAGCGATGGGCACCTTATTCAGAGGCCTGAGATGGAATTCTCCGGCCTGGATGGGCATGTTGAGCGCACGCTTGCTGTATTTGATATCGATCCCGACAGATGCCAGAGGCGGATAGTTAGGCGAGGTGAAGGCGATGAGATCATCAGCAGAAGTCTTGGTAGCGCGGTTTCCGCGGATCAGCTTTCCTGCAAAAAATATGCTTACCTCATTTGCTACACCCTGAGAGGCTATGAGGAGGGAATTTATGAGATTGTCCCTTCCGTCGGATCTTACCTGACACATGGGTATCTGAGAACCGGTGAAGACCACCGGCTTAGCCAGACCTTCCAGCATAAAGGAAAGGGCAGATGCCGAATAAGCCATGGTATCCGTGCCGTGGAGGATGACGAAACCGTCGTAATCATCGTAACGAGAAGCTATGGCTTCACCCATGGAGTTCCACTCATCCACAGATATGTCCGAAGAGTCCAGCAACGGATCGAATTCCACCAGATCCCACTGGGGCATTTCTTCATATCGCAATTGTACGATCTCGTCCAGAAGAGACCTGAAATATCCCTTTTTAGGTGCGTATCCCCTGTCGGTTGGGACCATTCCGATGGTGCCTCCTGTATAGAGGATGCAGATTTTCTTGTTCAACATATATTCCTTCTTTCACTTGCCTTACGGCCTGACATTATCTTTCCAAAAGCATTTTAACACAAACCCTCTTGGATTAAAAGCAGATATATGATAGAATAAATCAGTAGAAAAACACAGGAGGTAAAACTATGGCTAATACACCTACTCCTCATAATGAGGCTAAGCTGGGGGATTTCGCGAAGACCGTACTCATGCCGGGAGACCCCTTGAGAGCTAAATTCATAGCTGAGAATTTTTTGGAAGATGCTAAGCTGGTAAACAACGTCAGAGGCATCCATGGATATACCGGAACATATAAAGGTAAGCCCGTGTCAGTCATGGCTTCAGGTATGGGCATGCCCTCTATGGCCATATATTCCTATGAGCTCTTCAATTTCTATGAAGTTGAGAACATCATCAGGATCGGTACCGCCGGTGTTATCGACCCGTCCCTTAAGGTGAGAGAAGTGGTATTCGGGCAGGGAGCCTGCACCAACTCGGCTTATCAGAGACAGTACAATCTGCCTGGAACCTATGCACCTATCTGCTCCTTTGAACTTCTGGAGAAGGCAGTGAATGTTGCCAGAGAGATGGGCGTTGATCCCAAGGTAGGGAACCTCTATTCATCGGATATCTTCTATGATGATGCAGGAAGCCTTAAAGAATGGCAGAAGATGGGCGTCCTGGCTACAGAGATGGAAGCTGCGGCACTTTATATGAACGCAGCCCGCGCAGGGAAGAAGGCTCTGGCCATCTGCACCATTTCAGACAACCCCTTCACAGGAGAAGCCACCACACCTGAAGAGAGACAGAACACCTTCACCACCATGATGAAGATCGCTCTGGAGATCGCTATTCAATAGAAATTTGGACTGAACCTTGGCGCCGGACTGAAAAGTCCGGCGTTTTTCTGTGGGTTTTAGAGAATAATAAACGCTTTAGATGTTGTCAATTCACGCTAAAAGTGTTAAAATAATCAATACAATAGGAGTAAAAGGCCTATGTGGGTGTTTTTGTGGGCTAAATTACCCCAAATACCCTTTAGAAGCACAAATATCCAAGCATGGGAAGGAGAAACGATCATGACAGAAAGATACCCAAGAGTCGAAGTAAATCTCGGACATTTAAGGCATAACATCAAAACGGTAGTAGAGAAATGCGGTGCAATGGGAATCGACATTGCAGGAGTCATCAAAGGAGCTACAGGTCTTCCTGAAGTAGCCAAGGCTTACGACCAGGAGGGTGCTAAATGGATCGCATCATCAAGACTTGAGCAGATCGAGGACGCTATCAATGCGGGTATCACACATCCTACTATGATGATCAGAGTACCCATGCTCAGTGAAGTACCTGAAGTTATCAGACTTTGCGACTACAGCCTTAACAGTGAAGAAGTAGTGCTGGAAGCACTGAACGAGGAAGCAGGCAAGCAGGGTAAGATCCACAACGTCATCATCATGGCAGACATGGGTGACCTGAGAGAAGGATTCTGGGACAAGGATGAGATGGCCAGAGTCTGCAAGAGGATCGACGACGAGATGCCCAATCTTCACCTTGCCGGTATCGGCACCAATCTGGGCTGCTATGGTTCTATCAATCCCACCTATGAGAAGGAGCAGGAACTGGTAGACGTAGCTGAGAAGATCGAAGCAGTCCTCGGACATAAACTTGAGATCATCTCCGGCGGAGCTACCACCAGTCTTCCCAGGATCTGGGAGGGACATATGCCCGAAAGGATCAACATGCTGAGAGTCGGCGAAGGCATCATCCTCGCCAGAGACCTGGAACTCTTCTACAACTGCCCGCAGCCCGAACTCATGAAGGACAACTTCAGACTCAAGGCTGAGGTCATCGAAGTCAAGGATAAACCTTCACATCCTGTGGGCGAGATCGCAGTAGATGCTTTCGGACACAAGCCTACTTATGTAGACAGAGGAATCAGAAAGAGAGCCCTCCTTGGAATCGGCAAGGTAGACTATGCTGATTTCGGCGAGATCTTCCCTATGGAAGAGGGCGTTGAGATCCTCGGAGCATCTTCAGACCACACTATTCTGGATATCGAAGATTCACCCAGAGAGTGGAAAGTAGGAGATATCGTTGAATTCGAGATCGACTACGCATCCGTGGTATTCCTTACAAATACCAGAAACGTACACATCGTATATAAATAAAACAGATAATGACGCCTGCCGGTAAAAGACCGGTCTGGCTGATATAAATCAGAAAAGAGGAAATTAAAAATGGCAGAAAAATTCACTTTGACTCAGGAAGGTTTTGACAAAATACAGGCTGAATATGACGAATTGATATCAGTCAGACGTGCGGAGATCGCAGAGAAACTCAAGGAAGCCAGATCCTATGGAGACCTCAGTGAGAACGCAGAGTATGATGCAGCCAAAGAGGAACAGGCTGAAATCGAAGAGAGGATCAATAAACTTGAATACATGATCAAGAACGCAGAGATCCTCAACGATGACGAGATCTCCAACGACTTCGTCGGCGTAGGCCTTAAAGTTAAGGTAAAGAACCTTAAGACCAAGGAAGTTTCCACCTATGCCATCGTAGGAACCACAGAAGCAGACCCCTTCGCAGAACCTTTCCCGAAGATCTCCAATGAATCTCTGGTAGGACAGCACCTCATCGGAAAGAAGAAAGGTGAAAAGGTCGAATTCATCGTTCCCGACGGAATTCTTAAACTCCAGATAATGGAAATCAGCAGATAAAGATTTTTTGCACCGGATCCAGAAGACATATCAGGTAAGCAGATCAGGATCTGGCACCGGCTACTCATAAAAAATATAAATAAGAAAGGATAATTCATGAGTACAGAAGATAACAGACAGACTGTAAATCAGGAAGCTGAGCAGGAAGTTGAAGTTACAGAAGAACAGCTTACAGAGCAGAGAAAGATCAGAAGAGAGAAACTCAAGGCACTCCAGGAAGCAGGCAGAAATCCCTTCCTTCACGAGACTTGGGACGTGACCGCACACTCCATGGACATCAAAGAGAACTTTGAAGCTATGGAAGATCAGGAAGTATCAGTTGCCGGCCGTATCATGGCTTTCAGACACATGGGCAAGGCATCTTTCGTAGATATTCAGGATAAGCAGGGCAGGATCCAGCTTTTCGTAGGACGCGACCAGATCGGTGCTGATGAATATCAGTGGTTCAAGACATATGACAGAGGAGATATCATCGGCGTTGAGGGAACTGTTTTCAAGACCAGGACCGGAGAAGTATCCATCAAGGTTGCCAAGGCAGTACTTCTTTCCAAGTCCATTCAGGTACTTCCCGACAAGTGGGCAGGCTTAAAGGACCAGGATCAGAGATATCGTCAGAGATACGTTGACCTCATCATCAATCCTGAAGTCAAGGAAACCTTCATGAAGCGCGCACAGTGCATCAAGGAGTTCAGAAGAGTTCTCGAAGAAGATTTCGGATATATGGAAGTTGATACTCCTATCCTTACGACCATCGCAGGCGGAGCCAATGCCAGACCTTTCAATACTCATCACAATACCCTTGACATCGACCTTAAGCTGAGGATCTCCAACGAGCTCTTCCTTAAGAGATGCATCGTAGGCGGCCTTGACAGAGTATATGAAATGGGCAAGATGTTCCGTAACGAAGGTATGGACAGACGTCACAATCCTGAGTTCACCAACATGGAATGCTACGCTGCATATCAGAACATGGAATTCACCATGGAAGTTACTGAGCAGCTCCTTTACAAGGCACAGATGTTGGTAAACGGAACCCCGATCATGAAGTATCAGGGCAAGGAATTCGACGTTACACCTCCTTGGAGAAGGATCACCATGGAAGGCGGCATCAAGGACCTCACCGGAGTTGACTTCGAGAAGATCACAACAGATGAAGAAGCTCAGAAGGCAGCCATCAAAGCAGGTATGGATCCCGAGGACGTTGAAGGACTTCCCAGAGGCAAAGTCATCGCTGAGATGTTCGACCACTTCGTAGAAGACGAGCCCGGCTATCTTGACGGACCTGTATTCGTAATCGGACACCCCGTAGAGGTTTCACCTCTTGCTAAGAGAGACCCTAAGGATCCCAGAATCACCAGAAGATTCGAAGCATACATCAACGGCTGGGAAATCGCAAACGCATTCTCCGAGCTCAACGACCCTATCGACCAGTACGAGAGATTCGCTGAGCAGCAGAAGGCATTAGAAGCAGGCGAC
>JAEEGL013420899.1_pt1 | contig 11716 bp, 12 predicted proteins | sample 9134231 | NCBI WGS metagenome assembly JAEEGL01 (sample SAMN16246548, study PRJNA631951) | gut metagenome | biome: gut microbiome; feature: rumen; material: fiber-attached | host: Bos | place: Iran: Karaj | collected 2018-10
GACGATCGTTCGCGGGTCACGCGGCGAGAAGGGAGAGGACGAGGCCGAGGAACGAGGCCTGCATCACGCAGTTCAGGATCTCGGCGAGCCAGTTAGAGCGGGCCGAGAGGCGGTCGAACTTCTTCGCGCGGACGTAGCCGGTCGCGAGGAAGGCGAGGAGCATCAGGATCAGGAACAACAGCGCGGGAAAGCGGCCGCACGCGGGGAGGATGCGATTCCAGTGGAACGCCCGCCGCGCGATCAGGAACGCGACGGCCATCAGGAGAAGGCCGGTGAGCTGGCGCGGGAAGAAACGGGCGCCGAGAAAGTCGACCGTCTTTTGGCTGACGCGCTTCGCGCCGCCTTGGGCTTTCAGGACGAGCAGAAGCTTCCACGTCGCCTTCGCGAAACCCGCGAAGACGGCGATCAGGGCGCCGGCGCAGAAGACGGTGTGGCCGGTCCGGGAGGCGGCGAGGGCGGCCGGGTTCGCGACGTAACGGGCCGTGAGGCTGACCGGCGGCGCGGACGGATCGACCGGGACCGGCGAATCCGCCGCGCGGAGCGGCCAGGCCGCCGCGAGGAACAGCACGGCGAACGCGAAGAACCACACGGGAACGTAGTCGAACAGCGCGAGGCCGAGGGTGAAGTCGTGTTCGGTTTTGTTACGGTCTTTTTCCATACGCGTATTGTAACATACTTTTGCGTTCGGCGCGCTTGTGTGTTACAGTATTTTCAGTATTCAGATTCTCAGGCGGCGGCGGCGCGTCGCGCCGCCGCGTTTCGGCCGGAGGCCGAAACCGCCGCCGCCGCCGATCTCTGTCACGAAAGGAGGCCATATGGACGCGAAACAGCTCCAGACCGGGCGCATCGGCCTCTTCCGGAGCGCGGCGCGGTTCGAACCGGTGGACCGTGTGCCGTACTTTTCGCCTGCCGTGACGTGGAAGGTCTTCCACGCGGGCCATACGCTCGACGAGGCGATGACCGACTACGCCGTGATGGAGGAATGCGTCCGCGCGTTCCTCGACGCGTATCCGGTCGACGGCCTGCTCGACTACGGCATCCGCAACCAGTTCGGCGTGACGGAGACGCTCGGACCGGGCGGTTACTATTACTACACGCCCGAGGCGATCGCGATCCGCGACCATGCCCACTGCACGCCGGAGACGCTCAAAGACTTCCTCGCCGATCCGGCGCGGTATACGTGGGAGACGGTCCTGCCCGCGAAGTACGGCGACGCGTGGAGATCGTTCGGCCGCGAGACGTGGAAGCGCGCGTTCAAGGCCTATATGGACTATACGGCGTTCATCATCCGCATCGGAAGCGCGGTCAGGAAGGACTACGGCGTTCCGCCGATGGCGCCGAACAACCCGATGAAGGGCGCGATCTCGTTCGGCATCGAGGAACTGCTCGCGAACCTGCTCGGCATCAAACAGCTGTCGATCGCGATGCGGCGGAACAAAGAGGAAGTCGAATCGTTCGTCCGCGCGTGGGACGAAGCCCGCATCGACCCGATCGTCGAGACCGTGAAGAAGAGCGGAAAGCCGGACGAATCGTACTGCTTCGACGCGTCGGTGATGATGCTCGCCCAGAACGTGTTGAACCCGAAGCAGTTCGAGACGCTGTACTGGCCGTCTCTGGAGAAACTGCTCGACGCCTACGCGGAGAAGCACATGAACGTCCGCATTTTCGCGGAGGGTTCGATCCTCCGGTACGCGGAGTACTTCCGCAAGTATCCGAAAGGGACGCTGACGTTCCATATCGAGGCGGACGATCCGTTCGCGTTCCGGGAGGCGCTTCCGAACGCGGCGATCATGGGCGGCCTCACGACGGACCTCCTCGCGAGCGGCACGCCGGAGGAATGCGTCCGGCGGTGCGGGGAACTGGCCGACGGACTCGGCGCGAAGAACGGCGGGTTCATCTTCTCGGAAAACAAGATGCTGTCGTACGCGAACGACGTCAAGCCGGAGAACCTCGCGGCGGTCGTCGAGTATGTGACCGGGCGGCCGTGCAAAGCCGACGGAAACGGAATTGCGGCGGCAAAGGAGAAGATCGCAACGAATAACGCGGCGGAAACGGAAAACGGAGGGAAACCGCAAACGGCGGACGGCGCAGCGGATGGCCCTGCAAGGCCCCTGAACGCCTCTCAGGGCGACGAAAACCCGTACGTTGGATATCCGGAGGGGTATAAGCGTTTTTCACGCGAAATCGTCCCGTTTTATCTGAAGCCGATGAGCGCGGCGCTGCTGCCTCTGTTTTTGCAGATCCTGCGCGACGGCTGACGGCGGAAAGGAATCATATGGAGTACGATACGATAAAGACCGCCATGGCGGAACTGGACGAGGACGTTCTGCTCGAAGAGATGAGGAAGGTCGCGGACGGCGACGGCACCGCGGAGGAGGCGCTCGAGGCGTGCCAGAAGGGCATGGACGAGGTCGGCCGCCTGTTCGAGGAGGGCGAGTACTTCGTCGGCGATCTGATCTTCGCGGGCGAGATCATGACCGAAGCGGTCGAATTGATCAAGCCGCGGCTCGCGGGAACGGGCGGCGGCTCCTACGGGAAGATGCTCATCGCGACGGTGAAGAACGACCTCCACGACATCGGCAAGAACATCGTGAAGATCATCCTCGAGGCCGGCGGCTTCGACGTGCTCGACCTCGGCACGGACGTCAGCCCCGAAGCGATCGTCGAAGCGGCGAGGGAGAACGGCATCCGCATCATCGCGCTTTCCGGCGTCCTCACGCTGTCGATCGAATCGATGAAGGAGACGGTCGACGCGTTCACCGCCGCAGGGATGCGCGACGGCGTGAAGATCGTCATCGGCGGCGCCCCGATCACGGAAGCGGCGTGCGAAAGGGTCGGCGCGGACGCGTGGACGAAATCGCCCCAGAAGGCGCTGGCGTACTGCAGGGAATGGGCACAGAACGCATGAACACGAACACCGAAACGACTATGAAGAAACCGATGCTGCTCGACGGCGGGACGGGAACGCTCCTCTGGGCCTACGCGGAGGAGGCGGGCATCCCGAAGACGGCCGTCTGGACGTACAATTTTGACCATCCGGAGCTCGTTCTGCGGCTCCACAGAGAATACCTCGAGGCCGGCGCGGAGGCGATCCTCGCGAATATGTTCGGCGTGAACGGCCCGAACGTCGAGCGGGCCGCCTCGGCACACACCGTCGCGGAGGAGGTGACCGAAGCGCTGCGGCTCGCGAAGCGGGCAGCGCGGGAGTTCGCGGCCGGCCGTACGGACGGCGCCGCCCCCGGACCGCTCCCGAAGGTCGCGGCCGACATCGGCCCGCTCTCGACGCTCCTCGCGCCGTACGGAAAGACGACGAAGGAGGAATGCGCGCGGATCTACGGCGAGATCGCCGACGCGGTCTTCGCGGAAGGCGCCGATCTCGTGGCGTTCGAGACGTTCATGGATCTTGAGATGATGCGGATCGCCGTGACGGCGGCGAACGGATCGTTCGAACGGTTCCGCGCCGCTCACCCGGACGCCGTGAAGCCGCCGTTCCTCTGCTCGATGACGTTCGAGAAGCGCCACCGCACGATGATGGGCGACACGGTCTCGAAGATCGCGGAGACGCTCGCGGGACTCGGCGCGGACGCGGTCGGCATGAACTGCTCGTACGGGCCGGCGGAGGCCGTCTCGATCATCCGCGACTTCGCGGAGAAGACGGACCTTCCGCTGTTCGTGAAGCCGAACGCGGGAATGAACGGCGTCGTCTTCGGGCCGGCGGAATACGCTGCGGAGCTCGCTCCGGCGTTCGGACTCGTTTCCTACGTCGGCGGCTGCTGCGGAACGGATCCCGCGTACATCCGCGAGCTCCGGAAGCGCATCGACGTGAGGTGACCGGTATGAAGACATACGATATCGCGTTCGACATCGGAACGACGAATCTGGAAGCGAATCTCATCGACACGGAGACGGGCCGGACGGCCGCGCGCGGGCGCCTGGAGAACCCCCAGAGCGCATACGGCGCGGACGTCGTGACGCGCATCGAACGGATGCAGAAAAAAGGGCGCGCGGCGCTCTCCGACGCGCTGCTCGGCGGCATGCGGGAACTCGCGGAACGCCTCGTGCGGGAAACGCGCGGACCCGTTCCCGCGGAAGCGGCCCCGGCCCCGGAGGAGGGTGCGCCGGCTCCCGAAGAGACCGCCCCGGCTCCCGAAGCCGAACCCGCCGCGATCCGTACCGTGGCGGTCAGCGGCAACACGATCCTCGAACACTTCGCGGCAGGACTCGATCCCTCGCCGATCGCCGTTCCGCCGTTCATGCCCGAAACGCTCTTCCGGGAGGTCACGCCGCGGAAACTCGCGGTATTCCCGGACGCGGACGCGTATTTCGCGCCGTGCGTCAGCGGCTACGTCGGCGGCGACATCGTCTCCGGCATGGCGTGCCTCGGCCTTGCGGACGTGGATGAACTGACGCTCTACGTCGACATCGGCACGAACGGCGAGATCGCGCTCGGAGACCGCGGCGGCTATCTGACGTGCGCGACGGCCGCGGGACCGGCGTTCAGCGGCGCAGGGATGCGCGGGAGCGACCTGATCGACGCGATCGCGGACCTCCTGAACAGGGGAATGCTGATGAAGAGCGGCCGCTTCGCGGGAAAGCACATCCGCGAGCACGAGCTTACGGCCGAAACGGCGCGCGGCCCGAAGGCGGTCTCCCGCACGACGGTCCACAACCTCCAGCTCGCGAAGGGCGCCGTGCGCGGCGGAATCGAAACGCTTCTGTCCCTTGCCGGACGGTCCGCGGACGACATCGGCCACCTCATCGTCGCGGGCGACTTCGGCGCCCGGATCGACGTCGAAAACGCGAAGCGGATCGGCCTTTTGCCCGCCATCCCGACGGAACGTATCGTCCAGGCCGGCAACATGTCCCTCCGCGGCGCCGCGTTCCTTCTGGCCGCGAAGGGGCGCGAGACGGCGCTCCGGACGGCGGAACTCTGCCGGATCGTCGAACTCTCCGGCGACGCGCTCTTCGCCGAACAATACCTGAAACACATCAACTTCAACGCCTGAACCGGCCGAACGGAGGAAATAATATGTATAAATTCGCGCTGATCCAATACGCCCCGAAATGGAGCCTCGACCCCGCGTCGAAGGCGGAGACGTTCCGCGCCGTCGGCAGCCTCATCCGTGAGGCCGCGTCGAACGGCGCGTCCGTCGTGGCGCTGCCCGAGATGTGGTTCTGCCCGTACGCGGTGAAGCCGATGGCGATCTACGCGGAGGAGGAGGGCGGCGAGACGTGCCGCTTCATGTCCCGCGCCGCGAAGGAGAACGGCGTCTGGCTGATCGGCGGCTCGATCGCGGAGAAGGACTGCGACCGGTATTACAACACCTGCTTCGTCTACGGACCAGACGGCGGACGGATCGCGCGCCACCGCAAGAATCACGTCTTCGGCATCAACATCCCCGGCGAGATGGTCTTCAGCGAGGGCCGCCTGTTTACGACGGGGGAGGGGCCGACCGTCTTTGAAACGCCGTTCGGGAAGATCGGCGTCGCGATCTGCTACGACGTCCGCTTCCGCGATCCGATCGAACGCGAGGCTCTGATGGGCGCCGAACTCGTCGTTCTGCCGGCGTCGTTCGGATTCGCGACCGGAAAGGCCCACTGGGACATGCTGCTCCGCTCGCGCGCCGTCGAAAACCAGATCTATTTCGCCGGCATCAACGGCGCGACCGATCCCGACGAGACGGTCCCGTACCGCGCGTACGGCCACTCCGCGATCTACGATCCGTGGGGTGAAAGACTTGCCGTCGCGGGCCACGGCGAGGAGATCCTCTACGCGGAGATCGACGAAGGGCGCGTCCGCGAGATCCGCGAGCGCCTTCCGGTCATGCGCGACAAGCTGCGGATCGACCGCGGCGAATACGGCGCGCCGGAATCCGGAGAATGAGGCGAGGGGCGGCAAAACGAGCGATCTGTTAAAAAAAATACAAAAAACCCTCCAAAACGATTATAGAAAATACACTAAATATAGAAAACAAAAAACGAGACTGCTTTGCGTACAAACTATTTTTCGTTGAAATTAAGCGATTGTTAATGATATAACGAAAACAGTCCACCGCGGGAGGGTTTGGCTATTTTGATCGGAATTCCGCCAAAATAGAACAAACCCTCCCGTTGACTTTCCACCAGCGGTAGAATATAGAGTGAGCAATGGACAGGAACGCGTGAAACGGTATCCTGCCGAAACGAAAAAACAAATGCGTTTTTTAGGAGGAAAAAAGTCATGATTGGTTATGAAGTGAAACTCAGACATCGTATGTCCGCGGGCGAAGCCCACTATGCCGGCGAACTCGTACAGGGCGCTTACATCGTTAACGAATGGGGCGATGTCGGCACCGAACTCGCGATCCGTCTCTTCGGCGACGAATCCCTCTTCGTAGGCTATTCCGAAGTCCGCTACACCGCTCCGGTGTACTCCGGCGACTGGATGGAATATTCCGGCTACATCGAAAAGGTCGGCAACACTTCCTTCACCTGCCACTTCGAAGCCCACAAAGTCATGGAGCTCGAAAAGAACTGGAAGGAACTCGGCCTTGCTGATTCCGCCGCCAACGTTCTGCCCGAACCGATCCTCTGCGCTTATGGCACCGGCACCCTGATGGTCCGCAAAGAGAACCAGAGACCGCAGGCTGGCGATCCGAAGTTCCAGGAAGACCTCGCTGCGTATCGCGCCGGCACTCTCAAATAACGGAGAACGAGAAACGCATACAACTGAGGGAGCGGCCTGAACCGCTCCCTCTTTTCAAACCAACACGCTTTTTTATTCCGCAATCTTTAACCGAAAAAGGAGAAGAACTATTATGGGCAACAGACCTCTTGAAGGCATCCGCGTCCTCGACCTGACTCAGGCTTACAGCGGCCCCTTCTGCACGATGAACCTCGCGGACCACGGCGCGGAAGTCATCAAGATCGAACAGGCCGGCATCGGCGACCAGACCCGCCAGTGGGGTCCGATGGTCAACGGCGCGAGCGGCTACTACGCGTACGTCAACCGCAACAAGAAGGGCATGACGCTGAACCTCAAGTCCGAAGAGGGCAAGAAGATCTTCACGGAGCTCCTCAAGACGGCCGACGTCGTCTGCGAGAATTACAAGGTCGGCGTCCTCGCGAAGCTCGGCTTCTCGTATGAAGTGATGAAGGAGATCAATCCCCGCATCATCTACGGTTCGATCTCCGGCTTCGGCGTGAATTCCTCCCTTGCCGGCCGTCCCGCGTACGACATCGTCGCCCAGGCGATGAGCGGCATGATGTCCGTCACCGGCTTCCCCGACGGTCCCGCGACGAAGATCGGCCCCTCGATCGGCGACAACTACTCCGGCGCCTACCTCTGCCTCGGCATCCTGATGGCCCTCTATGAAAGAGAGCGCACGGGAGTCGGCCGCCGCATCGACGTCGCGATGTACGACACGCTCTACTCCGTCATGGAGAACCTCGTCGTCGAATACACGATCGCCGGCAAGATCCCCGGCCGCGCCGGAAACGCCGACCCGTCGATCGCCCCGTTCGACTCCTTCCACGCGAAGGACGGCGATTTCGTCATGGGCTGCGGAACCGACAAGATGTTCGAAGGCCTCTGCGGCGCGATGGGCCGTCCCGACCTCGTCCACGACCCGCGCTTCGAGACGAACGTCGGCCGCTGCGAGAACTACATGCCCGACCTGAAGGCGGCTGTGGAAGCCTGGACCGTGACGAAGACCGTCGACGAGCTCGAAGAGATCATCTCCGGCCTGAAGATCCCGTTCGGCCGTATCCAGAACATCAAGGAAGCGACCGAGAATCCCCAGATCAAGGAGCGCAACATGCTCTGGACTGTCTACCAGCCCGACATGGGCCGAGACATCGACATCCCCGGAACGCCGATCAAGATCCACGGCGAGCCCGACGAGATCCAGAAAGCGGCTCCGACGCTCGGCGAAGACAACGCGAAGATCCTCGCGTCCCTCGGCTACACCGACGCCCAGATCGAAGATCTCAAGGCGAACGGCGTCATCTAAATCCGATTGCAAAACCCCTCCGGTCATGGTACACTCCATTTACTGGAGGGTTTTTGATTGCCATGTCGGATTCCACATTCTACACGATCGGAAAGGTCAGCTCGCTCTGCAACGTGCCGATCAAGACGCTGCGCTATTACGACCAGGTCGGCCTCCTCGTCCCGAAGATGCGCAAGGACGAGAACCGCTACCGCTACTATACGCAGGAACAGATCCTGACGCTCTCGATGATCCGGAAGCTGCGCGCGCTCGGCGTGCCCGTGAAGGACATCAAGGACATCGTCGAGACGCGGGACGCGGGCGCGATGGAGAACGCCATCCGCGAACGGCTCGAGGCGATCAACGGCGACATCGACGAGCTGCGCCGCCAGTACGAATCGGGCGAGATCCTGCTCGAACGCCTCCGCAAATCGCGCGAGCTCTACGAGGACGGCAAGAAGGGCTACCGTACCGAGCGCATCGGCATCGAGGACATCCCGCTGTCGAACGTGATGTTCACGCGACGGATCAAGACGAACTACAAGAACGCCGACGTCTCGATCGACCGCTGGATGGAGATGTTCAACATGGTCCAGAAGCAGCACCTCCTGATGACCGGCTCCGTCATCCTCACGTACCACAACGAACCGCTCCAGCAGTTCTACAAGAACGAGTGCGACCTCGAGATCTCCGTCCAGGTCGACGAGCTCCGTACTGCGGACCCGCGCTTCAAGACGTTCGGCGGCTTCCGCGCGGTGACGGCGATCCACGTCGGACGGAACGACGAGATCATCCGCACCCACCTCACGGCGATCAAGTGGCTCGAGAAGGAGGGATACGAGATCACCGGCCCGATCTCCGAGGAGTACATCCTCTCGCCTCTGGACATCAACAACGAGGACGAACAGATCACGAAGATCATCATCCCCGTCGGAAAGAAGAAGAAATAGAAAAAGCCCCGGAAGGCCGGGGCTTTTTTCATTCGTTTAAACGGTCAGTCGATGTTGTTCTTCGCGTTCTCCTCGATCTTCCGGAGCTGGTCGGCGAGGACGGCGTATTCGGCGGGGGAGATCCCGGCCTGGACGACGCGGTTCGCGTCTTCGATGACGCTGTCGAGCTTGTTCCAGAGGACCTTCGCCGATTCGTTCAGGGAGACGGAGACGCTGCGGCGGTCTTCGGGGTTGTACGTCCGCTCGATCAGGCCCTTCGCCTCGAGACGGCCGAGCATGCCCGTGATCGAGCTCGTGTCGAGGTGCATCTCGACGGCGAGCTGGGAGGGCGTCATCGCGTCGGCGGAATGAAGGATCCGGAGCATGTTGTACTGGCCGGGCGTCAGGTCGTATTCCGCCAGGCGGTGCTTGAAGTAGTTGCCGACCGCGTTTTGCGTATTCGTCAGTATGAAATTGATGCAGTTCGTGACTTCCATCGGTTGTGTTTCTCCTTATGAGCAAAAAAGATTTTACAAAAAAGGACCGCCCTGTGTCAAGCAGTTTGCGTACAAATTTCTTGCGTGCGGAATGGGTGCCGGACGGGGGTCACGCGCATAAATATGCAAAAAAAAGTTGACAAAGCGGCCGGCGTTTGCTACAATCCGCGCATACAGATAGAGGCGCGCCCGAGAAGAGTACCGTACGCGAACCGCTGCCAGAGCGGTACGGGAAAGGCGAAGGCGCCGAAGCGGAGAGCCGTGGCGGGCTCTTTGGCTGGCACTCCGGAGAACATCCGCCGTGCTGTCGCAGAAATGCGGAGAGCTATCCTTCGAAACACATACGTGTATGGAAAGAGGCGGCTGCATTTTTGCTCCGGTCTCTTTTTTCATTAGTGTGACGGAGGAAAAAAGCAATGAAGAACACAGTATTCACAGGCGCGGGCACCGCGATCATCACCCCGCTGAACGAGTCGGGCATCGACTTCGCGAACTTCGGAAAGCTCATCGACTGGCAGATCGACTGCGGCGTCGACGCGATCGTCGTCGTCGGGACGACCGGCGAAGCGGCGACCCTGACGGATGAAGAACACAAGGCGGCGATCTCGTACTGCGTCGACCGCGTCGCGGGGCGGGTCCCCGTCGTCGCCGGCACGGGCTCGAACGACGTCGCGTACGCGATCGAACTGACGAGATACGCGGGACAGGCGGGCGCCGACGCGTGCCTGCTCGTGACGCCCTACTACAACAAAGCGACGCAGAACGGCCTCGTCACCTCGTTCTCGAAGACGGCCGAGGCGTCGACGGTGCCGTGCATCCTCTACAACGTGCCGAGCCGCACGGGCTGCAACATCATGCCCGAGACGGTCGCGAAGCTCGCGGAACACCCGAACATCGTCGGCATCAAAGAGGCCTGCGGCAACATCTCCCAGATCGCCCAGGAAGCGGCGCTCTGCGGCGACAAGATCGACATCTACTCGGGCAACGACGACCAGATCGTCCCGATCCTGTCCCTCGGCGGGAAGGGCGTCATCTCGGTCCTTTCGAACATCCTGCCGAAGGAGACGCACGACATCTGCCAGCTCTACTTCGACGGCGACGTCGCGGCGTCCGCGAAGCTCCAGCTCGACCTCCTCGCGCTGATCAACCAGCTCTTCGTCGAGGTCAATCCGATCCCCGTCAAGGCGGCGTGCGCGGCGATGGGCTTCTGCGACAACTACCTGCGTCTCCCGCTGACGCCGATGGAAGCGGCCCACGAAGCGAAGCTGTTCGACCTCATGCGCGCGGCGGGACTGAACGTATAAACGGAGGAAACCATGCGTATCTTACTCAGCGGCCTCGGCGGCCATATGGGACATGAAGTGGCGGCGCTCCTCGCGGCAAAGCCGCGCGGGATGGAGCTCGCCTGCGGCGTCGACGCGTTCGCGGACGCGGACGCGATGCCGGTCCCTTGCGCGAAGACGTTCGCGGAGGCGGAAGGACCCGACTTCGCGGCGGACCTCATCATCGATTTTTCGCACCACAGCCTGACGAACGATCTGCTCGCATACGCGTGTAAAAAGAACATCCCGCTCGTCCTCGCGACGACGGGCCAGACGGACGACGAACGCGCCGCGATCGCGGAGGCGTCGAAACGGATCCCGCTCTTTTTCGCGGCGAACTATTCCGTCGGCGTCGCGCTTCTGATCAAGCTCGCGAAACAGACCGCGGCCGTGATGAAGGACGCGGAGATCGAGATCGTCGAGATGCACCACGACCGCAAGGTCGACGCGCCGAGCGGAACGGCACTCGCGATCGGACGCGCGCTGCAGGAGGTCCGGCCGGAGGCGACGCTCGCGCTCGGACGCTCGGGAATGGGCAAGCGCACGAAGGAAGAGATCGGCATCCACGCGATCCGCATGGGCAACATCGTCGGAACGCACGAGGTCATCATCGGCACGAACAACCAGACGATCACGCTGAAGCACGAAGCCCACTCCCGCGCGCTGTTCGCGGAGGGCGCCCTCGCGGCGGCGGAATTCGTGACCGGCAAGCCCGCGGGCCTCTATGATATGGATTCACTTCTCGCGATGGACTGACGGAAAGGAGACGGCTATGAGACTCGGAATCTACGGATACGGAAACCTCGGACGCGGCGTCGAGTGCGCCGTGCTCCAGAACCCCGATATGGAGCTCGTCCGCGTCTTCACGCGGCGCAATCCGGCGAACGTGAAGACGCTGACCGGCGTCCCCGTCGCCTCGGCGGATGACGTGAAGATGTACCGGAACGACATCGACGTGATGATCGTCTGCGGCGGCTCGGCGACGGATCTTCCCGTGA
>JAEEGL013573356.1_pt1 | contig 11716 bp, 8 predicted proteins | sample 9134231 | NCBI WGS metagenome assembly JAEEGL01 (sample SAMN16246548, study PRJNA631951) | gut metagenome | biome: gut microbiome; feature: rumen; material: fiber-attached | host: Bos | place: Iran: Karaj | collected 2018-10
AAACAGCACAGTGCGCCGTCGCCCAGTTCTTTCCTGATTTCCTCCAGTCCCGTTCCTTCCTTCGCACTCGCCGCAATGACCCGGATACCCGTCTGTTCATATTCACGCTGCATTTTTCCGGCCAGCTGGGCGGAGTCCAGGTCGCATTTATTCACTACTATCATGATTTCCATTCCCTGGGCAACCGCCCTGGAGATCTGCCGGTCAACCAGCAGCAGATCCGGTTCCGGTACCGGGGCAATCACGATGACCAGTCTGGTCACGTTAGCCACCGGAGGCCTCAGGCAAACGGTTTTCCGGGAAAGGATTTCTTCCAGCCATCCGTGTTCCTCACCCTGTCCGGGTGAAAACAGGACGTCGTCGCCGACCAGGGGAACGGTTTTATCCCGGCGGAATTTCTTTTTGCATCGCAGGGTATATTCATTTCCACCGGCATCTCTGACAGTATAGAAACTGCCGATCCCGCGAATCAGGGTGCCTTTCATGAAAGAGGTCTCGTTCGGCTGCACTTGCTGCTTCCTTTCTCCGGTCATGGCTCTTCGCCGATTTCAAACGTTTCTGTAGCCTCGCCGTTCTGATACACCCTGCATATATATGAACGGGTGTCAGGGATATTCACCGTAATCCGTTGGGTTCTGTCCAAATCCGGCGGATATACATGGGAATAGCTTTCCAGTTCAAGTTCTGAATCCTGTGCCTGCAGAGTTACCCGCAGGTTGATGTCCTCCTCTGTGTTTTTCAGAATGATCTCAAAGGAATAATCGGCTTTATCCGTCGGATAACGGTATATGCTCAGCACGACTTCGGAATCCAGCATCACATCGAGGTTCTCTGCCGGGGACTGTCCGGTGATTTTCCCGTGTTCCTTGGCGTTCCGTGTGTCAACATATGTGAGCACCGGGTTGATCTTCAGCTGGCTTTGTTTCAGGATACTCTCCGCTTCCGCAAGCGTCAGGTTCTTCAGCAGCGGAACCGTCGTTTTCCCGCCGCTGTATGAAATGCTGACCGGTGTTTCCTTGTCGGCCTTGTCGCTGGCAGCCGGTGTCTGTGAAACGACGGTGCCGATGGAATAGTCGCCGTTCAGAACGGGATACAGCGTCATCTGGGTGAATCCGTAGCTTTGGAGCAGCGATTTTGCATCTTCGATATTCATACCTACCACGTCCGGCATGGAAAGCTGCGCAGGACCGCTGGAAACAGAAATCAGCACCGTATCCTCTTTCCGGACGACTGTATCAGCCTCCGGATTCTGATACATCACAACATTGACTTTGACGTCGTCAGAATCCACATAAAGCTCTTTGTATTTCAGTCCTTCCCTGTCAAGCAGCGCCTTGGCGTCGTTCACATCCAGCCCGGTCACGGAAGGAACCGTCGCTGTTGTTACGACCCGGTCAAAGATGGCCCGGATTCCGAAGAAAAGAACAACAACAAGAAGCAAACCGAGAATCGACGTCAGAATGATCGTCCAAATTCGGTTGCGTTTGGTATTCCTTGTCTTGTTTCTGCCGGTATCGGCAGTCTGCGTCTTTCCTGTGTCTTCCTTGACCATCTGGGGCTTGGGCTGCTGGATCTCAAGCTCTTTCTCCGGATAAACCGGACGTTCCGGACGGTTTTCAAGTGCGGCGCGGATATCAGCAGCCATGTCCCTTGCTGTCTGGTATCTCATGGCCGGGTTTTTCTCCATCGCCTTCATACAGACACGGACAAGAGCCGGCGGCACATCCGGCGCAAGGTTCTGAATCGGTACGGGCGTAGCGTGCAGATGCTGCATTGCCACCGCGACAGGATTATCCCCGTCATAGGGAACTTTCCCTGTCAGCATTTCATACAGGACTATGCCAGTGGAATAAAGGTCACTCGTAGCGTTCGCGCCTTCGCCTTTGGCCTGCTCCGGTGAAAAATAGTGGACAGAGCCCATCACATTGTCGCCCTTTGTGAGAGTGGAACTGTTTGCGATGCGCGCGATTCCGAAATCAGCCACTTTGATATGTCCGTCGGCATGAACCAGGATATTCTGGGGTTTAATGTCGCGGTGTACGATGCCGTTCCTGTGGGCATGTTCAAGCGCGCTGAGGATCCTGATGGCGATCTGGCCCGCCAGAGCCGGGCTCAGCTTTCCGCGTTCCTGGATGACAGTCTTCAGCGTTTTACCCTGAACGTATTCCATGACAAGGTAACGGTTCTCACCGTCCATGCCGACATCCAGCAGATTCACGATGTTGTGGTGCGTCATCTTGCTGGCAGCTTCCGCTTCACGCTGGAAACGGCTGATAAACTCACTGTCTTCGTTATATTCGGGCCGAAGTACCTTTACAGCCACATTATGCCCGGTTCTCAGGTCAACAGCACGGTATACGATGGCCATGCCGCCCATGCCGATCTGTTCTGTCAGCCTGTACCGGTTCGCAAGGATTTTTTCCTTCAATGCGGTAACACCTCCTCAGAGGCGGTGTTTCCTTCGGATTCTTTTTCGTTTTCTTCGTCCGGATATCCGGTATCATCCTGCAGCAGCACAAGGGAAATATTGTCCTTCCCGCCGCCTTCCAGGGCTGCGCGGAGCATATGATCCGCCGCTTCCTCCAGATTTTCGGTTTTCAGCATCTGATGCAGATCTTCTTTGGATACCATTCCGTACATGCCGTCCGAACAGATCAGCCAACGGTCGCCCGAATGCCGGTCGTGCGTTGTAATGTCGATCACAACTGTGTCCTCGGTTCCCACGGCCCTGGTGATATAATTGCGCATCGGATGGCAGGCTGCCTGCTCTTCTGTCAGCACGCCTTTTCTGACCATATCTGCAACCATGCTGTGGTCTTCCGTAACCTGGATCAGTTCGTCGTTCCGGAGCAGATAGGCGCGGCTGTCCCCGACCTGGCCGATAATCATTTCTTTTTCTGCCGGCCAGATCACTGTCAGCGTTGTTCCCATACCGGTCAGGGAGATATCTTTTTCCTGCTGCTCCCAGAGTTCCCGGTTAACGGTAGCGACTGCCTGCTGCAGCCGATTCACGTCCGGAAGACAGTCCCTTGTTTCCCGCAGCAGTCCGTCCCGCAGTCCTGCGGAAGCAATTTCACCGCCCTTGTGTCCGCCCATTCCGTCAGCCACTCCGGCAAGTCCGTTTCCGAGGATGACAGCATCCTGATTGTTTTTGCGAAGCCTGCCTACATCCGTACGCCATGCAAACCGGAGGACCCCCTGCTTTTCAGTGAATCCTGCGTTCATTTCGAATGTTTCCGCCATCTTCGCAGTTTCAACTTCCGGGACTTTTTCTTCCTGGCGCTGAATGCCCTTCATGCGTTCCACAACAGTTCCCTTCAGGTTAAACTTGCGCATTCTGTCCCTTCTCTCCCTCTGAGCCGTTTATCGTTTTCCTGCGCAGCTGTCCGCATGCGCCTTCAATGTCATCACCCATCTCGCGTCTTCGGGTTGCGGAGATGTTTCTTTCCTGAAGCACCTTCAGGAACCGTCGTACATCCTCTTCTGTAACGCCTTTCATATCCCGTTCCTCAACAATGTTCAGCGGAATCAGGTTGACATGGCACTGCATCCCCCGCAGGCGATCGGCCAGTTCCTTCGCATGTTTTTCATCCGCATTCACGCCGTCTGACAGCGCATATTCGAAGATCACCCGTCTTCCAGTCCTTCGGATATAGTTTTTGCAGGCGCTGAGGATCTCATCTATTGACCATGTATTTGCCACCGGCATCGTTCTGCGCCGGATTTCATCGTTCGGCGCGTGGAGTGAAACGCACAGCGTCACCGGCAGGTTTTCTTCGGCCAGCTCATACATCTTCGGAACGATACCGCAGGTGGAAAGCGATACATTCCGAAGGCTCAACCTGATCCCTTCCTCTTCGCGGAGCAGCCGCAGGAAACGGACCACATTCCCGTAATTATCCAGCGGTTCTCCGCTTCCCATCAGCACAACATGACTGACTTTTTCTCCCTCAGAAGCAAGATACCGGTTTGCGCAGAGGACTTCACCCAGCATTTCACCGGCTGTCAGGTCCCGTACTTTCCCTTCCAGGGTTGAAGCGCAGAAGCGGCAGCCCATCCGGCATCCAACCTGAGTCGAGATGCACAGGCTCACACCGTATTTGTAGCGCATCAGCACGCCCTCGACGCAGTTCCCGTCTTTCAGTTCATACAGAAACTTGACAGTACCGTCTGCCGGGCTCTTTCTTTCCAGCCGGATCCTGACAGGCTGAGCCACCGCTTTTCCTGTGAGTTCTTCCCGAAGATCCTTCGGCAGATTCGTCATCTCGGAAAAGTCTGCTCCCTGGTGAATCCATCGGAATATCTGTTTCCCCCGGAAAGCAGGATATCCGTTTTCCTTCATCCAGGTCGTCAGTTCTTCGCAGGTCATTCCGGTCAGTTCAGTCATCTTTTCTCCTCATCCTGATCACATAGAAGCCCTCCAGTCCGTCTCTGTATTCGAGAAGCTGGAGCCCGCGGGATTTCATTTCCCTGTATCTGTCGGGAATACTTTCCGGAAGTGGAATTTCCTCAAATTCGGGATGCCGCTGCAGGAACCGCTCGGCCTGTTTTTCATTTTCGTCTTTCAGGATCGAACAGGTGGAATAGACGAGCGTACCTCCCGGTTTGACATATCTGCACACGGCATCGAGCAGCTTTTCCTGAAGATCCGTCAGTTGACTGATGCTCTCTTCCGTTACCCGAAGCTTGAGATCCGGCTTCTGGGCCAGGAAGCCCAGTCCCGAACAGGGTGCATCCAGGAGTACTGCGTCCATCATGCCGATCAGGTCCTCACGGATTTTTAACGCGTCCCGGACCATCGGACGGATATTCTCGAGCCCAAGGCGTCTGGCCTGCGCTTCAATCAGCGCGACCCGGTGTTCATGGATATCCCAGGCCTGAACACGTCCGGTCCCTCCCATCAGTTCTGCAAGATAACAGGTTTTCCCCCCGGGCGCCGCACAGCAGTCCAGCACCTGCTGTCCTCGGCGGACATTCATGGCAAGACAGGCGATCATACTTCCGCCGCTCTGGATCGAAAAGTTGCCCGACAGATAATCCGCATCCCTGGCAATATCCATCGCACCCCTGATTTTCCAGGCGTGGGGAAGCACAGCTTTCTCTTTCTTCCAGACCTTTTTTGCGAGCATCTGCTCAAATTCGGAATCGTCCATCCTGGTCAGGTTCGGTCTCAGCGTCCATCCATCATCTTCGTTCCTGAAGGAAAGGATTGCTTCAGCCTGGTTTCCGTAATCCTCCCGGATCTTACGGTAAAGCCACTCCGGAACACTGTTTCTGAGAGCCGCGTTTTTTTCCGTATCGCTGCCTTCTTCCGCCTCTTTCAGTTCATCCTTCCTGCGGATCAGATTCCGAAGAATCCCGTTGCACACACCCTTCAGTCCCGGCATTCCGTTTTCTGCACAAAGCTGTACACAGAGATTCGTGGCGGCACTTTCGGGAATCCGGTCTTCAAGCAGGATCTGGCATGCACCGAGCCGGAGGATGTTTTTCAGCTTGATATCCGTCTCCGGCTTTGCCATCACCCTGCTCAGGACCCAGTCAATCCAGATCAGGCGGTCCAGCGTATCGTAGACCAGCCGGGAAACGAGCCGCCTGTCAGCGCCGCTCAGGCCGCTGTTTTTCAGCGCTGCGTCCAATGCGAGGGATGCATATGCGCCTTCTTCCGTGACCTGCCGGATTACTTTCAGCGCTGTTCTGCGGGCAGGCAGACCTTCCATGGCCTTTATTTCCTTCATGTTCTGTCCTCTTTCAGGTCAGTTCCGACCGGGATGCTGTGTCCTCTCAGATAATCTTCCGGTTTCATCCGTTTTCCGCCGGGTGCCTGGATTTCGAGAATCCGAACCGCATCCTTCCCGCAGGCGATGATCAATCCGTTTTTCGGATCCGCTTCAATCACCGTTCCCGTTTCGCCTGTTCTGCCGGTCTGCTCGGCTCGCAGCAATTTGATCCGTTCGTCCCCGACAGGTACGGACACGCACGGCCAGGGATTCAGCCCGTTGATCAGGCATCGGACTGTATCGGCGTCTTTCGAAAAGTCCGCGATTCCCATATTTTTCTGAAGCATCGGGTCATAAGTCATTTCATCTTCGTTTTGCTTCAGACGTTTCAGCGTCCCTGCTTCCATTTCCCGGAGCGTCCGGACCAGCAGTTCCGCTCCGGTTTCGCTCAAACGCTGCGTCAGTTCCCCGCAGGTTTCCCGATTACCGATGGCCGTCTTTTGCTGAAGCAGAATGTCCCCCGTATCAATTCCCTCGTCCATCATCATCGTTGTCACGCCGGCCTCCCGGTCTCCGCTCATGATCGCGTAGGCAATGGGTGCAGCGCCCCGGTGCCTTGGCAGCAGTGAGGCGTGAACGTTAATGTTCCCCATAGGCGGGATATCAAGGATTTCCCGGCTCAGGATCTGTCCGAACGCAGCGGTAACACACAGGTCGGGGCTCAGGTTCCGCAAGCTTTCCACGCCGTCCCTGCGGATTTTCTCCGGCTGGAACACCGGAATGCCGGCTTCCTGCGCGGCAGTTTTCACCGGACTGGGCGTCAGTTTGTTACCCCGTCCCTTCGGACGGTCCGGCTGTGTAAAAACACCGACAACGTTGAAGCCATTCCGGATCAGCGCCCGGAGGCTGGGAACGGCGAATTCAGGCGTTCCCATAAATACGATTCTCACTGTATGTCGTCCTCCGGTATATGCCCCTGGATCTCTTCTTCCGTCAGTTCCCGGTCCATCACGTCAATATACAGCTGTCCGTCCAGGTGGTCCAGTTCATGACAGATCGCACGGGCTTCAAATCCTTCCGTTTCCAGTTCATACAGGTCGCCGTTCCGGTCCTGGTAACGGACTTTGACTTTCATCGGCCTCGTGACAACACCCTGACGGCCCGGTACACTCAGGCAGCCTTCCCGTCCGGTCTGCGTACCTTCACGCTCAATGATCTCCGGATTAACCATCTCAAGCAGGCCGCTGTGATCCTCCGTTACGTCAATCACCGCAGCCCTCCTCAGGATTCCCACCTGCGGAGCCGCCAGTCCGACGCCTTCGGCCTTGTACATCGTATCCGCCATGTCCTTCAGAAGGGTGGCCAGCCTTTTGTCAAACTTTTCCTGCGGCTTACAGTGTTTTCTCAATGTGTCATCACCGATCGAGACAATCTTTCTGATGCCCATATCCTGTCCAGTCTCCTTGTCTGTTTATATCATTGTTGTCGGGTTGACCTCGAACCACACTTCAGCTTCTTCATACTCTGCGCGGGCGAGTTCTGTCATGGCCGCGATCATTTCATCTGCTTCCCGGCTGACAAGCATTTTCATCATAACGTGGCGTCGGTTCTTTCCGCGAAGCACTTTTACGCTCGGCGTATCGTTCGAAATCAGCAGGAGCTTCCTTTCCCATTCCGGATGCTGCCCGATCAGTTTCCGCGTATCCGACTCAATCCGATCCGCCGCTTCTGCGGCCTTTTCTTCTTTCGGGCTCTCTGCCAGGAACCGGACAATCAGCGTGAACGGCGGATAGAGTCCGCGACGCCGTCTGGTGAACTCGTCTTCAAAAAAGGATCTGTAATCCTGCGCCGACGCAAATCGGATCACAGAGTCATCCGGTTTGTACGTCTGGATGATCACTTTTCCCGGCTGTTCTCCTCTGCCGGCGCGTCCTGCCACCTGGGTCAGCAGCTGGAAGGTACGCTCCCTGCTCCTGTAATCAGGAAGGTTCAGTGTCATGTCTGCAGCGATTACACCCACCAGCGTCACATGCGGAAAATCCAGACCTTTCGCAATCATCTGCGTTCCGATCAGGATCCTGGCCCGTCCGCTCCGGAATTCCTCCAGGATCCTCCCGTGCCCGTCTTTTCCGCTTGTCGTGTCGTAATCCATTCGGGCAATGGTTACGCCTGGCAGCAGTTTCCGGACTTCTTCCTCTACCTTCTGGGTACCCGCGCCGAAATACCTGATATATTTCCCGCCGCATTCCGGGCATGCTGCAGGCGGATACATTGTCTGTCCGCAGTAATGACATCTCAGCAGGCCGTCTTCGCTGGCAATGTGATAGGTCATGCTGATATCGCAGTTCGGGCACTTCACGACATACCCGCAGCTTCTGCAGGAGACGAAGGAGTTATACCCCCGGCGGTTCATCAGCAGCATTGCCTGCTCCCCGTGGGCCGAACATTCCTTCAGCGCTCTGCGAAGGGCAGCGCTCAGGACAGTCCGGTTGCCGTTTTCCAGTTCCTCCCGCATATCCACGATTTCCACTTCCGGGAGCGGACGGTCCTGGACGCGCCGGGGCATCTCAAGCAGCATGTAATCCCCGCGCCTCGCGCGGGCAAAGCTCAGAACGCTGGGTGTCGCGCTGGCGAGGATCAGCGTGGCATTTTCCTGTTCGCAGCGTGAAAGCGCCACTTCCCTGGCATCATATCTGGGATGTCGATCGCTCAGGTAGGTACTTTCGTGTTCTTCATCCACAACGATCAGACCCAGGTCACGAGCCGGGGAAAACACGGCGCTTCTGGCGCCGATAACAACCCGTGCGTCTCCGCGGCGGATTCTCCGCCACTCGTCAAACCGTTCTCCCGGACTCAGTCTGGAATGGATTACTGCGGCGACAGGCCCGAATCGACCCCGGAACCAGGAGACCATCTGTGGAGTCAGCGCAATCTCAGGTACCAGGATAATGGCGCTCCTGCCAAGCGAAAGGACGTTCCTCACTGCGGCCATAAACACTTCTGTTTTCCCGCTTCCTGTTACGCCGTGCAGCAGGAATCTTCCGCTCTTTCCCTTCAGACAAGGAATGATCTCATCAAGCGCCTCGCGCTGTCCCGGCGTCAGTGCGAATCCGGGATCTCCCGGCGCCGCGAATGCGTTTCCGGGAGTACGCAGAGTTTCCTCGTCCGTCAGGACAATCAGCCCGTCTGCTGACAGCTTTTTGAGGGCTTCATTCGGATCCTTTACCTTTCCGGCAAGCTCCGTGACGGAATGAACATTTCCGTCGGAAAGAATCCCCAGGAGTTCTGCCCGTTTCCTGCTTCTTTTTTCCTTTCCTGCCGCTTCCGCTGCTTCCTCCGTCGAAACAGCCAGCCTGGCTGTCCGTACCGTTTTGATCCTGACCCTTCCCCCACGCATCTGGGCCGGCAGCATCAGCCGAAGGGTTTCAGCCAGCGGGCAGTGGGCTTCCTGCGCCATCTTTCCGGCAAGATACATCAGTTCCGGCGGGATTGCCGCATAGTCTTCCAGCGGTCCGATAACGTCTTTCACCCGTTTTTCTTCCAGGCCGCATTCTTCCGCCAGGCTAAGAACGATCCCCTCTTTTTTCAGCTTTCCGAAAGGCACCGTGACGCGCTGTCCGGGTTCAAGCGTCATTCCTTCGGGGATCCGGTAGGTAAAAGGGCTTGCCACGTTCTCGTGCACGATGTCGATGATTACCTGACAGTACACCCTTTCTCCTCCTTTACGGGCAAAATATACCATCTTTTATTATACCTTTTTCGACCCCTGAAAACAAGTAAAAACCGCACGTTTCCGTGCGGTTTAACGGTCGTTTCCACTGTTTTTCAGGTCGTGGGGTCTTTGTCCTTGTTGCCGAATTTGCGCCAGAGCATCACAGCTCCGACCAGAGCCACGCCGAAAATATCCGTGCCGATGCCGGGATAGATCAGGAGCAGTCCGCCGGCAATGGAAATCAGCCGCTTGCAGATACCGGAGACCCGTCCTGCGCCGTTCTGTTCTCCGTCACCGAATCCGCTCAGTCCGTAAGTCACGCCGTACATACCGATGATGGACGTCACTGTGATCAGTGCCACCTCATACCAGGTGGTGTTGACCAACAACATATCAGGACTCATGGCGAAGATAAACGGGATAATAAACCCGGCGATCGCCAGCCTTGTAGCGTTGACGCCTGTTTTCATCGGGCTGCCGCCGGATATGGCTGAACCGGCGTATGCAGCAAGTGCAACCGGCGGCGTAATATCCGCAACGATCCCGTAATAGAATACGAAGAAGTGCGCGCAGATCATGGGCACGCCCATCTGAATCAGGATCGGGGCACAGGTGGAGGCCATGATACAGTAGGTCGCCGTTGTCGGGATACCCATTCCGAGGATGATACAGCAGATCATCGTCAGCAGGAGCCCCAGGAACAGCTTGCCTTGCGAGATCGTGACGATCGCGTTGATTACCGTTGAAGCCAGGCCTGTGACAGTCAGGCATCCGCAGATCAGTCCGGCGATGCCGCAGGCCACCGCGACGGAGATGCAGCTGCGTCCACCGTTTTCCAGAGCCTCGAATACATGAATCGGTCGGAACAGCTGTTTTTCAATCTTGTCCGCCTCTTCCTTCACAGCCGGATCATTCTTCTCGGTCAGTTTCATTACCTTCCGTATCCTCAGGTAATTGGAAATCACGCCGACGACGATTGTCGCAATGATCGACCAGGCGGCTGAACTCTGCATTGTCATTGTCTGGGAGCAGACCAGGTAGATCAGGATGAACAGGGGCAGCAGCAGATAGCTCTCCTTCATCAGCTCCTTGACCTTCGGCAGGTCATCCCTGCTGAGGCCTTTAAGGCCAAGTCGTTTTGCCTCCAGATGTACGCTCAGGAACACGCCCAGGAAATACAGGCATGCGGGCAGGATCGCCCGTACGATGATATCGGAATACGGCACGCCCAAATAGTCCGCCATCAGGAACGCCGCCGCGCCCATGATCGGGGGCATGATCTGTCCTCCTGTGGACGCTGCCGCTTCCACAGCGCCGGAGAAATTCTTATCATATCCGGTCTTCTTCATCATCGGAATGGTAATGGATCCCGTCGTCACTGTGTTACCCACGGAAGATCCGGACACCATGCCGCACAGTGCGGATGAGATGACTGCGACCTTGGCCGGGCCGCCGGCATATTTCCCGGTCAGTCCGTTTGCCAGTTCAATAAAGAAAGCGGAAATGCCTGTCTTCTCGAGAAATGCGCCGAATATGATAAAGACCACGATGTATTTGGAGCAGACATTGATCGGGGTGGAAAGGATCCCGTTTTCGTTATAGAACAGTTCGTGGATGATTTTCCCCATCATCTTTCCGTCTTTCACATACCAGAAGATGGTGTAGGCCAGAAACGCGCCTGCTACGCACAGAATCGGCAGTCCGACGCTGCGCCGGCACAGTTCCGCCAGCACCACCAGCCCGATGATACCGGCAATGATATATACCGGATCCTGCAGTTTCAGTTTCAGTCCCGTATTCAGCAACGTATGGGCGTTCGCGGTATAATAGAAAAAGGACGCGGCGCCCAGCACCATCAGCAGGATGTCATACCAGGGCATATAGTTTGTCTGCATCTTTCCCTTTTTCGCGGGATAGGTCAGGTAGCCCATGACGATCACCAGTCCGAGGAAGGAGCTCAGTCTCACCTGCTCCAGGAAATTGGCAAACAGCGTCACATAGATGCAGTACAGCGAAAACAGGGCAAGAATGATCCCGACAACAATCTTGGGTCTCCCGCTCCAGATCCGTGTATTGCTTTCCCGGTCATACTTGCGCATGATCGCGTCAACGTCCGCAGCAATGTTCTCCTGTCCGGCGTCGGCAGCTGTTTCAGGCGTTTCCGTGATGATCTCTTGATTCTTCTTTTTCACAAACAACGCTCCTCAGTCAAAATAAAAGGAAAAAGGGAATCCGCTGATCCTTCCGGAGGCGGATTCCCGTACTGAAAACCGGATTATTCGGCGGT
>JAEEGL013639999.1_pt1 | contig 11716 bp, 9 predicted proteins | sample 9134231 | NCBI WGS metagenome assembly JAEEGL01 (sample SAMN16246548, study PRJNA631951) | gut metagenome | biome: gut microbiome; feature: rumen; material: fiber-attached | host: Bos | place: Iran: Karaj | collected 2018-10
ATGGACGAAAATCTATCAGCCCCCTCCGAGAGGGGGCCGCCGGCGAAGCCGGCTGTTGTAGTACTCCGAACGGCACCAGACCATTGGGCCCTACATGTGCACATTTGCAGGGCAAAAAGGCGCGCGTGAATCTCGCAAATCTTTGAATGCCAGAATCTAAGCGCGTGAAAATGGCCTCAAAAGCCGCTGGAACTTCGGTCTAAGAAAGCGGCGGCCTAACGATACGCCAGCACGAAGATGTCGCGTAAAGGATGCTGCGACTACAGCAAATGGCGCTCGACGACGCGCCAGGCGCCGGTGTAGGCGTCGCGCGCGACGAGAATGACGGCCCTTCGCTCGGCGCGGACGGAGAGCGCGGGAGTGGTGACGCGCACGTCGATCACGAGCAGGAATATCTGCTGGCGGAAGGAAATTCGCTCGCAGAGGTCGCGGAGGATGTCTTCCTTGATTTCGTTGCCGAGACTTCCCTGCCAGTGCCATTCGTCTTCTCCGGACAGATATTCATCGGGGATGTTCCTGTAGGACGGGGCGTCGCTGGCCGCCATGCAGAAATCGCCGACGCCAATCGGAATGGAGGAGGTGTCGTACAATTCGTGCTGGACTTCGCCGACGACGTTCGTCATCCATTCGATGACCGCGTCCGGCAGGCGCGTTCGCTGCAGTCCGTGGCCGATTTCGACATCTGCCAGAAGCGCGTCCCAGACGGCTGGGTAGGGGGATGAAGCGTTGACGAGACCACGGACAGAGCGGTTCGTCGCGCAGCGGACGGTAAAGAACTCGAGCGCTGAGCCCGCTGAAAATGCAAACGAGCTGTGCGTGGCGAGAATCCTTCCATCAGCGAGGCAAATGGATTGCCACAAGTTCGTCTGAAGGGTCGCCCCGTTGTCGAAGGAAGAGAATGGCTCATAGACGTAGCCGATGTCCCCCGCGCGTGTCGCCGGGCCGTTGAAGTGTACGATGGGAAGCCCCTGCCCGTATGTGTGCCATGGTTTGCAGACGGTGTTTGTCGAGCCGGATAGGGTGCAGGAGTAGATCAGGTCACCGTTGGCGTCCTCGTGGTAGGTCACCCCTTGGTAGCTTTGCCAGTTGCCCCGGTGGCCGTTGCGTCGGGGGTCGTTGACCTGCCACCCGCAGGTGGAGATGAACCGGTATGGTTCCTCGTGGTAGTCCGAGTTGGGGTCGGGGTCGTATGCCATGGCTTCGTCGACCCAGTGTTCGCCCAGTCGCACGCGCATGATGAGGCGGATTTCATTGGTTACGATGACTTCACGCCGAACCCAGTAGGTTTCGTTCGATTCGACGAATGACGTGTATCGCTGTACGCCGATGGGCAGGTTCTCATAGTGGCTGTACAGGGTGTTCGTGCCGCGATTGTCGGTCTCCCATGTGACGGCATCGATTTGCGAGACCTTGGCGGCAATGTCATCGGACTTTGTGAAGTTGACGATTTTAACGGGGAATGAAACATATCCCTCCGGTGGCGCTGTGAAGATGGAGAACTCGGAACTTGTTCCGTTCTCCATCCGCTCGATGCGGTTCGTGAGCGTGAAAACGTAATCGCTTACCGAAGGTAGCAAGATGATGTCGTTGGTCCAGTTCGAGTCGGTGTGGGAGAAAGCTGAGGGCGTCCAGTTGGTGTAGACGGCGACAACAAGCTCGGCCTCGTCCTCTTCGCGTATGGGGTTGGGTACGAACGGATGCCAGAGTTCGACGGCGGCGGCGTAGCAGTTGGTATAGCCGAACGAGAGCGGCACTTGCGCGACGGCGATTTCGTTTATGAGCGGGACGTCCTCCTGTGGCCAGTCGTCGCGCCATGGGGCAGGGGATGGTGACTGAGGGATGCGGTCGCCATCGAGAAAGTTGACAAGATTCCATGCAATTGCGTCGGGGGCCGCGAACCCGCAGAAGGCGAGACGGTTTGTGACGTCCGCCAGCCAGGCGCGGAAAGCCGGCCTCTCGTAGTGCCTTTCAAGGTCGGCGGTGTTGCTGAGGCTACCGGTGAAATCGTTTGTCCAGCTGTTTATGTCAAGTTTGGGCGCAGTGAATTCGCCGATGTTAGTCTGCGAATAGTCGCTGTAGACCGGGCCGTTCGTGACGGTGACGTCTGGGGCGGGGTCGTATGAGAAATGCAGAAGATGGTGGGGCGGCGAGGTCAGGCCCCGATTACGGAGGAGCAGGTCGCGGTAAGAGACATAGCCGTCGATGTCTGTCCCCAGGGCAGGGGCGCTTTGGATGGCGCGGTCCTCCATGAAGCGGTTGGCGTCGTCGATGTCGCCTTTGCCAAGGCGGGCTATTTGGTTGCTCGTAATGGCGTTGGCATCGAGGAATCCTGAAAGATCGATGACGGCGTAGGCGTAGAGCGCGTTTGTGTAAATGGTGCGGTTTGAGTCTTCCTCGACGGATTCAATGGGCACCCAGTCGGCCTTGAGAGGTGTCAGTTCCCTGTGGAGGATGGCGGGGATGTAGTTTGTGGAGATGTTGTTGAGGAAATTGTCGCAAGTGCCGCAGTCATGGGAGTCGTAGAGGCATGACGTAAAGGCCCGCTTGGTGTAGTAGCTGTTGTTCTCCCCAAGTGCGGCGGAGAGGGAGGAGAAGTCGACTCTGCCTGAGAACTGGCTTATGGACATGCTTTCGCCCTCGCCCCGAGTCCCGAGGAGATGAAGGGGAATCTCCCGCCCCATGACGATGGAAACGATGCTGTCGATGTGCTGGAGTGCCAGCATGGAATCGCGTGATTGGCGGGCGGCGAGGCGCTCGGTGCGGGCGGAGAAGGCGTAGGCGAAGATGAGCGCCGTCATGATTGCGAGAATGCCGAGGACCACGACGAGGGCGCTTCCGCTCGATCGAGCGGAAGCGCCCTCGTCGTGGTCAGATAGGAGATAGGAGATAGGGGATAGGAGATAGGAGATAGGGGATAGGAGATAGGGGATAAGGTTGCGGCGCTTGCGCCCGCGTTTCGCCTCGCGTGTTTCAAGTTGTAAAACGGATGCCATAAAACGAATAAACGAACCAACGAATAAACGACTCAACGGTTCAACGGACAAACGGTTAAACGGTCTAGGGCAGCACCTTTCTGGCTGTGCCGATGGGGGCGCGGCGGGAAATGCGGATGACGCGGTTCTGGATATAGCGGTCACGGCGTTCGTCATCGGCGATCTTGTTCGCGCGGCGTTGGTGGGTTGGCGAGAGGAGTTCCAGGTAGATGTCGGCGCAGACAGGCGGGCCGGGCGGGTCATCTGCCGGATCCCAGACCATCAGGTCGAGGCGCTGGTTCTCATTGGTGGAGAAACAGAGAGGCGTGATTACAACGTTCTGGATGGAAGACAAAATGGCGGGGGCAAGCGACTTTTCGGATATGCCGCTTTCCTTGCCTCTTGGAGGGGAATAGGGGACTTTTACGGCATTCGTCTTGACGACAAGCTCGGTGAGGTCGCGTTCATTTTCTTCGCGTAGCCAAATGCCGGCGGTTCTCTCGTCGGCGCCGTCGAAATCTTCGTCCAGCACGACATCGACCCAGCGCGTTTCCGAATCGTATGAAGTGCCATTGGGGTAGACGTTGGTTTTCGCGCCGCCGTAATGCCAGCCGTTAGTCGGAACCAGCGACGCCTCGACGTCGAAGAGCAACTGATAGCGAGTCTGTGTATTCCAATTGTGGCCGACGCGGATTATCATGTCGTTTGTGGTGACTTCCCTCATGACGACAAGGTCCATTTGCCTTCTGTACGTCTGCGAGACGAGTGGCGTCGCATTGGTTCCCGCCGCCGCGAAGGCGGACTGAGCAGAGAAGGCCGTGACGAAGTTCTGTGCAGAGAGGCGCTCCTCGTACGACAGAATCTCGGAAACCAACACCGGCAACGCGCCGCCAGAAGCGTCCTTCGGGGCGAATTCGTTTGTGAAGGCGACCGGGCCTAGACTGGATATGACATTGGATAATGCGCCGAAAGCCTCAGCGCTTTCATCCAGATCAACCGTCAGAAGGTCGTAGAGTTCCGAGAACTGGAAGTTGGCCGTCGCGTGTGTGACGGTGGATGTCGCGGCTGCGGCGACATCCGATGCGGAGGCGTATGTGTTTGTCCGTCCATTGACGACGAGGGAGATGCCAGATATGATTCCATTGGTGTCAACGGAAGCGGATTCGCCCCAGGACCAGTAATTGGAGATGACATAAGGCGAGTCATAAGGGCCGTACAGGAGTTCGCCGACGACGAGTCCGTTGGTTGAAGAAACGTATGGGGCGTCGGGGTAGGGGACTGAATCTATTCCGTTTGTCACGGACAGAATTCCGATGCCCGTGGCATTGGTCGTCACGACGGCGATGCCGTTTGTCACGGACACAGGGACATCGTTTGTCACGGACACAGGGACATCGTTGGTCACGGACACGGGGACGTCGTTGGTGTCGGTGAAGGCGGGTGGGGGGAAGGAATCGTATGCCGTAATCGAAGCGGAGAGCATGGTTCGGGCGGTGGCGTTGGTTTCATCAATGGGGAAGGTGGTCACCGACAACGGAACATTGGTATAGTCAAGATAGCCCGGTGCCATGAAGGAGTTGGTTGTCAAGTTTTCGGCGCCGATTTCCGCCGTTGCCGTTATTCGCGCGATGCGCGTCGACGGAAGCGGCCACCGGCCAGCGACGGGTTTGCGGATCGAGATGGTGTTCTCGCCGGAATGCCCATTCTTGAAAGTGACGTCGGCCAAGACGGTGTTTGTGCCTTCGAAAGGCGAAGACACGCTTGAAATGAGGGCGTCGATGGAAGTGCTTGTGCCGTATGTCGTCGCGGATGAGCCGTAGGTTACTGGCACGCGAATCGTGTCGCCTGCCGCGGCGGCTGGTATGTGGGTGCCCATTTCGTCCGCGGAGTAGGCGTTGGTGACAGACGACGAACCGTGCTTGATCGTGTTGTAGGTCACGAGGTTGACGTTGGAGTGGAGAAGTTGGTCGCCGGGGATGGTGCTTCGCGCGATACGCTCAACAGACGAAGTCGGATTGCGCGAGGCGCCGGATTTAAAGTCTATGCGCGTGGAATAGTATGGGGTGTCGGCATAGGCGTCTCCATTCTGGCGGGACTGCGGATGGACGGCGTAGCGGATGAGGGCCAGGGTGGTTGTCCCGTCCTGATCGTTGGCGGTCGTTTTCGAAATCCAGATGTTCGTGTCGGCAACATGTGCAAGCTGGTTCGAAATGTCGTCGAGGAGGGCCCGGCCCTCTGTCATGAGGCGCGTCTGCGACTCGGAATCCGCACGGAGGCGATGGACGCGTGTCAGGGCAGTGGTCGCAAGCGCGAAAATGGTGACCACAATCGCGCAGGAAATGACCAGTTCAAGCAGCGTGAATCCGTTCCGCCGTGTTGATGTCATGGCAACCTCCGCTGGTTTGTGAAGACTGCGAAGAAGGTCGTGTCGGACGATTCCGTGGCAAGGGACGTCCCACTCCAGACGTGGAGTGTCACGGCATAATAGCGGGGCTGCTCATGGCTGAGCCCGACATCCTCCGTCTCAGAGGACGGCATAATGCTGATTGCGTAGCGCAGCGCAACGTCGGCCCGTACGAAGTTGGCCTCGTCCGCCTCCTGCTTCACGCTTGCGGGACACCAGAAATTCGTGTGCACGCCCTGTGAGGTGTCCAGGCAGGGAAGGGAGTCATTCCAATCGGGAACCCAAACTCCGGAGGCGAAGCCCGTCAGCTGGGTGATGACGGAGCCGTTTCGCAGGTCGGACCACATTTTGGACCATGTTTCAGCATCGGGGTCTGAAGCGGCACGGTCGTTCAAGAGGCGAAGAGTTGCGATGGCGTCGTCGGCAAAGAGGGCCGCGCGCGTTGCGGCGTCGCTGTCCGTTGCGGCGCGTTGCCCGAGGTGAAGGATGGCCGCAAGTGCGAGAAGGGCGACGCCGATGACGAACGAGGCGACGGCGAGTTCGATTAGCATGAAACCACGGCGTCTCATGGTTTCACCTCTTTCTTCTTCTCGCTGATGGAGATGTTCGCCAGGCCTGTCCGCGCGTTGACGCGAATCTCGCGCGGTTCCGGTTGATTGGCGGCGGATGCTCCGGATTTGGAAGGTCGGCTCTGGAGTTCCAGGCTGTACTCCGTGAACTCCGCCTCCTCGTCAAGACAATCCTCTTCGGTGCAACACGAGCCGTCAGGGCGGAAGAAGAAAGTCCTGTATGGCTCGACATGCGCCCATTCAAGGCGGTTCGTGCGGGAGATCGAATACCACTCCTGGCCTTTCTCGGGATCTAGGCGGTCGATTGCGACAAGGTCGCCGCGAGCATCGTCAAACAGCGCGACGCGTGTTGCGCAGCACCGGGCCAGGGCGTACGCGCGGGCACGCTCGAATTCGGCAAGGAGACGCGTCGTGGAGGCGTCGGAAGCGGTGGCCCTGATCCAAGTATGGTAGCCTGCGGCGGCTATGCCGAGCAAACCGACGGCCAGCACCGTGACCACGAGAAGTTCAACAAGTGTGTATCCCCGGTTGCGCATCATCGTGTGCTCCATGACCCGACGATGCGCGTGGGCGCGGCCTTGTTGGTGATCATCGACGGATCCCCCCACGAGAAGACAACGGCGTCGTCTGGTGTCTCGATCGTATAGGTGGAGCCACCGTCGTGGATGTCGAAGGCGAGGCCGCCCTCGATGCGGTTTACATTCGCGTTTGACTGTCCGCGATTTTGAACGGCACGCGACATGACGAGGATGTATGGGCGTCCCCAGGGGTCGTATGGGTAGGCGACTGTGTCATTATGATTGGTGCGAAGGCAGCTGCGCGAGAGCTCCAGGAATTGAATCCCGCGGGGGTTGAAGCTCCGGTATTCCCGGGCGTCCTCGCCAAGGAGGACGTGGACGACTTTCCCGATGTCGAGGTCGTAAGCGTCGAAGCCCGGCCCGCTTTCCCCGGCTTTCTTTTTTCTGCCGGCCGTCAGCGTCGTACCTCTGCCTTCCGCCTCCTCTTCGCAGGGCCACGATCCATAGATGCGGCGGAATTCCAACGTCGCGCTTGCGATTTCCATGGCTTCCGATGCGGCTGCATGGCGCTGCGCGGTTGTCCGTGCCGAACGAAAGGCGGGAAGTGTCGCGAGAAGCAGCACGGTCAGAAGCGCGATGACGGTCAGGACCTCGATGAGCGTAAACGCCATCTGGACGCGCCTCAGCGCGACCTTGCGTTCTTCAGCCGATTGTACTTCACGTCTCATGGCCGTCTCATTGCCAGCTTCCGATGAGGTAGTCCTCGTTGTCCTTGCTCAGTTCGGGGTTGTACGTCCAGACAATCACGTTTCCCTTGTACCTCCGGTCGGAGGGCAGAAGGGAAACGGCGTCGGCTTTGGCGTTGTTGAAATCCGTCTGGTTGGGGGAGAAGAGGACGTAGTTGTCCCCGTCCGCGTCAACGGCCACGTGGTAGCGGCATTTTTCCTTTTCGTAGCGCCCGCTTGCACCCCAGGGATTCAGGGGCTCGTCATCCTTGTTCGTCAGAGAGAATTCGATGAAGACGAGCTTGTCGGGATTGCCGCCGTTGTCACGGTCGCGTCCGCCGTCGTTGGAACCGTTCAGGATTCCCGCCAATGTCGCATCGATAATTGTGTCGCCGGAATCCGCCGAGGCGCTGTCGCCAAGCGCGCCGGGCCAGTTCTGGTAGTGGGTGTAGTATTGTTTCAGGGCCGTCTCAATGCTTTTGAGTTCGGCGCGCGCGGCTGTCTTTCGCGCTGTGCGGTCCACTGCGCGTATGGCGCTGAGCGCGATGCAGTAGAGGATGGTCATGACCATCATGACCATGAGGAGCTCCGTCAGCGTGAAGCCCCTGCGGTCACGGAGTCGAAATATCGTCATCTGTTCCCTCCTTTCCGTCCGGTCCAAGGGAGGCGAGGACATAGAGCTTGTCATCTTCCTGCGTTGTTTCGTCCTGCAGTCCGCGCGCGGGGTCGTAGACGCGGTAGACGTAGGAATGCGACCATGGATCAATTCCCGAGAAATCCTTGGGCAGCAGGTTTGCAAATGTGAATTCCAGTCTTTCGTTTCCAGATGACTGCGAGTAGCCGAGCGAATCCCGCTTGTAAGTGACGAGATTCGTGGCCGAGTCCACTGGCGGGTATTCGCCGAAAACGAGGTGGAAGCGTTCGAGCGCGTCGGCTATGGCCTGCAGATCGCTTTCCGCTCTCGAGATGCGGGAAACCTGGGTGGCGTAGCGGGCTGAACCGAGGACAATCCCCAGCAGGATGCTGACGATGAAAAGTACCGCCAACATTTCAACTAGGGTGAAGCCTTTTTTTGCGCGCGCGTGTGACATAGCAAAAATTATGCTAGCAGAAAATGTGCCGATTTGGTAGAGTAAAAAGCATAAAAGGAAGGAACTTTTCACATGGAACAGGACTTTGAGAAGCTTGGCGCATTCTATCTCGGCCGCAAGACGCAGGAGGACGAGGGTCTCCTTTTGTACAATTCTAAGCACCTCACGACTCATGCGATGATCGTGGGTATGACGGGTTCCGGCAAGACCGGCCTCGCCCTCACGATGATGGAAGAGGCGGCCATTGACGGCGTCCCCGCCATCCTCATCGATCCCAAAGGCGACCTCACCAACATCCTCCTCCAGTTCCCCGACCTCTCCCCGTCGGACTTCCGCCCGTGGATCGACGCGGCCGAGGCGCAGCGCGCCGGCCTCACCGTCGACGAGTGCGCCGACAAGACGGCCAAACAGTGGCGCGAGGGCCTCGCGAAGTGGGGGCAGGACGGCAACCGCATCCGCCGCCTCGCGCAGTCCGCCGACTTCGCTGTATACACCCCTGGCGACACGACTGGACGCCCCTTGCAGATTCTCCGTTCGTTCAACGCCCCCGAGGGCGCGGACGAAATCACCCTCCGTGACTCGATCATCAACAACGTCTCCAGCCTCCTCGGCCTCATCGGCATCCAGGCCGACCCCGTCCAGTCGCGCGAGCACATCCTGCTCTCAGCCATCTTCTACAGCCAGTGGAAGCAGGGACAGGGCCTCCCCCTCGAGCAGCTTATCAACTATGTCGCCACGCCGCCCTTCGCCAAGATAGGCGTCTTCGACGTCGAGAGCTTCTACCCCTCCAAGGACCGCATGAAGCTCGCCATGCAGCTCAACAGCCTTCTGGCCTCGCCGAGCTTCGAGGCCTGGCGCAAGGGCGAGCCCCTTGACATCGGCCGCCTCCTCCACACCGAGAACGGACGCCCGCGCATAACTGTGCTCTCCATCTCGCACCTCACGGACGCCGAGCGCATGTTCTTCGTCACCGCCGTCCTCACCGAGACGGTCGCGTGGATGCGCCGCCAGACGGGCACCGGCAGCCTCCGCGCCCTTCTCTACATGGACGAAATCTTCGGCTACTTCCCGCCCACTTCGAATCCGCCTTCAAAGCCCCCGATGCTCACGCTTCTCAAGCAGGCGCGCGCCTTCGGCCTCGGCATCGTCCTTTCCACGCAGAACCCCGTGGACCTCGACTACAAGGGGCTCTCCAACTGCGGCACGTGGTTCATCGGCCGCCTCCAGACGGACCGCGACAAACAGCGTGTCCTCGACGGCCTCGAAGGCGCCGCGGCCGACTCCGGCTCCCGCTTCGACCGTGCGGCGATCGACAAGCTCATTTCCGGACTCGGCAAGCGCATATTCCTCATGCGCGACGCCAACGACGACCATCCCGTCCTCTTTGAAACCCGCTGGGCGATGAGCTACATGCGCGGCCCGCTTTCCATGGCCGAGATCAAGTCGCTCATCCACAAGGGTGAACCCGAGGCGCCCGCTTCGGCCGTGGTGTCGCCCTTTGACGTGGGAGGCCTCGGCGGAATGCCGTCGCCCTTCGATTCGACCTTCTCCGCCTCCGGCGAGGCGACCGTTCCTGTTCCAGTCGAGGAAGAGCCGGCCGCCGCCGACGTCGTGGCCTCGGTGCGGCTCCACTTCGTCAACGCAAAGACCGCCACGGACGTCTGGCAGACGCGCTACTACCGTGCCGAAGTCGGCTCCGACGGCTATCCGTGCTGGGGTGAATCGGATGAACTCGACGAGATGCCCGCCGGCGCCCGCTCCATCGGCGCCATGGTTTCCGAGAAGAAGCTTTCCGCCTGGCAGAAGGCCCTGATGTCCTACCTCTACCAGGAATGCTCGCTCTCATTCTGGCGCGATCCTGAAACCAAGTTGACTTCAAGCAGGGGCGAGTCGGAGGGCGATTTCCGCGTCCGCGTCTCGCAGGTGCGCCGCGAGAAGCGCGATGACGCCATTGAGAAGATCAAGGACGCCTACCGGCTCAAACTGCAGCGCGCGGGCGACGCCGTCCGCAAGGCCGATGCGAAAATTGAGCGCGAAAAGGCCATGGCCAAGCAGAAAAAGGCCGGCGCCGCGATTTCCTGGGGCACCGCGATCTTCGGGGCCATCCTGGGCGGCATCGGCAAGGTCAGCACGGTCAGCCGCGCAGGAACCGCCGTTCGAAGCTCCACCATGATCAGCAAGAAGCAGCAGGACGTCGCCCAGGCCGAGGAATCGGCCGAGGTCGCGCACGAACGCTACGACGCCCTTGAAAAGGAGTTCGAGGAAGCCCTTCAGGCCGCGCAGGAGGAGATCAACCCCGCCGCCATCGTGCTTGACGAAATCGTCGTCCGCCCGCGCAAGACCGACATCGTCGTCGAGAAGTTGCTTGAGGTTTAGCTCTGGGACTCTAGGCAGGGTAAATGCCTCCTTGGCAGACTAAATGCCTCCACCCGTTTCGCGGGTGGAGGCATTTTCCTTGTCAAGCACCGTTGAATTTTGGATTCTTCAATATAACCCTTTTTGCTAGAATTAAATAGAAATAATGCGATGAAGCATATTCTCCCAAACCTCATCCTGCTTCTAGCCACCCTTTGCGTTGTGGCGATTGCCCGTGCGAGCGGTTGACCGGCTACACCTTCTCTAAAGCCCGCACGAGCGAAATCCACGACCTCACGATGCCGGCGGACGCGCAACTCGCCGAGCGCATCGCCCGACGCGGCGCGCACAACGACGGTTTCTACCTCTTCGATTCCTTCACCAACCGCCTTGCTCGCGGAGGTCTCGCCCTCGAGAATCCCGTCTGGATTCAGACGGACGGCACGATCACCGTCCGCTCTCCCGCGCCCGGCATCCCGCCGCAGTCCCCTGCGGCCGCAGAGACGTATTCCATTGACCGTGAATTCGACGCCCACAGTCGCCTTGTCCGCCACGGCGACACTTATTACACCTACGCCCCCGATGGTCTTCTCGCAACAATCTCCGATGCCGAGGCCATTGTGGAATACGCCTACACCCCCGACAGACTCGACGCGGGCTACACGCTGACGCTCACGAACGGCACGGTCTTTACGCGCTCCGTTGTCCGTGACGTCTACCGCCGTTCTCTCATCACGGCGATTACCAACTCCGTCAACGGTATCCCCGTGGAAATCCTCTCCTACGCCTACGACGCACTGGGCCGCCCAGTTACTCGTAATGAAGACACCTTCGCCTACAACAACCGCAGCGAGGTCGTGTCCGCAACCATCGCGGGAGGGTCGCCGTCCCCGGCGACCGCTTCCTACGGCTACGATGACATCGGAAATTCAACGAACTGGCCAGCCAACTGCCTAGGCAAACGCACGCTCATCGCTTCCGCCATGAGGAAAGGGGGACGCCCGTTTCTCGGCGGAAGAAGCGCGAGAGGGCGGAGACAGAGCCGAAACCGCAGTTGACGGCGATTTCCGTGGCCGAGGCGC
>JAEEGL014077837.1_pt1 | contig 11716 bp, 8 predicted proteins | sample 9134231 | NCBI WGS metagenome assembly JAEEGL01 (sample SAMN16246548, study PRJNA631951) | gut metagenome | biome: gut microbiome; feature: rumen; material: fiber-attached | host: Bos | place: Iran: Karaj | collected 2018-10
ACAACGCGTCCGCAGCAGCCTACGCGTCCACAACCTACTGCGAGGCCGAGCACGTCGCCGCGTCCTTCGGGAGTGATGAGTCGTCCGTCGGTTAACAGGCCGGTGACGCGTCCATCTGCTGGAAGCATGCATGGGCGTGGCACTGGCGCGAGGCCGGCCGTGCGTCCGGCCCAGCCGACGCGTGGTTCCGGGGCTCAGCATTCCAGGCCGGTGCGGAAATAGACTATTGAGGGGGCGTGTTCGTTTTGGTAAAATATAGGGCGTTGTTTCAAGCGCAATAGGAATAGAACCAGAAAAATGAACAAGCCCAAAGACCATCGGGTCGAGAACACCGTGCAGGGTCTGAAAGAGGACTATGCATGGCATCTTCGCTACACGCTCGCAAAATACGCCGGCGCGGCCACTCCGCGCGACCGCTACACCTCGTTCGCATACGCAGTGCGCGACCGCATCGTCGAGCGCTGGATGGAGACGCAGGAGCGCTACCACAAGCAGAACGAGCGCCGCGTGTACTACCTCTCCCTTGAATTTCTCATCGGCCGTCTGCTCGGCAACAACGTGATCAACCTCCAGATCGACCGCGAGTGCTCCGAGGCGCTGAAGGAGGACGGAATCGACTGGAACACCCTGCGCGACTTCGAGACGGACGCCGGCCTTGGCAACGGCGGCCTCGGGCGCCTTGCGGCGTGCTTTCTCGATTCGATGAGCACCCTCGACCTCGCCGGCATGGGCTACGGCCTCAGGTACGACTTCGGCATATTCCGCCAGCGCATCGTGGACGGCCAGCAGGTCGAGGAGCCGGATAGCTGGCTCAAGGACGGCTATCCATGGGAGTTCGCGCGCCCTGAGTACACGCAGTTCGTGCGCTTCGGCGGCCACGTGGTGTGCAACGAGGATGGCGGCACTTCGAAGTGGAGCTGGACAGGCGGCGAGGTGGTGGAGGGCGTTCCGTACGACATTCCCGTGGTGGGCTACAAAAACGCCGTCAACACACTGCGCCTCTGGAGCGCCAAGGCGCCCGACGAGTTCTCCCTCTCCGAGTTCAACAAGGGCTCGTACGTGGAGGCCGTGGGCCGCAAGGTGGTGGCGGAGAACATCACAAAGGTTCTCTACCCCAACGACAACACCCCGGCCGGCAAGGAGCTGCGCCTCAAGCAGCAGTACTTCTTCGTGTGCTGCTCGGTGGCGGACATCCTGCGCCGCTTCCGCGAGGAGAACGACGACTGGCGCACACTGCCCGAAAAGGCGTTCATCCATCTCAACGAGACGCACCCCGCGCTCGTGGTGCCCGAGCTGATGCGCGTTCTCATGGACCAGGAGGGGCTTGACTGGGACCTTGCCTGGGACATCACGCGCCGCACGACGGGCTACACCAACCACACCATCCTTCCCGAGGCCCTCGAGAAGTGGCCTGACTCCATGATGGAGCGCCTGCTGCCGCGCCATCTGCAGATCATCTACGAGATCAACGGACGCTTCCTGCGCCAGATCTCGGGCCTCTATCCGGGCGACCAGGACCGCCTTGCGAGGATGTCGCTCATCGACGAGGGCGGCGAGCGCTACGTGCGCATGGCCAATCTCGCAATCATCGGCTCCTCAAGCGTCAACGGCGTCGCCCAGCTTCACACGGAGATTCTGAAGACGCGCCTCTTCCGCGACTTCTACGAGCTGATGCCCGACCACTTCCACAACGTGACGAACGGCATCACGCCGCGCCGCTGGCTGCTCAAGGCCAATCCGCCGCTCGCGCAGCTCATCTCCGAGGCGATAGGCTCCGACTGGATCACCGACCTCTCGCAGCTGCGCAGGCTCGAAGAGCGCACTGGCGACGCGGCGTTCCTCGACTGCCTCGCGCGCATCAAGCGCTCCAACAAGCGAGTGCTCGCGAAGTACGTGCACGATACGCTTGGCGTCACGCTCGACCCCGCGGCGATCTTCGACGTGCAGGTGAAGCGCCTCCACGAGTACAAGCGCCAGCTGCTGCTCGCGCTCTACATCATCATCTTCTACAACCGCCTGCTCTCCGACCCGTCGTATGATCCGCTTCCGCGCGTGTTCATCTTCGCCGCCAAGGCGGCGCCGGGCTACCACATGGCGAAGCTCATCATCCGCCTCATCCACGGCATCGCCGGCGTGGTGAACGAGAATCCGCGCACGAAGGGCAAGCTGAAGGTCGTGTTCCTGCCGGACTACCGCGTGTCGCTTGCTGAGAAGATCATGCCCGCAGCCGAGGTGAGCGAGCAGATATCGCTCGCCGGCACCGAGGCGAGCGGCACCGGCAACATGAAGTTCATGGTCAACGGCGCGCTCACTCTCGGCACCTATGACGGCGCGAACGTCGAGATCAACGAGGAGATCGGCGACGAGAACATGTTCCTCTTCGGACTTCGCACCGAGGACGTCGCGCGCCTGCGGCCCACCTACATGTCGCAGACCTACTACGAGAAGGATCCCGAGATCCGCCAGGCGATCGACATGATCCGCCGCAACGTCTTCTCGCTGATGGAGCCTGGAATCTTCGACCCGATCGTGCGCTCGCTCATCGAGTACAACGACTACTACATGCTCCTCGCCGACCTGCGCTCCTACTGCGAGGCGCAGGACCGCGTGGACGCGACGTACCGCGACACGACGAAGTGGAACCGCATGTCGCTCGTGAACATCGCCCGTTCCGGCCGATTCTCGAGCGACCGCGCGGTCTCGGAGTACGCGCGCGACATCTGGCACGTGAACGCCGTGGACTTCACGGCCGAGATCTAGAGATCGGATGAATTTGAAAACCTGAAGGAGAAAGCCATGAAACGACTGATTCTTGCTACGACGGTGCTGATGGGCGTCCTAGCGGCGAACGCCGCGAAGGTGGCGTCTGTCGCCGTCAAGTATCCCGACGGCGGCACGGAGGGCCTGGGCGACGCATGGGCGCAGTGCCAGGTGAAGGCCGGCGACGAGTATGACCCGTCGCAGTGCTCGCGCGACGTGGGCGCGCTGCGCGCCACTGGCGCCTTCGACAACATCACAGTCGACGTCAAGGAAAGCGTGGACGGCGTTGTGGTTACGTACGTGGTGAAGCGCAAGATGCGTTTCCAGGGGCCGCTCCGCGTGAAGGGCAACGAGTACTGGAACGACGGCAAGATCGGCAAGCTCTCCGAACTCAAGGACGGCTATCCGTACGGCGAGCAGGAGTTCGCCGCCGCCGCGAAGAGAATCGCCGAAGAATACAAGAAGAAGTTCTTCTCCGACGTCAAGGTGAATCCGGTCGTCACGCCGGCGGAGGGCCTGGACGGCTTCGTGACGGTGACGATGGAGATCGATGAAGGTGTCCGCCAGGTGGTCGAGTCGTACGAGTTCGACGGCAACGAGGCGTTCAAGGACTCCGAGCTGCGCGCGACGTTCGGCAGCTATCCGTGGTGGAATCCCATGGGCTGGTTCAACAGCGACCCCGCGCGCGACCAGGAGCTCGCCGAGGCGCGCGACAAGGTGAAGGCCTTCTACCGCGACAACGGCTACCTCGACGCGCAGGTGGGCTTCCCGACGCTGGGCAAGGACGAGAAGGGCCGCACGATCCGCACGTTCGAGGTTAAGGAGGGAACCAAGTACACGGTGGGCACCATTACCGTGACCGGCGTGAAGACGTATCCGGCCGACGTCGTGCTCAAGGCCGCCAAGAGCATCAAGACCGGCGAAGTGGCAGGCGCCTCGGCCCTTGCCGCCGCGGCGCGCGAGATCGAGATCTACTGCGGGTCCGGCAACTCCGCCCTTACGGATACCCATGTGACGTACCGCACCTTCCCGCGCGAGGACGACCCACAGACGGCCGACGTGGAATTCGCCGTCAAGGAAGGTGTGCCCGTGCAGATCAACAAGATCGAGGTGCGCGGCAACGACTACACGATGGACAAGGTGATAACGCGCGAGATACGCCTCTCGCCCGGCGACCTGATGCTCGCCGACGAGGCCGAGAAGGCGAAGAAGCGCCTTGAGAGCCTGCGCTACTTCGAGCGCGTGCGCTACTACATGGAGAAGGTGGACGGCGGCGAGGCGAAGGACGGCCACGCCGAGAAGCGCAATCTCGTGTACGAGGTCGCCGAGCGCAACACGGGCAACTTTCTCATCGGCATCGGCGCGGGCACCGAAAGCTCAGTGTTCGGCCAGGTGGAGATCAGCGAGATCAACTTCGACCTCTTCAGCCCGTGGCGCTTCCGCGGCGCTGGCCAGAAGGGACGCATCGTCGTGCAGGCGGGTCCGCGCGTGCAGACGTACGAGGCGTCGCTCACCGAACCTTGGTTCCTCGACCGCGAGCTGGAGCTCGACGTGGCGGTCTATCGCCGCCAGCGCTGGTTCGACGACTACGACGTCATCCGCAACGGCGCGTCCGTGGGGCTCAGCTACCCCGTCAAGTTCTGGCCCACCTGGGAGGCCTTCGGCCGCATCGGCTTCTCGCTCGCCGTCGAGCTGGTGCAGATGGACGACGTCTCAAGGGGCAAGTTCTACAACCCCAAGACGGACGACGACGAATGGCGCGCCCTCAAGGAGGAGGAGCACAAGTATGACGACAGCGTGGAGATTCCGTTCGAGGTCTTCTGGCGCCACGACACTCGCGACAGGTTCATGTTCCCCTCTAGCGGCCACAACGCGCGCATCTACGGCGACGTGGTTGGCGGTGACAACAACTACTGGCGCGCCGGCTTCAACTTCAGGCAGTACTTCCCCGTGTGGAAGAAGCACGGCCACGTGTTCCAGATCGGCTTGAGAGGCGAGACGGTTGACGACTTCAGCGGCGGCCTGCCGATCTACGACAGGCTCTTCCTCGGCGGCTCCAAGTCGATCCGCGGCGTGGACTTCCGCGAGATTGCGCCGCGCGTATATTCGCGCGAGAACAAGCACGGCAGGTACGTTCCCTGGGGTGGACGTACCTCGTGGTGCATGAACATGGAGTACTCGGTGCCAATTGTCTCCATCGTGCGCTTTGCGCTCTTCAGCGACCTCGGCAGCGTGGGCGAGGACGAGTTCGACCTCGACATGGACTGGTTCTGCTGGTCTGTGGGCGTGGGCCTGCGTCTCGACCTCGAGTCGTTCCCGATACGCCTCGACTTCGCGGTGCCGGTGGTCGACCCCGACGAGGATGTGGACGAGAAGGTGTTCTCCTTCTCGATTGGATATGATTTCTAACCAACGAAAGGCAAAGTCAAATGAAGAAGATCATCCTTGGTCTGGCGCTCGCGGCATCGCTGTGCGCATCTGCAGAGCTGAAGATCGGCACGGTGAACATGCTCGATCTCGTGAGGCTGCATCCCAATCACGAGTCCAACAAGGCGCTCGTGAAGTCCACCGACGCCGACTACAAGGCCAAGCTTGAGAAGATGCAGGAGGAGGGCAAGGCGATCGCCGAGGAGGGCAAGAAGCTCCAGGACGACCTCATGAACCCGATGTTCTCCGCAAGCGCCAAGGCCGAGGCGCAGAAGAAGATGGAGGACGTCCAGAGGCGCTTCCTCTCCGCCCAGCAGGAACTGCGCAACGCGGCGCAGCATTTCCAGAGCGAACTCGCCGACCTCGAGACGCGCCTTCTCAAGATCGAGACGGAGGAGATCCGCGATAAGATCAACGCCTATGCAAAGGCGAAGAAGTTCGACATCATCGCCGACTCCACCATGCTCGCCTTCTCAAACGAGGCGCTTGACGTGACGGACGACATTCTCAAGGCGATGAAGGTTGATCCCGCCAAGCGCAAGGAGAAGGCGAAGGACGCCAAGGGCGACGCGAAGAAGTAGCGTTCTGGCGCTAGCGCCGCGGGCTTAGCCGCGGCAATGTGAGACGATGGGGCCGCTTCCGCGGCCCCTCGCCTTTCCAGAAGTCCAGCGCCTGGCAGATGCGCAAGAGAGCGTCTTCGCGTCGCACGGCGTCGAGTGCGCACTCCCACACCACGATCACGTTCCATCCGAGTTTGCGCCACTCGGCTTCGTGGCGCTTGTCGCGGCGGACGTTGCGCGACCACTTGGCCATCCAAAAGGCGACGTTCGACTTTGGCATTGACGACTTGGCGCAACCGTGGCGGTGCCAGAAGCAGCCGCGCACCTCAATGAGCGTTCGCGCGCGCGGCACCACCACGTCCGGATGGCCCGGCAGGCGCTTGTCGCACACGCGAAACCGCCATCCCGCGGCGTGCAGGCGTTTGCGCACTGCGAGCTCGGGCTTGGTGTCGCGCGATCTGATTCGCGACATCACGCGGCTACGCTGCTCCTTTGTTATGGTGTCCATTCGGCATCCTTCCTTCAACGCCGCAAATAATACCATAAACTTTCTCCTCGCTCAAGGCGATTGCGTTGGTGGCGCGGCGCGCTGAATTGTGATATACTTGATTTTGTTCCAACGGCAAGGAAAGGAGATTCGTCATGAAGAAGAGATGTGTCAGTTCGTTTTCCGCGCGCATTTGCGTGCTTGTGGCGATGATGATCGCGGTGGCGTGCAATGCCGACACGAAGACGGTGTGGCGCGACGCGCAGGGGCGCGTGCTGGGCACTGCCACAACCGACAGCTATGGCAAGACCACGTACCGCGACTCGATGGGCCGCATCCAGGGCACTGCCAAGACCGACAGCTACGGCAAGACGACGTACCGCGACGCGATGGGCCGCGTGCAGGGCACCAAGACCACCAACAACTACGGCAAGACCACGTACCGCGACGCTATGGGCCGCGTGCAGGGCAGTTCCACCACGAACAGCTACGGAAAGACGACGTACCGCGACGCGCAGGGGCGCGTGCAGGGCACCAAGACCACCAACAACTACGGCAAGACCACATACCGCGACGCGCAGGGGCGCGTGCGTGGAACGGTCTCGAAATAGTGTTTGGTGCTTGGTGGGGTTAGCCAAGCAGTAGTTCGAGGCCGTCGTATGCGGCGCGCAGTCCTTCGGGGAGTTCGGCGTTGATCTTCTCTGACGGCCAGCTGCGATACTTGACCGCGAGGTGGGTGAGCATCACGCTCTGGCCAGGAGGCAGCACGAGGCGCTTGGTGCGCTTCAGCATGTTCGCGATGCGGGCCACGGTCTGCACACTCGAGTGAACGAAGATGCGGAAGTCGTCGTCGTCATCACCGTTCGTCGCCTCCATGATGAAGGCTGTGATCGGCTCTGCGGCGTGCACGTAGGGGTTGTCGGTGAAGGGTTTCTTCTTCGTGCCTGGAGTGACGTGCGGATCAATGCCGATCATGCGCGCGGCGTCGCCTGGAATGCCGCCTGTGTCGGTTGCGTAGAGGAGGCGCGAGGGACCTTTCTCCACAAGGTAGAGAGACGTACGCTCAAGAACGCCGTCTGTCACGCGCGACGTGCTGTGGTTCGCGGGAACGCCGGTGAAACGCATGCCGGATTCCTCGACTGCCTTTCCGAACGGGAGGGCGATCACCTCGGGCGCGGGGAGATTGAGCTTTGCGGCGGCTTCGGCAACTTCCTTTCGCGCGGCGGCGGCCCATGTCTCCTGCACGTACATGCGCTTCACGCCGCTCTTGACGGCGGCGGAAGGGTTGTAGTGATCGCCGTGCGAGTGCGTCTGGAAAAGCGCCTCTGGACGGCATCCGGCAGGCATCTTGTCGAAGGCGCACATTGTGCAGTCGATCATCACCTTGTTTTCGAGAAGCAGGCTCGACTGTCGGCGCATGTGCGGTTTCTTCGCCCATTCGCTCTTCCAGCCCGCCGCGCCGGACCCGAGGAACCGCACGCGTATGCCGCGGTTGGAAGTTGTGGAGCCGACAGTCTCGGCGATGGTGGTTGAGCAGCCTGCCGCGGCGAGAGCCGTGGCGGCGGTGGAGGCGAGGAAGTGCCTGCGGGTAGTCTTGTTTTCCATGGTGGATTATTCCTTGCTCAGCCGCGCAGAAGAGCGATGTTGTCCATGCGCAGGCTTGCGCCGGGGAAGTGGTTGTTGAATGTGATGTTGCAGGAGGCGGGGAACGAGCCGTCCGCTGGCGTGGTGAAAGTGAACACGTAGCGGAGCGTGCCCGGCGTTCCCGATGCGGTGAGGGGGCTGCTCGCCACGACGCGTCCGCTCCTGCGGGAGCAGAGGCGCACGCGCCATCCGCACCAGTCGCCGTCCGGCATGCGGCTGTAGAGGTCAAGGACGAGCTGATGGCGCTTGCCTGGCTCGAGATTCGCGAATGCGTTCTCGGGAAGCCACAGAGTGCCTTGCCCGGTGGAAGGCGCGAACATGCCGCCGATGGTGGGCTCCACGGTTTTGTTGTATTCTGTGAAGCGGAGATTGTTCGCTGGAGGCTCGATCTTCCAAAGCTCTCTGGGCGAGGAATGCTCGGGAATCTGAATCTCCTTGGACGCAATGGCTGCGCCGGCGCGGTAGAAGAAGTCGAGCGGACGCACCGACACGCGGTACTTGCCACGTGGCGTGAAGAAACCCGATGCGAGTACGTGGCTGATCGTGCCGCTGCGGTCGGCCTGCGCCTTCCAGAACTCGCTGAACACGTCGTCCTGCGAGAACGCCTCCCATTCGCCGCGTGCGTTCATGCGTTCGCACTGGATGCGGTACATGAACGCCTGTGGCGTGGTGGCGTCTGTGATCTGCACTTTGAAGTCGGCATTGGCGGGCGTCACTTCGACCTTCGCGTTCGCGTTGAATGCGGGGAGGCGCTTTACGCGTGCGGCGGCGCGCGCGGGAGCGTATGGAGCGGTGGAGGGGTTGAATGGAAGGGGTACGATCCAGGGCGGGGCGATCTCCGAACCGTCGCGCACGTCGTGGCGGTGGAACACGAGACGGTCCGCAAAGACGTCCATCACGATTGCGCCGAAGTTAGGCTTCGCCTGGTGCGGAGGAGTGGAGCCTGCGGCGAAGCCGCCCCAAGTCTGGAGACAGCCGATGTTCACGGCGGTGAACTCGCCCTGCCATATCTGGCGTTCGCACGCGAGCGTGCCGTGAACGTGCCCCGAAAGCGACACCACCTGCGGGAAGCGGTTGAGCATGCGGCGGCATCTTTCGCTGCCCCATTCGCGGCTGTGGAACGTGGTGCCTGCGGGAGGCAGATGGTCGCACACGAAGACGGGTTTGCCGGGGTTGGCGGCGCACACGCGCTCGACGGTCTTCTCATACTCTTCCCACGAAGGAAAGCCTTTCGTGCCAACGTTCTGCGTGGCGACCACGAACGGAAGGCCTTTCCACACGAAGTCGCAGAAAGGCGGATTTGGGGCCTCTAGCTGCTTGCGCACGTTGGCGTATGCGGCCACGGGGTCCCACTTCCCGCCCAGCACCTTGTCATGGTTGATGAGGTCGTGCCAGGCGTACACGAATATCTCCTTCGGACGCGAAGCGGGGTCTGGAAAGACATTGTTGACGGTCTGCCTGTAGAAGCGATAGCCCTGGGGGTAGTGGCGGTCGGCGATGTCGCCGCAGTTGACCACCATCTCCGCGCCTTTTGCCTTGAAGAGCTCGAGCGCAGCCCGCACGCGCGAGCAGCTTTCGAGGGTGGTCTCCACATGTGTGTCGGTGATGAGGCCGATCCTCGCGATTCTTCCGTCTTCGGCTGCCTTGATGAGCGGGGCTGCGCCCGCCGCCATCATGGCGCCGATGAATTGCCTTCTCTTCATTTGTAGCTCCTAGTTGTCCGCTTGAACAAACACGCCATATCATATCATCTGCGAACAGAGTCTGTCAATTCAAACGACGCTCGTCAAACATCTGCGATTGTGGTATAATTACGGCATGAAAACAATCAGAAACATCGTTGCGGCCGTTGTCGCGGTACTGTCGTTCACTGCGTTCGCCGAGGCGGACATGCCGGGCGTCCCTCCCGCTCCGGCGGGCGGATGGAAGAGCAGGGGCATTGCCATAGGCGCGCCTCGGCCAAAAGACGTGGCAAGGTTCTGCGCGTTCATCAAGGATACGCTCAAGCCCGCCGGAGTGGATACGATCGTGCTCCTTGTGCGCTACCGCTACAAGTTCGCCTCGCATCCTGAATGCGTGGCCGGTGATGCGATTTCGCTTGCAGATGCGAAGGCGATCAAGGCGGCGTGCGACGCTGCGGGCATGAGGCTCATTCCGAAGATGAATCTTCTCGGGCACCAGAGCGGGAACGTGGTGCACGACGGGCTTCTCAAGGGACATCCAGAGCTGGACGAGTCGCCTGAGAAGAAAAAGGTGTCGCGCAACTACTGCCGCAGCATCTGTCCCACGCATCCAGATTCGAAGCGCATCGTATGCGAGATGCTCGACGAGCTCGTGGCTGCGTTCGGTGCGGACATGGTACACATCGGCTGCGACGAGGTGTTCGAGATCGGGAACTGTCCGCGATGCCGCGGCACTTCCACCGCGAAGCTCTTCGCCGACTGGGTGAACGGCATTGCCGACCACCTGAAGTCGAAAGGCGTTGGCATGATGATGTGGGGCGACCGGCTGCTGGATTCGAAAACCACTGGCTACGGCGTGTGGGAGGCAAGCGACAACGGCACCAGCGCGGCGCTCGGCAAGGTGAACAAAGACGTCATCATCTGCGACTGGCACTATGAGGGAAAGAAGGCCTATCCTAGCGTGGACGTTTTTGCGGACGCGGGATACAAGATGTATCTCTGCCCGTGGCGCTACGCCGAGAACGCGCAGAAGTTCCTCGCGTACGCCGTGGCACACGACAAGGGGCAGTATCTTGGCTTCCTCTTCACAACCTGGTGTGCGTGCGAAGACCTGATGGACGTGCTTGAGGGCAAGGGCACGTCCCGCCACAAGCCCGACAGCAAGGGCGGCCTGACTCTTGTGGCGCTTCGCAGAAACTTCCGCTACCTCTTCCCCGACTCGAAGAAGCCAGCGACTTCTTCTGCTGCGAAATGACGAGCCTGAGCCCACCAAACAGTCTTCGCCAGCAGCGCTCAACGACAAAATGGCATGAGGTCGACAATGTCTGAAGCGGAAATAAAGAACAATGAACAGACGCGCGCCAGTAGGACGGCGCGCAGGGAAGGGCTATTGCCGCCGCCCGTGGGGACGAGCGACTGGGCGAGGTTCTCGCGCACGTCCTACTGCGTGGACAAGACGCTGATCCTCAAGGATCTCATCGACGCCGAATCGACGGTGGTGCTGTTCACGCGTCCAAGGCGTTTCGGCAAGACGACGATGCTGGAGATGATCCGCGCGTTTTACGAGGGCGAGGCGTCGCTATTCCAGGACAAGAAGATCTGGGCGGCAGGAGCGAAGTACCAAAACGAGCAGGGCATGCATCCTGTCATCTTCCTCTCGTTTAAGGACGTGAAGTGGAAGACGTTTGCTGAATCCATCAAGTTCCTGAACGCCTTGATTGCTCCTTGCGTGGGGAGGTTTGTAAAGGCCGTCGAGGCATTGGAGCTTGAGACGGAACGGGACCGCTTGTTGCGCGTGATGCGCGAACAAGGAGATGAAACGGATCTGTCGCTGTCGCTTGGCTTACTTTCCAAGGCAATTCATACTTATACGAAGAAACTCCCAGTCATCCTCATCGACGAGTACGACCAGCCAATAACTTCTGCCTCGACGCATGGATATTACGACGAGATGTGTTCCTTCATGCGCGTGTTCCTCTCGGGTGCGCTGAAGGACAACAAGCATTGCCACATCGGCATCATGACGGGCGTTCTCCGCGTAGCGAAGGAGGGAATCCTATCAGGACTCAACAACCCTGCGGTCTGGACGGTCTTTGAGCCGCAGTACGCGCAGTATTTCGGCTTCACTGAAGACGAGGTCGCCGAAATGGCGCGGT
>JAEEGL014775303.1_pt1 | contig 11716 bp, 12 predicted proteins | sample 9134231 | NCBI WGS metagenome assembly JAEEGL01 (sample SAMN16246548, study PRJNA631951) | gut metagenome | biome: gut microbiome; feature: rumen; material: fiber-attached | host: Bos | place: Iran: Karaj | collected 2018-10
ACAGTATTCTTGCTCTTTTCAACCCTTTATTAGCGCAAAGTTGAATATGCGTAGTATAAGTATATCCCTTGAAATTCTTAAGCTCGAGCGACTGATTATCAATCTGTGCAGTAAGTCCATCAGATAAATACTCACATACCTTTATTGGTATGCCATACCATCTTACATAAAACCCATCTATTGCAATTCTATCCCACACGCATATCTCGCTTATAAATTTTTCCTGTTGAAAAACCGGAAAAGGATATTGTTTTAAAATATTAGTTCTATACACTTCTGCCCTATCGCCATTTATTTTATACTTGTCTCTTTCATTATTCTTGGCGTCGATATAACCTTTTTTGTTCCCCAAAAAGTTGTTTCCAATACTTGTCCCATCTGGTTTTCTGCAACTTCCAGCAACAGCAACAATCTTAGCGTTGTCTATATCTTTTATCCATTCTATTATCGTCTTTATCGCGTAATCCTCTAAATAATCATCGCTATCAACTATAAAAAACCAATCATACTTGGCCAGTTTTATGCCAAAATTAATTGCAACATGTTTCCCCTCGTTTTCTTTCTTTTGATAAATGATATTGAACCCTGGGTTTGCTTCTTTCCACTTTTTAACCAACAATCCAGTATCATCAGTCGAACCGTCATCAACTATGATCCATTCGAATTCTTTACATGTCTGTCTAAGAAGAGAATTATACAAGCTGTCTAACACATAGCTCCTATTGTATGTGGCTGTAAAAACACTTATCATAGCACTCTCCCCATAATACTCGTATTATTCATATCACTTGTTTTATCCACCAGACTATCTCTCCAAAATAGTAGCTTGATTAATAGATGTCTGGTTTTGTTCTTCTATTTTGCCGCTATCATCTTTCAGCATTAGGTATAAAAGTGCAACATTAACAAATGGATTATACGCGAATGCTTCTGAAATGCCATAAATTGCAAACGCTAGAATAAAAACTAGTATTCCGAAATTCTTGTTCAGTATTGATTTGCGAATAATCAGCTCATTGATTATTATAAAAATAGCGCTAAAAATATAACCATTCTGATATAATAAAACAATGTATGAATTCTCTACCAACGTGGTCTGGATGATTTGGCCGAATAGAGTTGGGGTGTTTCTCAAGGTTACGGTGTGAGCCATAGCCAATCTGTTGCTAAGCAGTACATTAATGCTTTCATAATTAGGATTAAAATAATCAAAACTAACGGCCATATGTATACTGATAAAGAACAATGCCGGAACAACAAAATATAACAGTATTCTAAATATCTTTCTTTCTGCCAACTTATTTCCAAATGCTCTCAAGATAACACAAAAAACAATTGCAAACAAAGATATCGCTAAAACGTTGCGCCCACCTGTAACTCGCCACCCAAGAAAGCTTAATAATGCTAGAGCAAAATAATGCTTAACCTTGAGCTGTTTATAGAAAACTATTATTAATAGCCCAATTATTAAAACTATCATCAAACCTAAAGTGTTCGGATGCGTGAAGCCATACGACGAATAGCCTCTTCTAGCAATTCTCGACGGTATTAATCCGGCAATTCCGAGTGAAAATACAATACCAGTAAACGCTATTGTCAGTATAAGTATTTTTTTATAAAGCATAGTAGCTCTATAACCGACCCCCGCAGCAATAATGATAATTCCCCCTAATAGGACTGATTGCCCCGAATAGTGATAACTAAAAAAAGACAGCACTAGTAGAATGCTTATAAAAAGCAAAGTTTTAAATTTATATTCCCTTTTTTGATAAATATACAGAATGCCAATAATGTAAATAGCGTCCTGGATATATATCGTCGCTTTAAGAAAAGAAGAATTATATACTAAGTAAACCATTTGTAGCATAAAAACGAGAATAATGCATAATACAAATGTAGAGTAATCAATCTTTATAGATCTATACATTCTTATCCCTCGATAAAAACCTTACCAACATTCTTTTCATTTTAAAAAGCGTTAAAAATAACTTCTCTTTTTTAGATTTCCACGATGCATCATAATGATGAATGGAAATAGTCCTATCGCTGGTATTCTTAATATGGCTATTACTAAACTCTATTGGGCAAAAATAAGTGGCCGGATAAACGCTACCACCTTCAAAATGTTGAAGAGTATTAATATCTATATATCCAAATTGATAAAGCGCAGCCGTATTCCTTACTGGGCAAGGAGTTGAATCAACGCCGCTCTGAGTAATAAAATGAATATCATCATATTCCTTTAGCATTGCACCTATCACATTATTCTCTTTGCCCGCGCCAAAACCCAATCCAGTCGCAACATGGATGCTTTCTTCGTTTGTAATGACGTTGGTATCTTTTTCTATTGCAAGGAAAAAAGCATTGTTTAATACCTCATCTAAGGGCTTTATTAATTCCACATCAGTATCGAGATATATTCCTCCATATTCATATACTATTTTCAATCTAGCATAGTCCGATACGAAAGCCCACTTTTTTAACTCAAATGCTTCTCTTGCGTACTGGTTTTGAAAGACATCGAAATTTTTCTCGTCCCATCTTTTTATTTCATAATCCGGGCAATATTTTATCCAACTTCTTATGCGTTTCTTTACAATTGGCGGTTCGCTTTGCCCGCCAAACCAACAATAATGAATAACTCTTGGAATCACGCTTCAATCCTCCTTGTTTTGACGAGCGCGCTTTTGCCCCACATATAAGAAACACATATTCATACGTAATAGTATAACGGGAAACACTAATACTGCTTATAGTGCGCTATACTTCTTTAAGCCACTTTTAAACTCTTTTCGCATAGCCTTTGCATATGAATAGTTTTGTTTCAAAGCAAAGAACTGTTTAATAATCAATTTAGCATTTAGCTCTACATAGCATCCCATCATCCCTTTTGTGTGATTAATGAACAAATGCTTTTTATAAAGCGCTCCTATCCCCCGATAATATGATGCTAATTTGGTTGCACTATAGGTTTCATTTGAAATCTCCTTTGGTACAGGATATGGATGCTTCAGCTGTAAATCGCTTATGTATTTTACTTCATAACCAGCATTAATAGCTCTAAGCAGCAAGTCCGTTTCCTCCCCAGCAGGGAATTCAGCCCCAATTCCTAGTTTTTCATCAAATAATCCTATTTCCTTAAAAAGCCTCATTGGAAGAATTAATCCCGCGGAAGGACATGTCTTTAAAACCATTTTTAAAGGCAAGCGTTTATTATCATATCTTTCTTTATACTTAACGAACGGTTGATTAGTTTTAGTGTCTAAAATGAAACTAGACAGAATAGTATTTGAAGCCATTCGTTCATTAGCAATTGCAAGATATGAATTATTGTAATAAGCATCGTCGTCTATCAAACAAACCCCTTCACCTGTTGCTATATTAATGCCATCGTTGCGCGCTTTAGAGAGGCCCTTGTAATCAACGTGTTTGTATATTATTCTATTGTCTTGTAAAGCATTTATGTATTCTTCAGTAGAATAATCGTCGCTTTGATCGATTATTATTATCTCATAGTTTTGATATGTTTGCGCACCTAAGGATTCTAAGCAATAAGCCAGTTGTTCAGAACGATTAAGTGTACCTATAATCAACGAATATTTCATTTTTCTCCTTAATGAAGTATCGGTGTACTTGTGTGGTAAAACAACTCTTGTTTCTTCCTTTTCCCTATTCTTTTCGCCGGAACGCCCCCAACAATAGTATATGGTTCTACATCTTCAACAACTACTGCGCCTGCAGCTATAACGGCTCCTTCACCAATGTGTACATTTTGGCATATCGTTGCTCCTGTACAAATCCACGCATAATTATCAACATAAATGGGTAAAAAGCGAGCCTCAAAATGACTAGAATTAATATCGTGGCTACCCGTAACGAATTTAACATAACTGGCTACCGAAACATTATCTCCAATGAATAATCCGCCCCTTGCATCCAGCAAAACAAACCAACCAACACTAGAATTATCCCCTACGTAAAGGCCTTTAGGGAATAATACCTCTGTTCTGCGAAAAAGGAAGCTCCCTTTCCCTATTCTCGCTCCCATAAGACAATCAATCCATTTCCTAAAATGCCTGCTTGGTATTTTGTTAATTACAACATTCCTGAACAGCGTCAACGGATAATAAATATACTTCTTCCAGTGAGACATATCATTATGATTATATAGTTTATTGTTTTCCATGGCACAAATGCTCTCTCTTAAAGTAGTTGAAAAACCTTTTTGGCCGCAGTCAAGAAACTGTATGTTTCCTTCTGATATTGATTAAGTTCATGCGGCATTTGGGGAAGAATAGTTTCAATATTAACGAGAAGGTTTTTAAGCTCCTCCACTGAGTTGTTCTTGAAATACACAGCTTGATTCTGTAAAACTTCTGGAAGAGAAGCCGCATCAGATGATATCACTGGAACTCCAAGAGCCAATGCTTCTACTGGAGGAAGACCAAATCCCTCATAAAGCGAAGGGAAAACGAAACACATAGCATTTTTGTAAACAGAAGATAAATGCTCATCTTTCACAAAACCAGTAAGGTGGATCCGTCCCTTTTCATTATACTTAGCAAGAATACCGTCCATCTTCCAACCTTTCCGTCCTACCAACACCAAATCATAATCAGTTTTATCTGCGATACTATCGAATGCCTCTAATAATATACTCATGTTTTTTCTCGGCTCAATTGTTGAAAGAGTCATAATATACCTATTCGGAAGATTATACTCGCTCTTGATAATATCAAAAGGTACTTCATCGCCATTGAGAAAACTGTCATATACTGCAGAATATATAACTACCACTTTTTCTTCAGGAATATGAAGAATACTATTAATCCTCGATTTTGAAAATTCAGATACTGTAATCACTTTCTCTGATACTTTTGCAGCGTATTTATAAGAAGCTCGAAAATAATACTTGTTTAGTGTTTGTGCCTCATTAGCCGAATCCCAAGCGCCCATATCATGTATCGTATTGATTATTCCTTTTTTGTTAAACAAAAAAGGCCCTGGGTACGCAAAAAATAGATACTTATCAGCTTGAATCTCTTTAAGCGCATGCCTTAAGGTTACTTGCAGGAATTTCAATTTGTTTTCGCCTACAATAACAACTGCATTTATTCTCTTTCCGTCGATTCTATTAGCAAATACAGAATGGATTTCATTTCGAAAAATCAAGTAGTATACATTGCTTTCGTCGTAATCAATGAGTTGGTCTGTTACACACATAGCGTAACGTTCTATTCCAGTCATGTGGTATGAAAGAGATGTGAGATCAACTGCTATTTTCATTATATTGTCTCCTTACTGCTCTTACGATACTTCCATGCCAGCTTTATTATTTTCATATCATCAATAACATATCGTTTAAACATTCTTTTGGGGTTACTGAATAATCTATATACCCATTCAATACCATGATTAGTCATCCATCGCGGTGCTCGCTTTTGTTCGCCGGCAATAAAATCTATTGTGGCTCCTATCGAAAAAGACATAGGGATACTATAACGTTTCATGTTTTCATAGATAAAAATATCCTGCTTAGGAACACCCATCCCCACAAATAATAAATCCGCTTTTGATTTTAAGAGTAATGCATTAATCCGATCAAGCTCTGCTTTATCTTTTTCAAACCCAAATGGTGGAGAATATGTGCCTGCTATTATTATCCCAGGATAGTCTTCCTCGAGTTTATGTGCTGCTTTTATTGCTACGCCTTCAGCTGCTCCAAGTAAAAACACTCTATATCCCTTTTGAGCCGCAATCATGCAGAGGCGAGGCATTAAATCTGATCCGCAAATCTTCTCTTTGATCGGTGTGCCATACCATTTTGCTATCCACATTAATGGATGTCCATCAACCAAAAGTAACTCTGCGTTATCGCATATTTCTTTAAAATATGGATCTCTTTCGATTCGCACTATTTGGTCAACATTTGGCGTTATGACATGCCCAATTCTTCTTTCTTTAATACACTTTTCTATATGCTCAATAGCTTCTGCTTCTGTAACATTATCAACGTATGTGTTCATAAAACGCATACGATTTAAAGCCATATTGCACACCTCCAATTTATCATCTTGTCAAAAATGTCTCGCCTCTTCTTACTCTGATACGCCAATAGTCAAGTAAATCATGCATTGTCCTTTCAAATGAAATCTCTGGCTCCCATCCAGTATGTTCTTTAAATTTGCGGCAATCCGGAATCTGTAAATCCGCATCTATAGGACGGAGTCGCTCAGGATCAATCTCAACTCGAATTTCATCTTTTTTCGTGCTATAGGAGATCAAAGTGTTTAAAGTATCACCCACTTCACATGTGTAATTACCTCCAATGTTATAATACTCACCAGGGATTGGATCTACTGTAACCAGCAAATAGTACGCACGAACAGCATCGCGAACATCAGCATAAGTTCTTAAACTATGTAGATTGCCCACCATTACCTTTGGTTCAATCATTTCAGCTTCAATCATAGCAATTTGCTTGGCAAATGTTGATTCGTGAAACACATCTCCTCTTCGTGGCCCAGTATGTGTAAACATGCGTGTTGTCATTACTGTCATCCCGTATGCTTCTGCGTAATATCGGCCTAGAAGATCAGTGCCTGTTTTGCTAATTGCGTATGGCGAAGCTGGATGAAATGGACACTCTTCATGAATACCAGTCTCTGGTTTTTTATCTGCTGGAATACGCCCAAATACTTCAGAACTCGCACATACATGTATGACCGGCGTATACTCTTTATCAGCTTCCATCGCTAGACGAAACGCCTCCAAAAGACGACATGTCCCAAGAATGTTCGTGTTCAATGTATCAATTGGTGCCGTGAAAGATGTTTGCGGATATGATTGTGCTGCCAAATGAAATACATAATCCGGCATAATCTTATTTACAACAGTAATCAAACTAATCTCATCATTAAGGTCCGCATACTCAAAAAACACTCGCTCTTTATTATTAACTCTTCCCAGTAAATGACTAACGTTATCCAAAGGGCTGCGCCAACGGCATACACCATAAACATCCCAGTCTGTATGTTCCAACAAATAATCCGCTAAATGTGATCCAACCATTCCAGTAATGCCTGTAATTAATGCTCTTGTGCTCATATTTCAATGCTCTCCAATTCTTTTGCTATTTTTTCAGAAAATGAAGTGTCCGCAACTATTCCATACTTATTAATATATATGCTTCGCATTTGTGTAATCGGTGGACGGTTATAAAAGAACTCGTCTTTAGGTTTTGAAATTGAATATTCAAGGCGCCCTCCAAGATGTCTATTCAGTTCATCAGCTATTCTTACTCTGCTTACAAGTTCTTTCCCCGCTACGTTCAAGAATTTAGGCGCATATTCTTCCCAATGAAACGCAAAATAGGCGACAATATCAACAACATCTTTAACGACTGTAACATTACGATAGAAAGGATGATAAATGTCGGCCACCTCCCCTCGCTTAATGCAATTCAAGCAATAAGAAACAAAACGGTCTTTTGAAGAAACCACATAAGAGAGTCGAATAGCCTTAAAAAACTGATTCTCTTTAAACTCATCCTCTACAGCTTTCTTCATCTTGCCATAAGGAGTACATGCCTGTGTTTTGCTATTTTCATCATATATCGCGCCTGGGAAATCTCCGAACACAGCATCCGACGAAAAAAAAAGTACTCTACAATTACGATTCAACGCTTCGCTTATGAAACGTTTTGTCCCTGTTACGTTAATCTCCCAGCAAGAATCAAACTCCTTTGCGCACTGATCCGGACTGGATACCGCTGCCGTAAATACAATGTAGTCGATACTATCCAGCACACTATAATTAAACTTTTCTGCGTCGGCTAAATCAAGATACTCGTCCGAAGAAGCCGCCCGATCAAATTTCAATATTGCTTCAATTCGAGGCTCATTGTAGAATTTGTCAATTATATACGGAGCTATATAACCTGTGCTTCCCACTATTGCTGTTTTCAAATGTCTATTATTCCTCCCTTGGAACGTATGATTCAGGCGTATAATGAATAACCTGAGTCCCTCCGTCTTCAAATCTGAATGGAACATTTAACAGGTCTTTCATTGCTTCTGCCACATCTGCTTTTTTCTCCGGACGCACATAAAACAAAAGGAACCCTCCACCGCCAGCACCTAATAGTTTCCCTCCAAGTGCGCCAGCTTCAATTCCTTTTTCATATAAGAAATCTATAGAATCGTTAGATATTGCGCCTCCAGTCTGCCGCTTTAACCTCCACGTCCTGTCTAATAGATGCCCAAAGTCATCAAGGTCGGAATGATTACTCTCAAGGATTCTCTCCGCATCGTCAACAAGAGTTTGCATCTGTTGTAACCGCTTAACATTATCGTCATATCCCGCTTTATTGGCCTGCTGCATTTCCGACGAGAATCTAGTAAATCCTGTAAAGAACATCTCGAGATTATTATTTAGCATTTGCTTTCTCTCTGGGTGTATGATTATAGGGCGAACATCATAAGTCCCGTCTTTGTTGAAAACTATCTTATTCATGCCGCCAAACGCTGCAGCAATCTGATCTTGCCAACCACCTGCTTCTTTGCAAAGCACTCTTTCAAGGTATATTGCTTCATCCGCCAATTTTTTCTTATCCGCATACTTTCCTTTTAAAGCATAAAAAGCATTAAGCATTCCAACCGCAAAAGAGGAAGAAGTGCCCAAACCGCTTCTTGCAGGAAGATCTGCTTCATAAAGCAACCGGATTTCATGCATGTTCAGCATTTTCATTGCATTTCGGATAGCGGGATGCTTAATATCTTCTTCGTTTGTAACGTATTCTTGTGTAGAATACGTTAAATGTGTGGACCAATCAAAAAACCTAGGGAGATGTCTAACGGTTACATAACAATACTTATCAAAAGTAGTTGAAATCACTGCCCCGCCGTATTCTCGAAAATATGTTTCCATATCAGTGCCACCGCCAAAGAATGACATTCTAAATGGTGTTTTAGTTATTATCATTAAAGGTTCCTCCAAAAAACCTGTCTTCAATCATAAGACATAAACAGTGATACACTGGCAAGTGCAATTCTTGAACCATATAGGTTTCGTTGTATGGTACTTTGATAGTCACATCTGCTACCTTTGCCAATTCTCCTCCCGTTTCACCAGTTAATCCAATAACCTTAATTCCCATAGCCCTAGCAACCACTGAAGCATATAATACATTTTTACTATTGCCACTTGTGCTTATCCCAAGAAAAACATCTCCAAAACGGCCAAACCCATATACTTGTTGCGCAAACACACCTAATTCGTTAACATCGTTAATATAGGCCGAAGTAAGTGCTTCATGCGCGACTAGTGATATAGCCATTAAACCACGCTGAAGACTCTTTGCTAGAATCTCTCCGCGAAAACTATCAATACTCTTCAGTTTTTCTGCAAATTCAGGAGAACAAGGACGTGGTGTCCTAAAACTCTTCATGAGTTCCCCGACAATATGCTCAGCATCAGCTGCAGAGCCGCCATTCCCTGCGATTAAAAGCTTATGGTCGGACATGTAAGCATCCCGAATAATCTCATAAGCCGAAATGATTTCATCCCTGCACACTTTGAGTTGAGGATAACGTTTAATTAATATATCTAGATGTTTCGATGCTATTGTTTCCATAGGTATTCTACATTGCCCCCCTGTGTCCCAACACAACAGTTACTGTCTTAAACAGTATCATCAAATCCAGTCCCAGGCTCCAGTTTGCGATATATTCAGTATCAAGCCGTACGACTTCCTCAAAATCCGTTATTTCGCTGCGGCCGCTTACCTGCCACATACCTGTGATCCCCGGCTTTATAGCCATCCTCGCGCGGTGGTGCAACTCGTACTTTTCCCATTCATCGAGTGTCGGAGGCCGCGTTCCGATAAGGCTCATCTGCCCGGCCAGCACGTTAAAGAACTGCGGGAACTCGTCGAGTGAAAGGCGTCGCAGAGTCTCTCCGAGTCCCGTTTTCTGCGTACCGTCCGGCAGGATCTCGTTGCCGATGATGCGCGGGTCGAAATCCAATTTGAACATCATACCGTCTTTTACGCGGTTCTGCTCCAGCAGTTCTTTTTTTCGTTCCTCCGCGTCCATATACATTGAACGGATCTTGTACATCTTAAAGCGCTTGCCGTTTTTGCCTATCCGTTCCTGTGTGAACAGGATAGGTCCCGGTGACGCTTTTTTTATCATCGGTCCGACTATAGCTATGATGATTAGTGCAATCAGGCTTCCGATAAGTCCGGATATAATATCCATAGCGCGCTTTATTATTATCTGCTCGGGAGTTGCGTAGCTGATAGACGTAGTAAGGACCGTAGTTCCTCCGACTTTTTCCGAAAAACGCTTTACTCCGCTATGGGTTAGCTTCGGAACGTGGTAATGAGTTGGAATGCCCATTTGCGCGCAGTCGTCCATAAGATTGATTATGTTTTCGTCCTGGAACGGCGCTTCGATATATACGGAATCCACCCATTCGCGGCATATGTACTCATCGGCATCCGCTAAACCTGATACAATAGGATAGCCGCCAATCTCCGCGCGATTATCTTCTTCCGTAAGAACTACTCCTACTATCTGGAAGTCTCTCAATTGATCGCCGCCAAGACGCTCCAGAATACTCTCAGCCGCTTCAGGAGTCGATACCACGAGCATTCTATTCTTCTGCGAATCACCCGTTTCCCTCTTGAGAAAGCGCTTCCACAGCAGCCTTATACCGTAACTGATTACAACATATAGTATGAGAGTAAGAAACAGAATGATTCTCGAAAAGACGTCTCCTGTCTGCGTGGCGATAAGAAGTATCATCGAAATCGCAAACCAAATAAAACTGTGTTTAAGGGTTGCAATCAGTTCTGCGTAGAGCGCTCTCGGCACCACGTTATGCATAGTGTTGTTTGCTATCAGCACAACTATATCTATCAGCAAGATTGTAAGGCCGAGATTGCGGTACGGTACTGAATTGAAGGCCCACATGTGGTGGCGAATGTAAACAGCGAGTATAAACGCAAGCCAGAGCGATACGACGTCAAAAAACATAAAATCCAGGTGCTTCATCCAGCCCTGCATGTAACGTTTATACACTGTCTTCGCCTCCTTTCATGAGCATTCCTAATATCATCTACCCTATCGCGCTCTGCACCCCGTACACTATCGCGGTCATTATCGCGGCTGCTATGCAGACTCCGACGAATATCGTCGGCACCGCGCGCTTAAGTCGGATATCGAGGAGCGCAGCTACAAGCGCGCCTGTCCAGGCTCCCGTTGCCGGAAGCGGTATCGCGACCAGAAGGCACAGACCGATAAGGCTGTACCTCTTTACTTTTTCGCTCTTTTTGTTCGCGCGCTCTTCGAGCCGCGCAACCAGGCTTCCGATGCGCTCGTCCTTCTTCTTGAGCCAGTCGAACACCCTGCGTATGTATATGATCACAAAAGGCACCGGAAGCATGTTTCCGAGCACCGCCGCGATCAGCGCCTGCCAGTACGGCAGGCCGAAAGCGATCCCATAAGGCAGTCCCCCTCGCAGCTCTACTACAGGGGCCATGGATATTACAAATGTCGAGATCAGCTGGCCCGCTGTCGTCTGCGTAAGAAATTCCATTATGCTATCGTTTTCTCCTGTGTTTTTTCATGCGTCGCGTTTCGCGCGGCCTTATCTGCTTGTTGAAAAAAGGCCCGGCAATGTGACTTGCCGGGCCTTTCGTTTCAACTAGTAT
>JAEEGL015221644.1_pt1 | contig 11716 bp, 6 predicted proteins | sample 9134231 | NCBI WGS metagenome assembly JAEEGL01 (sample SAMN16246548, study PRJNA631951) | gut metagenome | biome: gut microbiome; feature: rumen; material: fiber-attached | host: Bos | place: Iran: Karaj | collected 2018-10
AAGCCATACAAACTTATTTGGGAACACGGATAAAACAACATCCTTCGCTGATGCTTTGGTCTAAGCCTCTTGACCTTACGGGGTAAGGGGGAACTAGTTCATGTCCCGTCGGATTACGCGCTTGTATGGCAAAAAAAACAGACAGGCATGTCTCAAATGACGGCAAGACTAGACCGTTGAAAAATTATCTGCGGATTTTAGGATCAAACGAATCATTAAGACAAAAGGTCACTTTTTCGGAAGAATTGTCGTTTTTCTCATATCTTTTCATTAACTTTGCCCCCGTTTAATAATATTAATGAGACAAAACGATGAAAAAACTATTTCTAATTCCCGTTCTGGCCCTCTTTGCCAGCATACAGACAGCACTGGCTCAATTGCCGACAGTCACCCTGAAGACAATGGACGGCAAGAGTGTAAACACCGCCGAACTGTCGAACGACGGCAAGCCGTTTATCATTGATTTCTTTGCCACGTGGTGCAAGCCCTGCAATCGCGAGCTGGATGCCATTGCCGAGGTATATGAGGACTGGCAGGCGGAAACGGGCGTGAAGATTATCGCCGTCAGCATCGACCAGGGACAGAACATCAACAAGGTGAAGCCATTGGTGGCCAATCACGGTTGGGAGTATGAGATTCTGCTCGACCCGAACGGCGACTTCAAGCGTGCCTTGGGCATCCAGATGATTCCCTATGTGCTCATCGTCGACGGACAGGGAAACATCGTGTATAAGCATAATGGCTATACCGACGGTGCCGAGACGGAACTGATAGAAAAGGTTCGGGAACTATTGAACAAGTAAAACGGTAAAAAAGTAAAAAAAGGTGAAGCGCTGTATTATTCTTATAGTATACTACCTCTTACCCCTCACCTCATCCCTCTGTCTTGCTCAGGAGGAGCACAAGGGAGTCACTCTGTCGGGGAGCATCCAGAGCGATATGCTATTGCCGCAGGACGACAAGGAGATTGGAGCATTCAAGGACGGTGACTTCAACACCAACACCTATGCCGACATACAGCTGCAGAGCCGCTATGTGGATGCTGGAGCCCGTCTGGAATATTTGGAGCACCCGCTGCCAGGCTTCGAGAATGATTTCAAAGGCTGGGGTGTACCCAACTTCTGGGTGAAGGGTAAGTTGGGCAAAGTCGAACTGACGGCAGGAACGTTCTACGATCAGTTTGGCTCAGGCTTTGTCCTGCGTACCTACGAGGAGCGTTCGTTGGGTATCGACAACTCGTTGCTGGGCGGTCGTTTGGTGATAAAGCCCATGAAAGGCATGACGCTGAAAGTGCTGAGCGGCAAGCAGCGCCGCTACTGGAGCTGGAGTGGCGGACTGGTATCGGGAGCCGACTCAGAGGTAAGCATCGACGAATGGCTGTCCTCCATGCAGCAGCATGATACGCATCTGACCATAGGCGCCTCGTGGGTGAACAAATACGAAGAAAAGGAAGACATCTACGTCATTGGCGATCCCACCCATTACTATAACGTGCCGAGGTTCGTCAATGCCTGGGACGTTCGTGCCAACCTGAACAAAGGTCCCGTGAGCGTGCTGGCCGAATATGCGCAGAAGACGCAGGACCCGTCGTTCGACAACAACTACTCGTATGCCAACGGCAATGTCGCCATGCTCTCCACATCCTACTCTGAACGTGGACTGAGCATTCTGCTGCAGGCCAAGCGTAGCGAAAACATGTCGTTCCGCAGCCAGCGTAAAATGATGGGTACGTCGGCATTCATCAACCATCTGCCTGCGTTTACCCTCGACCATACCTACGCCTTGGCCGCTCTCTACCCCTACGCCACGCAGTTGGCAACGGGCGAATGGGCCTATCAGGCTGAGGTGGGCTACAACTTCAAGCGCAAGACAACTCTTGGCGGCAAGTACGGCATGAACGTGAAGCTGAACTACTCGTACGTCCGCGCCATTCAGGACGCATGGCTGAAGTGGGGTCCTGACACCTATTATCAGGACTTGGACATTCAGCTGTCGCGCAAGTTTACAAAGAACTTTAAGCTGAACCTGATGTATATGAACCAGCGCTACAACAAGACCGTCATTGAGGGTGAGGGTGGCATGATACACTCCAACATCTTCGTAGCCGACGGTATGCTGCAGCTGGCATCCAAGACCCGCCTGCGTTGCGAGTTGCAGTATCTGCAGACCAAGCAGGATCAGGGCGACTGGGCCTATGGTCTTCTGGAACTCTCGCTGGCTCCTCATTGGATGTTTACCGTCAGTGACATGTGGAACTGCGGTGACAGCGACATGGAGTACTATGCGGAGAATACTCACTATCACTACTATCAGGGACTGGTCACCTATAACATCAAGTCGCACCGCATCCAACTGGGCTATGGCCGCACCCGCGCAGGCTACAACTGCTCAGGTGGCGTGTGCCGCTATGTGCCTGCAACCAAAGGTGTAACCTTGTCGTACAACTATAACTTTTAAAGACGATGAGAACAATATACTTAAATAAGGTACGAGGGCTGGTAAAAAATTATTTACCTCTTTACCTTTTTGCCTTCTTGCCTCTCCTGATGTCCTGCGACTATATTGAAGAGGCCGACAGACTGATTGCGGTGGACGACGCGCATACAGACACGCCTGTCGATACACTGAAGTCAGCGGTCAGGAACGTGCTGTTGGAAGACTTCACGGGTCAGCGGTGCTCAAACTGTCCTACTGGAACGGAGGTGATAGAGCAATTGCAGGAGATCTACGGCGAACGGTTGATAGCCGTTGGCATCCATGGCGGACCGCTGGGTTTCAAAGGGACGGCAACGGTCTTGGGACTGGCAACAGACGTTGGCGATGAGTATTACAGCCATTGGCAGCTGGAGTATCAGCCTGTAGGACTGGTCGACAGGCATGGTGCCGTGAACTATACGGAGTGGGCAAAAGCCGTCAGGGACGAGATGGCGATACCGTCGGATGTAAAAATGGAGGTGAAGGCCGCTCTCAATGGCAGCCAGATAGACATCAACGTCACAGCCGAAGCGTATAACGACTATACGGGCATGTTGCAGGTGTGGCTGTTGGAGGACGGCATTACCGCCACTCAGGCCATGCCTGACGGCACCAACAACCGCAACTACGTCCACAACCACGTGTTGCGCACACCTGTCAATGGCGACTGGGGCGAAGCCATCACCATTGGCAAAGGTGAGCAAAAGTCGCGGAGCTATCAACAGGCTGTCGATGAAGCGTGGAATGCGGCCAATCTCAGTATCGTGGCCTTTGTCTACAACGATAGCGGCGTCATGCAGGCGGCGAAACGACAAGTGATAGAATTGATAATTGACAATTGATAATGAATAAATATTTTTGCTTATGAAGAAAATTTTTACGTTATGTGTGGGGCTTTTCGCTGCCCTTGCCTTACAGGCACAAAGCGATTTTCCTTTAAAGTTTGAAGACAAGAACGGTAACGAGATTGCCGACGGCTCGACATTGATTATTACAGATTGGATAGACGATGGCTTTGGTGGCATCATGGTGCCTTCCGGACTTGCTGTGAGGAATACAACTGGTGCGGAGGTGCAGTGTGGCGGTTCCCTTACTATTCAGTCGATAAGCAACGGTGCATTCCAGTCGTGTTTCCCTGAGAACTGTATGCAATGGTCTAAAGTGGGTGACTATACCACGCAGAGAGGTGCAATAGCCGCTAATGACCTGAAGAATATGCAGACCGAATGGCTGCCCACAGCCGAGGGAACTTGCACGGTGGTTTATCAGTTGGTTACCTATAAGCAGAATCCCATTACCAAGCAGTGGGCTGTCGACAAGTATGGCCCTACTGTCACGATGAACTTCGCTTACGGCACAACAGGCATCAACAACGCTCCAACGTCCAACGCTCAGCGTTCAACGTGCTACGACCTCATGGGTCGCCGCGTCAGCAAGCCTGCCAAGGGTGTTTATATCATCAACGGTCGTCAGGTCGTAATCAAGTAAAAAGGAGTTCTCCTTTTATTATATCTCAAACAAAAACATTAAACAGATGAAACAAAAGTTTACACTATTCATGCTGGCTGTCCTGTTTGTGGCTGCCGGTAGTTTCGCACAGGGTCAGGCTTCCCAGCGTGTCCTGTCGCAGAAGAATTTCCAGACTGTTACCCAACAGACTGGTAAAAATGTGAAACAGCAACCGTCCAAGAAGTCGTTACAGATGCAGCAGAGCGTGGAGCGTCAGAAGGGTTTCCGTGCTTCGGTTACTGCCCACAACAAACTGACGGGCAAGAAACTGGCCAAGAAGCCTTTTGCGCTTCGTCGTGGTGCTGCCGACATCATCTCTGAGCAGCCGGAAGGCACCAAGAAGGTGTATTCGCGCAGTGGCTCTGCTTACGTAGCATCGTTGTTCGGAGTATACGAAACCAGTGTAGAGGGTGCCGTGGGCTCTGTCGTATTCGGTGCCAACGACAAGGTGTACATCAAGAACATCATTTCGCAGGCCAATGGTCTTAATGCCTGGGTCGTGGGAACCATCAGCGGCTCTACGATTACTATCCAGCTGCCTCAGACGGTCTATGCTTTCGTGGACGAGGGCTACAACCTGGAAGCAGCAGTGATGAGCTTCGACGCTGAAAATATGACGTATGTCAAGTCTGCCGACCAGACTGTCAAGCTGAACTACAATGTCGAGACGGGTGACATCACGACACCGGCAGGCAAGTTGACGACTGGTGAGGATATCATTGGTCTGATGTATGACGACGACCTGTCGTGGGCAGGCTATGGCGACTGGAATATTACCATGACCGCCGTGACCGACGAACTGGTGGAGGCTCCCGCTGGCTTGAAGACTGAGCAGTATGCACTGACTGCCGACGGCTACACGGGTTCGCTTGTACAAGTGGGCTTCAATGGTGACGACGTCTATGTTCAGGGTATCGACCACAACCTGCCTGAGACGTGGGTAAAGGGTACTGTCAGCGGCAACAAGGTGACGTTCAAGAGCGGTCAGTATGTCGGTGCCGACGAGGTGGCTGGCTATCACCAGTATCTGATGTCAGCTACTGTGACCCAGGAGTGGGACGATTGGTACGGTGAGTTCTACGATGTCTATGCCCTTGCTGACACCGACATCGAGTTCACCTACGATGCCACTACGAAGACCCTGTCGGAGAGTACACCGTTCTTGCTGAATGCCGGTAAGGATGTTGTCAGCTATCTCTATGCCTTCAATAAGGCGAAGATGGCTAAGTTCATCGAGGTGGCCGCCACACCTGCCGCTCCTTCTGCAGTAGGTCTCTTTGAGGGTGGCTGGAGTTATTACCTGGCAGGCTATGGCTGGGGTGATCTTGAATTTGCTATAACTCCCGCTGATGTCGACGGCAACTACATCCTGCCCGAGAAGCTCAGCTATCAGATCTATACCAAGGTCAACGGCGAGGTGACTCCTCTGGCGCTCTCTTGGAATGACTACGTCTATCAGCAAGAGCCGACGATGGTGGAGATTCCGTTCGGCTACAACGACGGCTGGGATATCGCTGCCAACTATCTCTACTATTACATCATTGGTCCGGAGGCATACGGCATTCAGACCATCTACCGTGGTGCCGGCGAGGAGAAGCGCTCAGAGATTGTATGGGCCGAGACACAAGAACTCGGTGCTGAGATTCAGCCTGCCGCTGCTACTCCCGATTATCCTGACGTGACCATCGGCAAGGACGACAACCGCATCGACTATGGTTTCTATACGGGCGAGGGCGATCTCAAGACTGTCACCAACAACTACAAGGCTGAGACCTACGATGTGGCTATCAAGCTGAACGACCCCGCTATGGTGGGTACTGCCATCGAGAGCATCACCTTCCCGCTGCAGGAGGTTGAAGGTGTCAGCGGCATCGCTGTGTTCCTCACTTCGCAGCTGCGCGTCGAGGACGGCAAGAATGCTGCCGACCTGACCGTCAAGGCCGTAACGCCCGCAGAGCCCGGTTTCATTACCGTCAAGCTCGACAAGCCCTATCAGATTCCTGAGGGTGGTGTCTTCGTAGGATACTCACTGACCATTGACGAAGTCCTGAGCATGGCCAATGCCATGCCTATCGCCCTCACACCAGAGATTCATGAGGGTGGCTTCTATCTCCATACTTCCGACGGCTTCCTGAAGTGGATCGACGCAGCCGAAGGCCTGGGTGGCAGTTCCATCATTGAGGTGACATTAGCAGGCAATACCATCAAGAGCAATGCTGCAGCCGTAGCCGAGGGCCAGTCGCAGTATGTGATGACGGGCGAGGCCTTCAACGTTCCCGTAACCGTCGCCAACCACGGCGCCAACGGCATCCAGTCGCTCGACGTCAGCTATAGCATAGCAGGTCAGACGGGTACACAGCATTTCGATACCGCTGTCGATGCCTTCTTCGGCAAGTCGGCAACTGTTGCCCTGAACATTCCTGCTATTGCCGAGAAGGGCAACTACGAGCTGGCTGTGACGGTCAACAAGGTGAATGCCGCTGCCAACGAGGATGCTAACGTCAGCACGACAGTGCCCATTGTCGTACTGAACACCGTTCCCAAGAAGCGCACACTGCTCGAGGAGTACACGGGTACTTGGTGCGGCTGGTGCCCACGTGGCTTCGTTGGTCTGGAGAAATTGGCCGAGCTCTATCCTGATGAGTATGTGCTCGTCAGCTACCACAATGGCGACGACATGGAGGTTTTGAACTCTTATGCCTTCCCCTCTGAAGTTTCAGGATTCCCCGATGCATGGATGGATCGCGACGTGGAGCTGGATGCCTACTACGGCTTGGTTTACGGTGCGAAGGAGTTCGGCATTGCCGACGACCTCGCAGCACGCAACAAGGATTTCGGACAGGCCGACATCAATCTCGCCACGACACTGAACGACGATCAGACCGCTGTCACCATCGATGCTGACGTGACCTTCCCCTACGATTTGACCGATGGCAACTACGCCGTAGAGTACATCCTCGTAGCCGACGGTCTGACCGATGAAAGCTGGGGACAGTCCAACTATTATGCTAATGGCAGCCAAGGTTATCCCCTGTATATGGATGTGTTCACTATGGGCGAATCTACTATCTATGGCTTGGTGTACAACGATGTGGCTGTGCTGACCTCCGAGCAGCTTGGCGGTTCGCAAAATGCCATTACTGCTGCCACTGCCGACACTCCTGTCAAGTTGCAGTACACGTTCAATCTGGCCGATGCCGTCAATACCGTAGGGGCTCCTGTCATCCAGGATGTGCAGAAAGTGAAGATCGTTGCCCTGCTGAAAGATGCTGCGACGGGTAAGGTGGTCAATGCCAACAAGGTGAAGATAGGTGCTTCTACTGGCATTATCAACGTTCAACGTTCAACGCTCAACGCTCAACCCTCAACGTTCTACGACCTCATGGGTCGCCGCGTTAGCCAGCCCACAAAGGGTCTCTACATCACCAATGGCCGCAAGGTCGTGATTAAGTGAGAGCAGAGTGATGCTCGCATCAACTCTGCCGAACGAAAACAACCTCGACCGTAGGTCAAGATCGTGATTAAGTGAGAGCTTAAAAATTCATTCATATTGAATGCAGAATAAAACATTGGGCTGACCTTTTTCGGGTCAGCCCATTGTTTTATATTGATTATGGCGCTTACTTCACCATGACCTTTTTCACAGTGCCGTCGCTGAGGCGGATGATGTTCAGACCATGCTGGGGAGCGCTGACCTGACGGCCGTCGAGGGTATAGCGGGCAGCCTCGGTAGCGGTGGCTTCTTGTATGCCAGTGATGGCTGTAGGATTAAAGTCCTGAATAGCCACCTGAGCAGCATTGACGATACCACCCGTTGTCTGATCGATGAGCAGGGCTGCTACGGTCAGCTTCGACTTGTCCTGAATGGTACTCTTCGAGGTGATGTCAGCCTTGAAGTTGTAATTCTGCACCTCACCAGCATTGATCGTGCTGTTGACAGAGCCGCTTACACCATTGGCAATATCCCACGCACCAACGGCAACAAAGTTGAACTCCAGACCAGAGACCTTCGAGCCGGCATTGTACCAGAATTCCATATCAGGGTCACCGCTATCTCCACTCAGGTAATTAGCCTGTTTCCAATCAGAACCGGTGCCAGACATTCCGTCTTCAATAAGCACGTATGCTATGCCGTACTGACCGCCTTCATCATTATAAACGAACTTTGTCTGTGTGTCGATGCTGATTTCCGTCTTGTCGTCACTGGTCCACATGGCTGAAGCCTGGATGTCGGCTACGGTTATACTTTCGAAACATGCATTCACATAGTAGTTCAGTGTTGCTACAGAGGGATAAGCATCAATGACACGGTTGATGAACGAGCTGGGGAATCCGCCGACTCTGCTCATAATGGGATCATAGTCAGTGATTGCCATCGGGTCGCCATTATGGGCTGCGATGAGCACTACCTTGTTGCCAAAGGTCTCGTGAGTCTTTTCCATACCGGTAAAGCCGTAGACGCACCAACCGCACCAAGTACCTGTAAACTCTTCGACAACGGGAACAGGAACGGGCTTCTCGGTGATGGTGATGATAGCACCCTGAGCTGAATTCTGAGTAGCCTGATTAGCCTCTCCGTTGACCTTCGTAATAGTCAAAGTCTTGATATATTTCTTAGCCTCATCGTCAGCATCGAAAGGAATGAGCACATTTGCTGACGAATTGAATGGCAGGTTATCTACTGATATTGTCATCTCTTCTGTAGTGCTGCTACCTGTTGTGATGGTATACGATATAGAGGTAATGTCGTCTTTACCATTATTGGTAATCTTTACAGGAATAGTAACCGATTCACCTTTCAGGACGTATGATGTTCCGAAATCAGAAGGTGTCGCATTATTACTTGTAAGCTCGACTCCATCGACCAAAATTTGGAATGCCAGCTTGCCGAAACCATAGCCGTAGAGGTCTTCCCAGCTAAGAGTTCCCGGTGCACAGATAAGGAACGAATTGAGAACATCCTCATAGCCGCAGCACATGATGGGATAATTGTTTGAACTGGTGACGGCATAGCCGATGTAGAAGGACTGATTGTCGACAGCAAAGGGGGTAGTGAGTTCAATGTCGTTGGCACCGTCAGCAAGACTGCTCACCGACTGCACATAGTCTGCATCTTCCAATGTAGCAGGCAATTTCTTGGAAACCCATACACTCACATCATTCATTGTCTTACCCAGACCATCTCGTACATACACGCGTACAGCCTTGACGGTGCTACCACCAATCAATTCATGGTTGGCGGGTATATAGATACCAGCCAAGAATGGTACGTTGGTTGACCCGATGCCAACACCGTCAGATTTTCCTAAATCTGTCTCTGACATGTAGCCCCACCAAATCTGTCCTTCACCGGGGGTGATAGAGGCTCTGTTCGTCATTATTGGAGCCTTGAAAGGAGCTTTTTCCGAAAAAGCCCTCTTCCAAACCTGTCCATAACTGCACATTGCCATCATCATGGCAAAAAGGAGTAAAAACTGTTTCTTCATAACTTAAACGTTTTAAAAATGAATAATAATTATTAGTTGAAAGATAAATTTCGCTTTACAGCGGACAAAGGTACGAATAAGCGAGCAAAATGCAAAATAAATTCGAATTTATTTTCATTTTCGAGCGGGAGTGCCTTCTCGCGAAGCGAAAAGGTACGAATAAGCGAACAAAATACCAAATGTTTTGGTGATAAAATGCTATAACGGGTCGACGTCGTAGTAGATTTGCAGCGAGGAATAACGTTTGTCGGCCATCATCTGCTGTTGGGCCATGAGCAGATATTGGCGCACACGAGGCATATCGATGCCCAGTTCGAGTTTCAGTACCAGTTTGCGGATGTTTTGTCCACTGACCTTGGCCACTGAAGGTTTGTCGGGGCCCAGCACCCGAGCTCCAAACCACTGGCGCAGACGGGCTCCCATTTCCGTGGCAGCAGTCTCTACGATGGCATTCTGGCGGTGGCGCAGGAAGACGTAAACCAAATGGGTGAATGGCGGATAGTGGAACAACTGGCGTTCGGCAACGAGGTCTTTGTATAAAGAGGTGTAGTCGTTGTGTACCACATGACGGATAACGGGCGTCTTAGGCTGCTTGGTCTGTAGGATGACCAGTCCGCGACGACGTTTGCGTCCTGCTCGTCCGCTGACCTGCGACATCATCATAAACGAGTGTTCGAAGGCTCGGAAATCGGGTTGGTTCATCATGCTGTCGGCATTGACAATGCCCACGACACTGACGTTGTCGAAGTCGAGACCCTTCGAAATCATCTGCGTGCCGATGAGGATGTTGGTACGTCCTGCTCCGAAGTCGGTGATGATGCGTTCGTAGGCATTGCGGGTGCGGGTGGTGTCGAGATCCATACGAGCAATACGGGCTTCAGGAAACGCCTCGCGCACCTGTTCCTCTATTTTCTCCGTACCGAAACCGCGCGTACGCAGGTCGGTACCGCCACAACAGGGACACTCGGTGGGTATACGGTAGGTGGCTCCGCAGTAGTGACACGTCAACTGGTTGAGTTGGCGGTGGAGCGTCAGCGATACGTCACAATGCTGGCAGGTGGGCACCCAACCACATTGGTGGCATTCGATGACAGGGGCAAAACCGCGACGGTTCTGGAATAGGATGACCTGTTCGCCACGTTCCAGTGCTTCGCGCATGCGCGTTAATAATAAAGGTGAGAAGGCTCCCACCATCATCTTGCGATGTTGGAGGTCAGCCGTGTCGACGACTTGTATCTCAGGCAGTTCGATACCCTTGTAGCGTTCCGTCAGTGTCACCAGTCCATACTTGCCCGTCTTGGCATTGTGGTAGCTTTCCATAGACGGCGTTGCGGTACCCAGCAGAACGTGGGACGGATGATGGCTGATGAATGATGTAAGATGGGCCAACATGATGGCGGCACTGCGGGCATGATAGCGCGGGGCAGGATCCTGCTGTTTGTAGCTGGTCTCGTGTTCCTCGTCGACAATGACCAATCCCAGTCGCTGGAAGGGCAGGAATACGGCACTACGGGCTCCGAGGATGACATCGTAAGGATTGGGCGAGAGTTGTTTCTGCCAGATTTCCACGCGCTCGGCATCGGAATACTTGGAATGGTAGATGCCTAAGCGGTCGCCAAAGATGCGTTGCAGACGTTGCATCATCTGCACCGTCAGCGCTATCTCAGGCAATAGGTAGAGCACCTGTTCCTTGCGTTCGAGGGCTTGGCGGATGAGGTGGATATAGATTTCCGTCTTGCCCGACCCCGTCACGCCATGCAGCAGCGTCACCTGCTTTTTCATCATCGACAGCAGGATGTTGTTGTAGGCATCCTCTTGAGCGACGCTGAGGGGTTGGATGAGGTCAGGACGATAGTCGCCACCATGATTCAGGCGACCAACTTCTACCTCGTAGTTTTCGAGTAGCTGACGCTTCACCAGTTGGTTGATGGTCTCGGCAGAAGCACCACTGGCGTTCATCAGTTCTTCACGAGTAACCTCCTGCGGATGACAGTCTTCTTGATCCCACCCTGACAAGGCCAAATACTCGATAAAGGCCTCGAGTTGTTTCTTGGCCCTCGACAGCACGTTCAGCGCCACATGCAGGGCCGTCACATTACGGTATTGTAGGGTCAGACGGATGTAGGTCTCCGTGCGTGGTTTATAGCCGTCCTCAGCTTTCAGTCCTGCTGGCAGTGCCGCTTTGTACACCTCACCAATGGGCGACAGGTAATAGTCGCTAATCCAGTGCCACAGACGCAGTTGCT
>JAEEGL015303462.1_pt1 | contig 11716 bp, 9 predicted proteins | sample 9134231 | NCBI WGS metagenome assembly JAEEGL01 (sample SAMN16246548, study PRJNA631951) | gut metagenome | biome: gut microbiome; feature: rumen; material: fiber-attached | host: Bos | place: Iran: Karaj | collected 2018-10
ATCCGCAGTACCGCCGTCCCGCGTTCGGCCTGCAGTTCACGATCGATCAGTACAACAACGTCCGTCATGAACTGGAAGCCATCTGCGGCCATGAGATCACGGATGAAGCAATCCGCGAAGCCATCAAGGTGTACAACAAGTTCCGTCAGGCCCGCCGCGAATTCGTGAAACTGGCCGGTGAGCATCCGGAAGCCGTTTCCGCCGTGAACCGCAGCGCGGTCCTGAAGGCCGGCTATTTCATGGAGAAGCCCGCTTACACCGAAAAGCTGAACGCGCTCAATGCCGAGCTGGCCAAGCTGCCGGCTTCCGAGTGGAAGGGCGTCAAGGTCGTGACCAGCGGCATTATCGTTGATAACCCGGTTCTGCTGAAGATCCTGGACGACAACAACGTTGCGATTGCTACCGACGACGTGGCGCATGAGAGCCGTACCATCCGCGTGGATGCCGACGAGACCGGTGATCCGATGATGGCTCTGGCAAAACAGTTTGCGAACGAGGACTACGACGTCCTGCTCTACGACGAAGCTTCCAACCAGAACCGCCGCGGTGAGTTCGTTGCCAATCTGGTAAAGGAAAGCGGCGCGAAGGGACTGATCCTCTTCATGCAGCAGTTCTGCGACCCCGAGGAAATGGAGTATCCGTACCTGAAGAAGGCTCTGGACAACGCCGGCATTCCTCACATCAAACTGGGCGTGGATCAGCAGATGCGCGACTTCGGCCAGGCCGCGACCGCCATTCAGGCGTTTGCGGACGTGCTGAGCATGTAATTCAACTTGCCCTCCCCCGGAAGCGGGGGAGGGTGGCTGCGGAAGCAGCCGGGTGAGGGCGACTTGAGGACGCCTGTGATTGAGGGCGGCGTGATGCCGCCCTCTTTTTTGTGCTCTTGCCATTTGCCACATGCCGGCTGCTGTGCTAAAATACGAACGTCTGGGGCCCGCGGGAGGCGTCCCCGGAAAGGAGTTTGTGTCATGAATTTTGTTTTTATCTCTCCGAATTTTCCGCGCACGTACTGGATGTTCTGCGACCGTCTGCGCAGAAACGGCCTCAATGTGCTGGGCATCGGTGATGCTTCGTACGAGGAACTGGAGGCTCCGCTTAAGTCCGCGCTGACCGAGTATTACAGAGTCGGCAGTCTGGAGGATTATGATCAGGTCTATCGCGCCGTGGCATTTTTCGCGTTTAAATATGGCAGGATCGACTGGATCGATTCCATGAACGAATACTGGCTGGAACAGGATGCCCGTCTCCGGACGGATTTCAACGTGACGACCGGCATCCATACCGACCGTATCGGTTTTATCAAACAAAAATCTCTGATGAAGCAGGTCTATCGGGAAGCCGGGATTCCGACCGCCCGGCAGCATGTGGTCTCCACGCGCGAGGCCGGCCGCGCCTTTATCGAAGAGGTCGGTTTTCCCGTCGTCGTAAAACCGGACAACGGCGTCGGCGCCGCCGCCACCTGGAAGCTGGAAAAAGATGCCGACCTGAATACTTTCTACGATAATCTTCCCACGCAGCTGTACGTGATGGAAGAGTATATCCAGGGGAATATCTGCTCCTACGACGCTATTTACGATTCCCGCTGCGAGCCGCTTTTTGAGAACATGTCGGAGTTCCCGCCGGTGATGGATGTCGTCAACAGCGGCCTCGATCTGATGTATTACAGCCGTCCGGACGTTGACGAAAAGCTTCGCGCGCTGGGACGGAGAACGGTTAAGGCTTTCGGTGCGGCACGGCGTTTTGTGCACCTGGAGTTTTTCCGTCTGAAAAAAGCTTACGAGGGCCTGGGCGAGGCCGGCGATTACGTGGCCCTGGAGGTGAACATGCGTCCGGCAGGCGGCTACTCGCCGGATATGATGAACTTTGCCCACTCCACGGATGTCTATCAGATCTTTGCGGATATGGTGGCCTTTGACGAGAGACGGCTGCCCGTGGCTGAAGATCAGTATTACTGCGCCTATGCCAGCCGCAAGGACGGACATGCCTACACCCATACGCACGGGGAGATCATGGCCCGCTACGGCAGTGCGATCGTCATGCAGGAGGAGATGCCGCGCATCAACTGGCCGTCTATGGGAAGATATATGTATACCGCCAGGCTGAAGACCCTTGAGGAAGTCCAGGCGTATATCATGTATGTTCTGGGCTGAGAGGGACCTGTGAGAAAACAGTCTGCGAACGGATTATCATCTGGTATTATCAGCCGGAATGCTTTACACTATAACTGATTACAGCCGGTCGCCCGGCAGAGAGGAACCGAAACCATGGAATTTGCGGAAAAGAAAATCTATGCTTATCTGAAGGAGCATGAGGAGGACATCCTCGAGGATATCGTCACCCTGGTGAAAGCGGAGTCGCCGTCTTCGGACAAGGCGGCTGTCGATGCCTGCGGCGAGGTGCTGCGCTCGCTCTACCGGAAGCGCCTGGGGGAAGATCCCGAAGTGATCCCCAGGGAGAAGGTCGGCAATTGCCTGCGCCTGAACCTCGGCGAGGGGGAGAAGAAACTGCTGCTCCTGGGCCATATGGATACGGTCCATCCGATCGGGACCGTGCCGATCCGCCGGGAAGGGGACAAACTGTACGGACCGGGCGTGATCGACATGAAGGGCGGAGACATCCTGATCATCTGGGCGATCAAGGCTTTACGGGAACTGGGATATCCCCTGAACAAGCGGGTCACCATTGTGCATAACGGCGATGAGGAACTTGGCTCGCTCGGTTCTCAGGATGTGATCGAAAAAGAAGCCGAGGACAGCACAGCCTGTCTGGTCGCGGAAACTGCGACGGACGGTCCGGCTCAGATCAAGACGGCCCGGAAAGGAAATGTGGTGATCCAGGTCCGCTGCAGGGGCAAGGCTGCGCATGCGGGAAATTCGCCTGAAAAAGGTATCAACGCGAATATCGAACTGGCGCACCAGATCCTGTTTCTGGAGGGACTGACCAGTCCTGAACGGAACATGACGCTGAGCGTAACGCTGATCAGCGGCGGGACCAAGGCCAACGTGGTCAGCGACTATGCCGAAGCGACCGTCTGCATGCGTTATCCGAAGAAGGACGATATGGATTGGGTGAGAGAGCAGATCCTGGCCCGCAAACCGGTCCTGCCCGGCGCGAAGGTGGAGTTTGATTTCCAGGTCAGACGGCCGCCGATGGAAGCGACGCCGAAGACCCGGGAGCTGTTCCGCCTGGCCGAACTGATCGGAGAGGAACTGACGCTTCAGGTCATAGAGGCCCCGATCGCGGGAGGCGTTTCGGACGGAAACTTCGTGGCAAACAAAGGTGTTCCCGTGCTGGACGGACTGGGAGCCCCTGGCCCTGGCGCACACAATCCCGAAGAGCATATGATCATTTCCCAGCTGATTCCGCGCGGCGCCCTGCTGGCCGGACTGATCCGGCAGATCTGAGGAAGGAGCTCATGACAGACATATTGATTTTGACCGAACCGGATGAAGCCTATGCGGAGGAAATCCGGTCCTACCGGCAGGATTTTCTGGATGCGGGCGAGCATATGGACGGCTGCGGGTCTTTAAGAAAATTTGAGGATCCGGCGGAGTATATCGAAAACTGCCGGCTGCGCGCCAATGCCGAAACGGCCCGGGAAGCGGGCGGATACGCGAAGCAGTTTTTATGCATGCGGCCGGCCGATGCCCGCGTCGTGGGAATGATCCAGTACCGGGTTGAGGCGGATCCGAAATTTCAGATCGGGTATTCGGTGCGGCCTTCCGAATGGGGCAAAGGCTATGCGAAGTGGATGCTGGCGCAGCTTATGATCTGGCTGAAAGGACAGGGAAAAACGGAGGCGACGATCGCCTGCGAACCGTCCAATAAGGCCAGCGAGCGGGTCATCCTCAGCTGCGGCGGAGAGCTTACGGAAACCTGCGAGTATAAAGGGATCGAGCTCAAAGTGTTTCGGCTGCGGCTGTAAAAAGACGTAAATAGGACAGTTTTTCCTGCTTTTTCTGAAATTGCAACGCTGCGTTGCGGAAGTTCCGGCGTAGATTGGTAGAATGCAACGGAAGGAGATGGTAACTTGGCATCATCAAAAACAGATCGGCCGGCTCCGGCAGGAGGGAAAAACCGGCAGACGAACGGAGGTTGCATGATGACGATCGGTGAAAGATTAACGGAACTGAGAAAGAGCCGGGGGCTGTCCCAGGAGGAACTGGCCGAGCAGCTGACCCTGACCAGACAGACGATCTCCAAATGGGAGCTGGGGCAGTCTTCCCCGGATATCGAATATGTGATCGCGCTGTGCGAGTATTTCGGCGTTTCCACGGATTATCTGTTAAAGGGCGAAGAACCGGCCCCTAAAGCGGAGAAGAAAAAAGAGGAAGAAACGCAGCCGGTGATCCTTACGGTTAAGGAACCTGACCAGACAAAGAAGTGGATGACACTGGCACTGGGCATGAGCCTTTCCTCGATGTCTTTCCTGGTGATCGCGTATTTTGCGGTCGCGTCGATCGTCGATCCCGCCGAGTATATCGTGCAGAACCTGTCGGGGACGAAGCACTATACGGGGCTCCGCGCCTATCTGCTGACTCACGAAGGGAGCCGTGTATGGTTTATTGGAGCGGTGGCCGTGCTCGTCATCGGTCTTGCTGTAAGCGTATATGCGGTCGTCCGCAGCAGACGGAGCGGGAAAAAAGAGAAGACAGAAGAACAGTCCGTCTGAAGAAAGGATGCTGCAGGAAGAAAAGAGAGGACCTCGCCGGGCCCTCTCTTTTTCAGTTTAGAAGAAGTAATTATGCAGCTGTGTTTTACGGGATCTCAAACTCGACGAACAGAGGCTGAACGTCCCCGATCCGGATCCGGTACGATCCGGCCGGGAGATCCCCGGAGGGAAGATCGGGATTCAGATACATGGACTTCAAGGAATAAGTCTGTTTACTGAGACCGCCGGCGGGAAGCAAAAGAGCGACAGCCGGAAATGTATATTCCCGATCCGCCATCTGCGGGACCAGATACCAGTTTCCGTCCAACCGTACCTGCAGCGAATAGTCGTATCCGAAGGTCCATTCGCTGTCCCGCTGATTTTTAAAGCGCACGGTGAGCTGCCCGTCGGCATAGTCCCGGTCTATCTCAGCCAGGATGCCTTCGGGCGGTGCGGCCGTCTCCGGTGCGGGGATCAGTTTGTCCTTGATCCAACGGCCGTCTTTCTGGGAGATAAAGCGCCAGTTGGAAAGATAATGATCGGGCTGAATTCCTTCCTTGGCGGACGGATCCGATATCAGATCCCGCAGGAACGACAGGTCCTCGCTGCAGCGATAGACCTTCCCATCCTGCATGATGAAGTATCCGTTGGACCAGAGCCCGCTGACCGGTTTGCCGGTAGCATAGTCCCAGGCAAGAAGAGTATAGATCGGCTCGGTAACAAGATCGGTCGTCCAGTCTTCGGCGGGAGCGGCGCTGATCCGGCAAAGCTCCTCCAGAACGGTCTGTTTTTCGGCATCATACAGACCGGCCGTCCGAACTGTGCCGTTCTCATACAGACCGGCCGTGATTATGGACGTCTGAGATGCTTTTTCCCATATCCTGACGGTTTGGGGGACCTCAAATTCCACCGAATAGTTTTTATCCGCCTTTTCCGGGAAGATCAGACGGTACGTTCCGGCCGGGAGATCCCCGGAGGGAAGATCGGGATTGATGAACATCCGATTCAGCGAATATTCTTTTTCGATACTTTGTCCGGGGCCCAAAGGGTATCCGATTGCCGGGAAACTATAATTGGCGTCGGGCATGCTGGGAACGGAATACCAGCTTCCGTCCAGGCAGACCTGCAGGCTGAACATTTCGCCGTACAGAACGTCTTCCGAGCTGTTGTTTTTGAAAAGGACCGTGATGCGGCCGTCTTCATACGGTTTGGCCAGCGAGGCAGAAAGGCTTCCGGAGGAAGTGCTCAGTTCACTGACAGGATAGAGCCGTTCCCTGATCCATTCTCCGTCCTTCTGGGAAAGGTAGCGGCGGTTTGTGATCATATTGCTGGTGGCGGTATCGGGATTTAAGGACGGATCCGCGAGCAGGTCCCGGATAAAAGAAAGATCGGCATCGCAGCGGTATGCCTTCCCGTCCTGCATAATGAAATAGCCGTTGGACCAGACGCCTGCGAGCGGCCTGCCTTCGTTGTTGTAGCAGAAGACGGAATAGATCGGTCCGGCAACAAGATCAACGGTCCAGTTGTCGGCCGGATAAGCGGCAAACTGTTTCAGCCGGTCCACCATGTCACGGGCCTTGTCGTGGAACAGATGATTTCCGGCGCTTTCTCCGTTCTCCCACCATCCGATGGTCAGAGATTCTCCTCTGGCGTTCTCCCACAGATTGACGGAGCCGTCGGAGTTCACGGTCAGCTGCGGCTCTGTGTGCGGGACAGTCTCCGGCGCGGCCGGCTGCGTTGCGGCCTGCCCGCTATTTTTCGATGCTGCAGGCTGAGCTCCGGCATTTTCGGCGGTTTCCGTCTGGCTGGGGATCTTCGTTTCCGGGGCCTGGCTCTGACCGCAGGCGGAAAGCAGCAGAGTGCTGAAAAGAAGCCCTGCTGCGGCTTTCAGGATAAGTCTTTTATCAAAACACGTCTTCATTGCCATCCTCCTTTTCCCGTAAAACAGACATCGGGCGGAAAATGCTGCACCGGTCCCGGTTTTCTTTTAAAAATTTTGGCAAACTGCAGCTTAATGCGCTTCCAGCCAGGTCTTCCCGGTCCGGACTTCCGTGGTCAGCGGCACCGAATAGTGCACGCAGCCTTCCATTTCTTCCTGCAGCAGGCGGCCGGCCGCTTCGGCTTCGTCCTCGGGCGCTTCGATGATCAGCTCATCGTGGACTGTGAGGATCAGGCGGCTTTTTAAGCCTTCCCGGCGGATCCGTTCCCAGACCCGCACCATGGCCAGTTTGATGACGTCTGCCGCGGTGCCCTGAATAGGGGTGTTGCGCGCCATGCGTTCCCCGGCGGCCCGCAGCTGGAAATTCGTGCTCTTCAGTTCCGGCAGGGCCCGACGGCGTCCGAAAAGCGTGGTCGTGTAGCCTTTTTCGCGGGCATCCTCAATGACCTGCTTCATGTATTTATCCACAGAAGGGAAGGCCGCCAGATAGTTGTCCAGAAATTCCTTCGCTTCGGGGATGCTGATGCCCAGGTCGTTGCTTAAGGAGAAGGCGCCTTTTCCGTACATGATCCCGAAATTGATGGCCTTCGCGCCGGAACGCTGGGCCGGCGTCACCAGGATCTCCGGCACGCCCATGATCTTGGCGGCCGTGGCCCGGTGGATATCCTCCCCTTCGAGGAAGGCTTTCTGCATGTTTTTATCGCCGCTCGCGTGGGCCAGGATCCTGAGCTCGATCTGACTGTAGTCCGCGTCCACCAGGACGTTCCCCGGCGCAGAAACGAAATAGGCCCGCAGCTGGCTGCCGAGCTCCGTCCGGACCGGGATGTTCTGCAGGTTCGGCTCGTCGCTCGAGAGCCGGCCCGTGCGCGCTTCTGTCTGGTTGAAGCGGCTGTGGATGCGTCCGTCGGGACCGATGGCCTTCAGAAGCCCTTCCACATAGGTGCTTTTCAGCTTCTGATAGGTCCGGTAGCTTAAAATATCGTCGATGATCGGCGCTTCGGGCCGCAGCCATTCCAGCGTCGCGGCGTCCGTGGCCCAGCCGGTCTTGGTTTTTTTGCCGTGCGGCAGGCCCATCTTCTCGAACAGGATCGTGCCGAGCTGCTTCGGGCTGTTGGGGTTGAAGATTTCGCCGGCTTTTTCATAGATCCGGGCTTCGGCTTCGGCCGCCATGCGGCTGATCTTTTCGCCGAAGGCCATGATCCCCTCCCGGTCCACGAGCACGCCGATCCAGCTGATGTCCGCGAGCACCCGGGTCAGGGGAAATTCGATCGTATCGTACAGCTCTTGCTGTCCCTGCTCCTTCAGCGCCGCTTTCATGCGGGCAAACAGGTCCGCGAGGGCGCCGGCCTCCGGGACTTCTTCACAGGTGAAGGCGGGCTCGGCCTGCCAGGAGGCGATCAGGGCCGGCACCTCATATTTGTTGGCTCCGGCATCCAGCAGATAGGCGGCCAGCTTGCCGTCCCAGGCAATTGCCCGGCCCTCACCGCCGGCTGCCATGGCCAGCGCATACAGCGGCGCGCTGTCGAAAACCTCCAGGCACACATCCGGTGCCTCCAGCAGGGAGAGAAGAGAAGCTTCCTCCAGCGGGCAGACGGTCTGACCCTGCACGGCGATCCATCCTTCGGCTTCCGCTCCGGTATGGGCGGTTTTCTTTCCGCTTCCGCCGTCCTTATTCATCAGCAGCCAGGTCCCTTCGGGATGCTCCGGCAGGGAAGAAGGCGAAACGGCGGGCAGCTCCGTAGTCTTTGCCGCAGCGGCGGCCGTGCTGCTTTGTCTGGCCGCTTTTTCCCTGAGGCCGAGCCGGTCGATCAGGCGGATCATCTCCAGCGACTGCATCTGTTTCATGGCAGCGGCCGGATCCCCGTCCGTGACCGCATAGGCTCCGGGCTCCGTGGCGATCGGCGCGTCGGTGCGGATCGTTCCGAGCACCCGGCTCATTTCCGCATCCTCGCGGAAGGCCAGAAGGTTTTCGCGCTGCTTCGGCTTGATGAACGGATCGTCGATGTTCTCGTAGACGCCATCGAGAGATCCGAAACGCTGCACGAGGCCGAGAGCCGTCTTTTCACCGATGCCCTTTACTCCGGGGATGTTGTCGCTGGTGTCGCCCATCAGGCTCTTGACTTCGATCAGCTGCCGGGGCGTTACGCCGTATTTTTCCATAACGGCGGCTTCGTCCATGTGCTTTGTTTCGCTGCGGCCCATGACCGTGGAGGCTAAAAGGACCGTCGTAGAAGGGGAGATCAGCTGCAGAGAGTCGCGGTCACCGGTCGCAAGGAAGCAGACATCGCCGCGGGCTTCGCAGGCCCGGGCCAGGGTCCCTAAAATATCGTCGGCTTCCCAGCCTTCGGCCGTGACCAGCCTGTATCCCAGCGCCTGCAGCAGTTCCTTCAGGCGGGGCATCTGCTCTGCAAGCTCCTCCGGCATGCCGTGGCGCGTCGCTTTGTAGCCGTCGAACATCTGATGGCGGAAGGTCGGCGCTTTTAAGTCAAAAGCGACGGCGACCTCGTCCGGTTCGGTCTCTTTCAGCAAAGAAAGCAGAATATTCAGAAACCCGTAAATGGCGTTCGTATAGCGGCCGTCGCGGGTCGAAAGCAGTTTGATGCCGTAGAAGGCACGGTTGGCAATGCTGTTGCCGTCCAGGACCAGTAGACGCATGGCTTTTCTCCTTCGAAAGCGGAAGCGCGGCTTCCGTTTATCCTTTCTGTCATCATAGCGTTTCGCGGCCGCTTTTTCAAGGCGATTTGCGGTGTTTGCCTTGCGATTCGGCCGGCGTCGTGATATAAACGAGCCAGAAGAATAACCGCGAGGTGACGCTATGGCTGTTCAGATGATTCGTGACATCGTATACGATCCCGAAAGGGAACTGGCCCTGGATCTGCTCCTGCCGGAAGGCAGCGGGCCGTTCCCAGCCTTTGTGTTTTTCCACGGCGGCGGATTTGAGGATTACCGTCAGAAGGACATGGGAGAACCGTTGGGACGGGAACTGGCGGAGAAGGGGATCCTCTGTGTGCTGCCGGCCTACCGGCATCTGCCGAAAGCCCAGTTCCCGGACTTTATAGAGGACGGCGCGCGGGCCGTGGCCTGGACGAAGGCGCACATAGGAGAATATGCAAAAACGGCCGGCCTCTATGTGGGCGGTCACTCGGCAGGCGGCTATCTTTCTATGCTCCTGTGCTTTGATGATAAATATCTGGCTCCCTGCGGCCTGAATCCGACGAGAGACATTGACGGTTTCCTCTTCCTGAGCGGCCAGCCGACAACGCATTTCAACGTGCTGAAGGGTGAGGGCCTGGATCCGAAGACCGTTGTGGTGGATGACCGGGCTCCGCTCTACCATGTGCGGCCCGAGGGCCCGCCGCTGCTCGTGCTCTGTACGGATCACGATATAACGAACCGCCTGGAGCAGACAGAGCTGTTTGTGGCAACGCTGCGGCATTTTAGCTATGCTTCTCCTGTGGATTACAGGATTCTGGAAGGTTATTCGCACAACAACTATCTGTTCCCGGATGAAAGAAAGCCGGAAAAGCCTTCGCTCGGCTCCCGCATTATTGCGGAATTTATTGAAAACACGGAGAAAAGAAGAGAAGAGGAAAAGTGATCATGGCAGAGAAAGAATATGTGATCATACGGCGCGATCCGGATCCGGAAATGGCTGTGATGCCGTTCGGTGACTACACGGTCGCGGTCAGCGATGGCAGCAGGATCTTCGGACGCGTCCTGCACCCGGGCAGAAAGACGCAGGAGGAGATCGGTCCGGCCGTCCTGATGATGCACGGACAGCCCGGCGGCGACAAAAACATGGATCTTGCAGAGTATTTCCGCGACAACGGTTTTACGGTCGTGACCTTTTCTTACCGCGGCGTCTGGGGAAGCGAGGGATATTACTGCCTGTCTCATCTGATCGAGGATACGATCGTGATGGCGGGCTACATCCGGGCGCATGCGGAGGCCTGGCATGTGGATCCGGAGCGGCTGTTCCTGTTCGGTCACAGCATGGGCGGTTTTGCGTCTATGAACGCGATAGCGGCCGGCCTGAAAGTGAAGGGCGCCGTTCTGATGGCTCCCTGCGATATGGGCTATAAATATCTGTATAAGAAGGAATCGTTCGATGCGCTGGCGCGCTCGAATGCGAACGGATTCTTCAGGATTCCTACGGATGATTACATCTGGCGGGATGCCGAGGAGCATGCGGAAAGCTGGCACTTCCCGAACCTTATTCCGAAGCTGGATCCGGATATCCCCTACCGCTTTATCGGAGGCGAAAAGGATATGACTACACCGCCGGATAACCATATCGTTCCGGTTGCGAAGAAGATGGAAGAAAAGGGCTGGAATGTGAAATATACCATATTGCCGGACGGTCACATGTTCCCGCTCACGCGGGTGAGGCTGGCGGTCACGGCGCTGGAATATCTGAAAGAAATGGATCAGTAAAGTCCGAAAAAAGAAGCGATTCAGGCGAATGCTCTATTTTCCCTTCCATCCCAGATAATTTATATACACTGTGTAATGCTTATACCCTGCGCCAAATTGTGAACTTACCATCCCGGCCCAAATACCTTCCCACGTCGCGGTAGGATCATCCACGAGAACGTAGCTGTCATAGCTTGAATACAGTGCAGTGGAAGAAGGAGCAGCCCCGGTAAAATGAAGAAGGTACTTGAATGTTTCCTCATAATCCAGGGTTTCTACAGTACTCTCGCGCACCTTTACCGAATACTTTGTTCCATCGTATTCGACCAGAGAGAAGAACAGCTTTGGATACTTGTCTTTTTCCTCCGCATATAATTCGGCGCTCATACGCTCTTTGTCAAGAACGTAGTAATAAGCGCAGAGAACCGATGCCGGAGTTCCTTTACTGACAGTCCGGAAGAATGTATCCCATACTTCATTTCCGGATGTGCACCCCTGCCGTTCAAAAACGGGTAATCCGGAATCCCTGGCTAATTCCAGGGCATCATCAGCAGAGCACACTGTTTCAAAAATTGACTCAAAATCCTGATTGGAATTGCTTGGCATCGTATTTCTCCCATTGTTTACCGAGCATGAGACAAGCATAATAACAGCAAGAGCGACCAATAGTATGGCTGTTTTTCTCTTCATGTCGCACCTCCTCCTATCCTGCC
>JAEEGL017080209.1_pt1 | contig 11716 bp, 9 predicted proteins | sample 9134231 | NCBI WGS metagenome assembly JAEEGL01 (sample SAMN16246548, study PRJNA631951) | gut metagenome | biome: gut microbiome; feature: rumen; material: fiber-attached | host: Bos | place: Iran: Karaj | collected 2018-10
CTGTTAAACGCCTCTACCTGTTCATCGAAAGCCACATACGACTTCACGCCGTTGCTGTACTGTCGGTAAGAAAGGATAAACATCGGCATGAGCTCATCATCCACCTTTCTGTTCTGTACCTTTCCACGATAGGCACTGGCATACTCATGATCAACAGTCTGCTCGTCTTCCTCCACCAATTGGCTATATTTCTCCAGATCCACATCACTCTTCTTACGAACCTCTTTCTGTTTGTTTTTACTCCAACGAGGTTGTATGCCCAGATGTTTATCCATCTGCGCCTTCAGAATTCGAAACTCATCCATCTCTGCCTTTGCTGTCATGCCCAAACGGCGATAACAACGGGCACGATACTGCAGTCCGGTCCAGAAATTCGGGAACTCTTCGATCACGGTGGAATAGTCACGGATAGCTCCTTGCAAATCACCTGTTCTGTCAAGCAGCAGGGCACGGTTGAAGATAGCCATCACGTTATTGGGCTCCATCCGGATGATAAAGTCGAAATCACTGATAGCGCGGTTGTCATCACCTACCTGCACTCGTAGCTGTCCACGGTTATAGTGAGCCAGGAAATTGTTCGGATCCAGTTCCAGGGCTTTATCGTAGTCTGCCAGCGACCCTCTCAGGTTATTGATATTATACCTGGTCATGGCTCTGTTGATATAATAGCTGACCACGGTGGGCTTCAGGTGAATAGCCTTGCTGAGTTGCTGGTCGGCATCCTTCCATTTCTTCTTGTTCATGCTCATCATGGCACGCACAGACCATGCCTCACCATCGTAAGGATCTATCTCCAGAGCTTGATCGAGGTATTTAGCAGCTTTTACGGTATCTTTCTCAAGTAGACTAACCTCACACTTTAACTGGTAGATCTTTGCGTTGGTCTTCCATCTGTTCATCATCGAGTCCAACTCTAAGTTGGCCCTGTCGTAATCCTTATCCTGGATTCTACATAAAGCCCTGTTGAACCACAGTCCTTGGTTGGTAGGATCATAGATGATTGCACAGTCATAGTCAGCACTGGCTTCCTTGTATTTCTGTTGTCGGATGCGACAGATACCTCTCAGGTCGTACATGCTCGACACATAGGGATTCAGAGCGATAGCCTCATTACAGTCACTCTCCGCCCCCACATAGTCATCGAGGTTGTATTTCGCTATGGCACGGAAATACCAGGGCTCATAGAGATAAGGCTTTGCGTTAATAGCCTGGTTGAAATATTGCATAGACAACACATAATCCTCATAATAGAGCGCACTTCTGCCAGCCATCAGCACACGGTCGATATTATACTGTGCCGACAGGGTCTGTACGATGAATAATCCTATTATGAGGAGACGGTGTCTCATGCTCTTCTCACCGGTTTTGTGCGATAGCTACAGTGATATTTGCCGTTTGTCAGGGCTTTCAACTTGTTCTTGATCAGTTGTCGGCGCAACGGACTGATGCGGTCGATAAACATATGTGCGTCAAGATGATCAAACTCATGCTGCATCACACGAGCCAGATATCCCTCTATCCATTCATCATACTGTTGGAAGTTCTCATCCTGATAGGTTACATGAATACGTGTGGGACGTACCACTTTCTCGTGTATTCCCGGCAACGACAGACAGCCTTCTTCTGAAGAATCTGTGTTCGTATCATCAAGTTCTACAATATGAGGGTTGATAAAAGCCTTGCGGAATCCCTTATACTCAGGGAAATCTTCTGATAACACATCGAGATCGATTACTACCACTCGGATAGCCTTTCCTATCTGTGGTGCTGCCAGTCCGATGCCTTCAGAAGCATCCAAGGTCTCAAACATATTGGTTATCAACTCTTTCAACTCCGGATAATCGGGAGAGATATCTTGGGATACCTTACGTAAAACGGGTTGACCGTAAATATAAATAGGTAAAATCACTGTAAATAAAAAAAATAAAAAATTAATAAAGTAGACTACCTTCGGGATTCCATATAACTCTGTAGGATGATGGTAGCGCTGATTTCATCAACAAGTGCTTTGTTTTGTCTTGATTTCTTTTTCAGTCCTCCATCAATCATTGCCTGATGGGCAATAACAGACGTAAAACGTTCATCCACATACTCTATGGGAATCCCTGTATGCAGGTTGTTCCAACGGTTATAAAACTGCTGAACACGTACCATATTCTCACTCTCCTGACCATTGAGCTGCATGGGTTTACCGATAATAATCCGCTCAACCGGTTCTTTTTTGATGTAGTCGAGTAAGAATGGCAATAGCTCAGATGTAGAAACAGTCGCCAACCCGTTAGCTATAATCTTCAACGGGTCGGTGACTGCTATTCCTGTACGTTTCTTACCGTAGTCTATCGAAAGAATTCTTGCCACTGATGATTACTGCTGGTTAAAGAGCAGCCAAGCATCAGGATAAGTGTTACGCAGGTCATTACGACTGCGTACGGCACTTGCCTTGTCATCGTATGTGGATGCCACCACGCGATACATATTACGGCTGGCGTTATATGCGATCTGTGCAGCATAGCCTTGGTTACGCAATGTCTGGGTCAGACCCTCTGCATTTGCTTTTACAGAGAAAGAACCAACGACAACGCTGAAGTTTCTCAGACCGGCACCGTCAACAACAGTAAGGCTCTCCTGACGGACAGATACGTTATCTACATTATCCACAACGGTTGTTTCTGTTACAGGTCTTGACACTACAGGAGCTACCACTGTTGTCTCCTCGGGCTGGGTAGCGAGTGTTGTCTCCTGAGCCTTAGCCTTTTCGTAAGCTTTCTTGTAAGCACTCTCATTAGACTTACAACTTGTGAATGCCATTACTGCAGCCAATCCTGCACATAAAAGAATGTACTTTTTCATAAATCGTTCTTTGTTATTTAATGATTATTATATGCCAACTTATAATTACTGTGCGAAATTACACAAAATCGAGGAAACAAAATAAAAAAACGTACATAAAGTTTGTTAAATAAGACAAATACATTGTTTTTAACAAAAAATGAACTTCTTTTTGATGGCAATAAGTAGAAAAATCACTATATTTGCGGGACTATTCAGATATTAATTATTAACAAATAAAGAATTATGAAAACATTAGGTTATTTAACAGCATTCATGAGTGGTGCACTTGCTGGTGCCGCTTTAGGACTTTTGATTGCCCCGGAAAAGGGTACAGAGACACGTGAGAAAATCACTGACGCCATTGAGGATTTTTGCAAGAAGCATAACATCAGTCTTTCACGCAAAGAGATGTGTGATCTGGCTGACGACATCAAGGAAGCAGCAGAGGATATAGCAGAATAAGAGATAAGCGATGTTTTCCAACGATAAGAATATTGAGACCATCGGTCAGCTGGTAGATGTGATCAAGCATTACGTCGGGTTGCAGAATGAATATCTGCGGCTGGATGTGATAGAGAAGATTGTGCGGTTGATAACCGCGCTGATCATTGCCGCTGTCGTCTTTCTCTTAATCCTCATCATCTTTATTTACCTGTCGTTTGCATTAGCCTATGCCATCGGTCCGCATATCGGTCACGGATGGGCTTTCCTCATTGTGGCAGGTGTTTACATCATTATCTTTTTACTTTTCCTTGCTTTCAGAAAAGACTGGGTGGAGAAACCTTTAGTGAGATTTCTGGCCGGTCTGTTAATGGAATAAACTTTTAGTGATATGACGGAAGACATGCAGAACTTATCCCCGTACAAGACCCTGGAGTCGATACAAGACAGGAAGTTACTGTTGCGGAAGGAGATCCGCAGGGATAATGATCAGATCAACAAGCTGAGCAAACAACTGTTCACGAAGCCTGCCCCCCTGATGACCAAGCGTGGCAAGTTGAATGTCAACGGTCTGATGGCCACCGGTGCCGGTGTCTTTGACAGTATCTTGCTTATCTGGAAGCTGTATAAGAAGTTTAAGTTAAAGCGATAGCTTTTCGTCAGTCACATTTAAATCTCGATTACCTGCCCGTCATACGCCAATTGTATATGGGCAGGTAATTGTTTGTTTACCTCTTCGTGTAACCCTATCTCATGACAACTGTGAATCAGGTAAGTATGCTTACTGCCAAGCTTTTCCGAGAAAGCCACCGCATCGGCAACTGTCTGGTGGGTGGGATGCTCACGGTCGAAGCGTAAGGCATTGACAACCAATGTGTCGATACCCTCGAGATAAGGGAGTTCTGAATCATCGATCGTCTTCATATCTGTGATATAAGCCAATTTTCCGATACGGAAACCGGTTATCGGCAGTTTACCGTGCATCACCTGTATAGGTATCACTGTCAACTCATTCACTTGTATCGGCACATGATGGGTAAGCGTTTGCAGATGGATCTTCGGCACCCCGGGGTATCTGTTTTCCGCAAAACAATAGGGAACGGTCTGCATCAGTCCTCTGCAGGTACGTTCATCAGCATATATATTGATTTCTCCGAACTGACAGTATGGGCGCAGGTCATCTACCCCACCCACATGATCGTAGTGGATATGCGTGGCTAACACCGCATCTATCTTTCGGAAATCCTGTTGAAGGATCTGCTGCCGGAAGTCAGGCCCCACATCGATGAGTATCCGTGTTTGCTCGGTTTCCACCAATGCAGAGCAGCGCAGTCGCTTGTCGTGCGGGTCATTACTCCTGCACACTTTGCACTGACACCCAATGGAAGGGACACCAACCGATGTTCCTGTTCCGAGAAAGATCAGCCTCATCTTACCTTTTATTATATTATAGGATATTCACTTCCGGATGAATATCCACACCAAACTTCTCCTTTACATCGCTGCGCACCCGTTCACAGAGGGCAAGGACCTCACGGCCTGTAGCTCCCCCCTTATTCACCAGCACTAACGCCTGTTTGTCATGAACGGCAGCACGCCCGAGTTTTTTCCCTTTCCAACCGCAACGTTCAATCATCCATCCGGCAGGAATCTTCACATGGTCATCATCCACGACATAGTGAGGGATATCAGGATAGATTGCTGACAATGAGCGGTAAACATCCTTGTCAACGATAGGGTTCATAAAGAAACTACCGGCATTTCCTTCTTTCTTAGGATCTGGCAGTTTTGCTTCACGGATACGGATGATACAGTCGCGCAACTGCTGTGCTGTGGGCTGCTCAATACCTTCCTTACGCAGTTCCTCACGGATATTCCCATAGTCGAGGTTCGGGGTAAATGTTTCCTGCAGACGATAAGTGACATGGGTGATCAGAAAACGGTTCTTCCAATCGTGTTTGAACCGGCTCTGACGGTAATGATAGTCGCACTCCTCATTCGTAAACCAGTGGATCAGTCCGGTCTTGAGTTCTACAGCCTCTACTTTATAGATAATATCCTTGATCTCCGCACCGTACGCACCGATATTCTGAACGGCGGAAGCACCCACCTCACCGGGGATCAGACTGAGGTTCTCCGCACCATACCAGTCGTTCTTCACGCACATAGCCACGATATCATCCCACACCTCTCCGGCTCCGCAACGCAACAGGATACCACCCTCTACGAAATGACGCTCCACACCTTTGATGGCCGCATGTAGGACCGTCCCTTCGAAATCCTTGGTTAACAAAAGGTTACTACCACCGCCTAACAACAGCAAGGGTATGTCTTCTTTCATTAAATCAGGCACTGTCTGTTGCACCTCCTCTACCGTTTCGAACTCAATGAAACGGTGGCATACAGCATCGATGCCGAAGGTGTTATGACTAAATAAATGATAATCTCGGATATCTTTCATCTTCCTATTCCACCAGTTTAAACAGTTTCCAATGATCGCCCACCTTCCTGAACGTCATCTCCATCTCCTGACCGTTAGAGATGCCTCGCAGCAGGAATACTTTCTGGTTTTTGGTTCCCGACGGTGTGCCATAGATGATATTATAGATCTGCCCCGAGGGCAACTCCCCTGGACAGAAGGCAGGCCACTGCTCGGGAGTGATATCACCGGCCAGCTCCTCAAAGTCATCATCAGGATTAGGACCGATAAATGACATTACATCATTAAGACTTTCTGTCTGGAATACGGAGTCAGTGGCAAAGCGCTGATAGAAACGTAAGAACGAGGCATTGCTGTGCGTATCTAAGTCAACATTACGCAATGACGTAAGCATCCACGTACCATTCTGACGATCGAAATTATATTGCTTCACCAGTCCGTCGGAGAGATTGATCTTCTCCAATACCACATGGTTGACACTGGTATCCTTAGGAAGGTCCAACTGTTTATGATTGTCTAGTATCAGCGTGTAGTAACCTTGGGACATGAAGAAATGATCTACCTTCCAGTCTTTGCGCTCGATCGTACTGGTGGTCTCCCCACTGATGACGGTCAGCGGGAAAGTGATACGTGCCAACTGCTGCTTTCTGTTTCCGGCAAAATTGAAGATAAAATCATCGAACAGCTCATCGGCGGCCACCGGGATAGGCTCTTCCTCGATGAGCTCCTCCATGGTATCCACCTCAACGGAATCCACAATGGAATCTCCTTCCGGTACCGGCTGTTCAACAGGTTTCTTGTCGGAACATGCAGCTACCGTAATGGCCAGACATACAGCCACAAAGGCTACATAAAGAAGTTTTCTCATTTCTTTCTCTATCGTATGTTTCAAGGTATGCTTTCTCTATACGCCTCAAATACTCTGCAAAGGTAATGTAAAAATATGAATACAAGAAAAGAAAAAGTAATTTTCTTTTTTATTTTCCGAAGAATATTTTCTTCTATGCTATCAACAAATAAAGTTATAATGAAAAAGGAACAACATTTGAGATTGTTTCTCGGTTTATTTTATTATATTTGCGGCGAAGAATGCGATCAAACGCATAAACTTAAAAACAGAACTGTACATAGTATGAACGGACAAGAAAAAAATCACGATAAGGTGACTTTGAGAATCGACTATTTGCCATGTGTCAACTATTCGATGATGAATTGCGGTGTGGAGGTATGCAACTCATTCGTGCTCGAGAATACAGACGACAGAGACTGGGACCTGTTGTCTGTAAGAATCAGTGGGTCCTATATTAAGGAAAGCAGCTGTTTGTTAGACCACCTGAAGAAGGGGCAGGCCATGCAAATCAAGACCATCAAGATCGAACCAGACATTAAGATACTCAGTGATACTACTGAAGCAGTCAAGACATCGTTTATGGTGACCATCCATGCCACCGACGAACTGCTGTTCGAGAAAGAATACCCTATCACCTTGTTGTCATACGAAGAGTGGGCAGGAAGCGGTATCATGCCGGAGCACCTTGCAGCCTTTGTCGTTCCAAACAATCCGTTCTTGCCGAAGATCAAAGTGCAGGCTGCCCGTTTCTTGGAGCAATGGACAGGATCCTCTGCTTTCGATGAATACCAGACACAAGACCGTAACAGGGTTCGTGCACAGGTAGCCGCTGTCTATGAGGCTTTGCGCGCCGAGGGGATTATCTACTCTGCGCCACCAGCCAGTTTTGAGAATAATGGTCAGCGTATTCGTTTGGCAGATAAGGTGCTGACAGACAAGATCGGCACCTGCTTGGACACCAGTCTGCTGATTGCTTCCTGTCTGGAAGAAATAGGTATCTTTCCGATCATTGTCATGCTGAAAGGTCATGCGATGGTAGGTGCCTGGCTCACCCCGAACGTCTTCCATCAGATGGTTTGTGATGATGTCAGCTATCTGCTAAAAGAGACGGCAGACGGCAATAATAATGTGGTATTACTGGAGTCAACAGCCATTACCTCTTCTGAAGGTATTAGCTTTGAAGATGCCGTAAAACGTGCGATGACACAGATCAGTGACGAGAATAGATTCCTGTATTTCGTGGATATCCACCGTTGCAGATTAGGCAACATCCGTCCCCTCCCCCAACGGATTCAGAAAGACGGTACGTGGGTATTCGCCAATGAAGGTATTGAGCACCAGCAAACAACAGAATCTGTCAAGAGCCTGAGTCATTATGACCTCCGGCTGGAAGATACGGGAGCACCGACTACTAAGCAGATGATCTGGGAGCGTAAACTCCTCGATTTCTCCTTGCGCAACAATCTGTTGAATACCCGTCTGGGTAGAAAGGTCGTTCCCTTCATATCCTTTGAGATAGATCACTTGGAAGACCATCTGCAAAAAGGTGAGGATTATTCCATCACACCGTCACCGGGCAAAAAGATAGAACCGAATGCCGACGGTATGTATGCCTCTAAGTTACAGGCATTGGAATATCAGGATTATGTGTCGGAACTGATCCGCGACCACAAGATAGCATCCTATCTCACCGAGACCGAACTGCAGAATGCCTTGAAATATGTGTACAGGACAGCGCGTACTACGATAGAGGAGAACGGAGCCAACAGTCTGTTCTTAGCTTTGGGCATGCTGAAATGGTATGAGACAGCCAAAAGTGAGCAGCCTCGCTATGCACCCATCCTGCTGCTGCCGGTTGACATCATCCGGAAGGGCGGCAACAATTATGTCATCCGGAAACGTGATGAGGATATTATCCTGAATATCACGCTAGTAGAACTGCTGAAACAGAATTTCGGCATCAGTCTTGATGTCCTGAAAGAACTGCCAAAAGACGAAAGCGGTGTGGATGTAAAACTGATCTTTACTTATTTCCGCAGGGCGATCATAGAACAGAAGAAATGGAATGTCGTGGAAGAAGCGATGTTGGGACTGTTCTCTTTCAACAAGTTCGTGATGTGGAACGACATCCATTCGAATGCCCAGAAACTGAAAGAGAACGTCGTGGTTGCCTCACTGATAGAGAAGCAAGACAAACAGAATGCGGATATAGATGTGGTGGATGCCCGTGTCATAGACAAAGAGAATGCCCCCATGGACTTTGCCATCCCACTGGATGTTGACTCTTCGCAGATGGAAGCTATCGTAGAGTCCGGACGAGGCAGGAGTTTCATACTCCATGGCCCTCCGGGCACCGGTAAGTCGCAAACCATCACCAATATGATTGCCAACGCCCTGTATCAAGGCAAACGCGTCTTGTTCGTGGCCGAGAAGATGGCGGCTTTGTCAGTGGTACAGTCACGACTGGAGAAGATCAACCTGGCCCCGTTCTGTCTGGAACTCCATTCCAACAAGGCTACCAAGAAGCATTTCCTCGAACAGATGGACGAGGTGTTGAACGTAACAAAGATCATGTCACCGGAGGAGTATGCCCAAAAATCCGAGGAACTGTTCCGGGAGCGGAAGGAGTTGATCAGTTATATCGAAGCCTTGCACCAGAAAGGATCGAGCGGACTGAGTCTCTATGACTGTATCTCGGAATACCTGGCTATTACGGAAGACGAACTCAGCGAGCAGTTGCCTCCAAATAAAAGAATCACCGTCAGTTATATCGAGAAGTGCAAGGAACAGATAGAGCAAGTCAATGCCATCCTTGACATTGTGGGACAACCCAAGCAGCATCGGTTATATGGGCTGGAACCAAAGGACAACCGTCAAGAGACTTTGGAAGCCATCCGTACCCTGCTGCAGGAACTGAAAGGTAAGAATAACACGTTTATCACCCAGCTCCACACGTTGAACAGCACGACGCCTATGGATCTGAAGACCACCGAAGATATACAGTGGTTGGAAATGTTCATCAGTTATCTCACCACAGAGAAGAAAAAGGAGGAATTGCACAAAACCATCTTATCTTCCTATCAGGAGGGTATCATCAAGATGGATGTCAATGCTTATCGCCGGGAATGGGAAGAGGTGAAGTCCAAGTGGTTCCTCCCCCGTTATTTCGCCAAGAAGAAATTCCTGAAATCCTTACAGGTATATGGACAGATTTTCGAATCGGGCATCGACGAAGCACTCACACTTGTTGGTGACTATCAGGAGATGTCCAGGAATCTCAACGAGCAGTCGGAATCGATGGTGGCGTTTGCTCATGCCCATGGTTTCCATCATCAGCAACGGGTGGATACCTATGCCGGTAATCTCGGCAGCCAACCCGCTGTTGGAAGACAGGAATTCCTTTATGATGCAGAGGCTGTCGTCAACACCGATAAAGAGATAAACGCACTGACAGAAGCGGTGAAAGCTGTGACCGACCCGAAGATCACCAGAACAGAGATTCTCTCCCATCTGGATATCTGGCTGGACAACTATTCTCAGGTGAGAGACTGGTATCACTGGGTGGATAAGAAACGGGAGATGGGTCAGATGGAACTAACACCTGTGATTACCAGGATTGAGGACGGCATCAGTCCTGACGAGGCAATCCACTCTTTCCTGAAAGGAATCTTCCACCAGCTCATCGAGTCAGCCATTAACGAGAATGACCAACTCAGGATGTTCAACGGTCTGAAATTCCGTCAGCAGATAGAGAAATACAAACGAGACACGGTCCGGTTCCAGGAACTCAGTAAAGAAGAACTGTACAGCAAACTGGCTTCCAGGGTTCCTTCTTCCTCAGCAGCTATTGCCGAGGGGTCTGAGATCAGTATCCTGAAACGGAATATTGCCAATGGCGGTAGGGGTAACTCCATCCGTTCGATCATTGACAATATCCCTACCCTGTTGCCCAGACTCTGCCCGTGCATGCTGATGAGCCCGATCTCCGTAGCACAATACATCGACTTAAATGCGGAGAAATTCGACCTCGTGATCTTCGACGAGGCATCACAGATGCCAACCAGCGAGGCTGTCGGTGCCATTGCAAGAGGTAAGGCACTGATATGCGTAGGTGACAGTAAGCAGATGCCACCCACCAGTTTCTTCACTTCCACCCAGGTGGATGAGGAAGAAGCCGACATCGATGATATGGAGAGCATCCTCGATGACTGTATCACCCTGTCGCTCTGTGAGCACCAGCTAAACTGGCACTACCGTAGTAAACATGAGAGTCTCATAGCCTTCAGCAACTCACAGTATTACGGCAACAACCTGCTTACTTTCCCGTCTGTTGACGACCATGTTGCAAAAGTGAGATTAGTGCCGGTCAACGGTGTCTATGACAAGGGACGTACAAGGAGTAACCGGGAGGAATCGAAAGCGATTGTGAACGAGATTATCCGAAGACTGTCCGATCCGGAGCTGCAGAAATACAGTATCGGTGTGGTGGCATTCAGTAAGGTTCAAGGCGACCTGATCGAAGATGATCTGTTGGAGGAACTCGACAAACACCCTCAACTCAAGGAGATTGCCATGAATGGCAAAGAACCTCTCTTCGTGAAGAACCTGGAGAATGTGCAGGGTGATGAGCGCGATATCATTCTCTTCTCCATCGGTTATGGTGCGGATAAGAACGGTAGGGTATCCATGAATTTCGGTCCGCTGAACAATGTGGGTGGTGAGCGCCGACTGAACGTTGCGGTCTCCCGTGCCCGTTATGAGATGATCGTTTACTCCACCCTGAAAGCCAACCAGATCGACCTAAAGCGTTCCAATGCGAAGGGTGTGGAAGGACTGAAGAGTTTCCTCGAGTATGCAGAGACCGGCAAGCTGCCGTTTGTCGCTGGTGCTTCGTCTTCTACAACCGCCAATGTCATGGTGGATCAGATCTGTAACGCATTGGCCCGAAAGGGATATATCGCTGAATCGTTTGTAGGACGATCTAACTTCAAGGTGGACATCGCCGTCTCCACCCGTGAGCACCCGGAGAAATATCTCCTTGGCATCCTCTGCGACGGTAAGTCGTATTATGAGACAAAGACCACCAGAGACAGGGAGATCGTACAACCCAATGTCTTAAAAATGCTCAACTGGAAAGTCATGAGGGTTTACTC
>JAEEGL011354557.1_pt1 | contig 11715 bp, 11 predicted proteins | sample 9134231 | NCBI WGS metagenome assembly JAEEGL01 (sample SAMN16246548, study PRJNA631951) | gut metagenome | biome: gut microbiome; feature: rumen; material: fiber-attached | host: Bos | place: Iran: Karaj | collected 2018-10
TACAGGCATAATATCACCTCTTGGTTTAAACCAATCACTGAGACGAACGACTTCTATGGTATATTACTTCACCGTCAGAGGGCAGAACTATGCCTTCATCTTTACACCTCTGTTCAAGTGCTTCAAGGTATAATTCCATAGCAACAAGCTGCTTGATGAGAACTTCCGGTCTGGACTTAGGACGAGCCATAGTTTTACCGTCTTCGATTTTAGTGATGAAATTTCTTAACTTTCTGATTCTGTCTTTGAGCTGGCAATACTCATAGAGTAATCTTTCTTTCCAATTAGTGTTATTCTGATACATAATAATTCCTTTCTTTGGTTTAAACCAAGTTATGCACTAAGTCTTAACTGGTTAATTTTCCAGTTGCGTACTATTTCACCTACAGTATTATCTGAATAAAATTCTCTATGACTTGCAATTAATTCAGATACAATAACATGAAGTTTAGTGCGTTTTTCGTCGAGACTAACACAATGCATTAAAGCACCGTCATGAACAGGCACATATACCACATCGTTATTATCAGGCACATGATTTCCGGTGTGTCTATGATAGTGTATTAAGTAATAGTCACCTGTAGATATAACATCACCGCAGATTAATTCTTTATCAAATAGTATGTAGAATTTGAACAGAATGTCCTCTTTGGTTACAGTCATGCCGAGGTGTGGATATGATGCTATTTCCCATGAACCCTTAGTTATCATTTCAAGCTGAGGGTTATCGAATGCATAATATTTAGACACTTCTCTTGTTGCTTCGGAAGTTGGACACATTTCTACAGCTACAGTTAGACCACTTTCACCGAATGTGTACAGGTCTATGTCTCCGGGCTTCATATCGCTTACACGATTTAATCCCATTTCAGCGAAATACGGGCAGTATTTATTAACCGTATTCGCCATCATGAATATAACAGCGGCTGTTCTATTACGAATAATTGAGCTGAGAATGTTCTGGAATGTTATGAACTCGTTAGTGAGATAGCGACGACGTGTCATAAATTCATCAAAGAGAATCCAATCTATGTCGCCTTTATCAGCACCTTTACTGCTCTCCCATGTATTTAAGGCGTATGTGAAACAAAACGGTTTTGAATCACGTCTTATAATAAAACCGTCATCGTCTCGAAAAACAAGTGTGAATGAATGTTTCTTGTATTCAGTTCCATTGTATTCGCCTTTTGTTTTTTTCTCTATGTCGTGGGGTGAATAAAGTTCTGATATATTTTCAGCTTTTATGTCACCGTCAAAACGTCTGAGATAAGCTGAACATTTACCTTTTTCGATATATCTGTCGAGACTTTTATCGCACCACCAATATGTCTTACCGTTGGCACGCTGACCGATAATCATGTTGTATATTGCTTTATACTTCATTAATTTATCGGCAGAATAATATTTACTTTTTTTCATAGTTTTCTCCTTGGTTTAAACCAAAACGGTGTATACCTGAAACGGTGTTATCGCAAGTTCATGTCGTTTGAATCTACATTTGAATAGTTCACTATCCTCTTCTGAATATAAGAATCTTGAAAATTCTTCTGATAGACCCATACGATATTTACTTTTTTCCAAATGCACATAATGTTTTTCGCTAACAATACATTCATTACCCAAATAGTCTTTTAGGTTACAAGTGTATTCTTCATCTCCGTAACTATGGACAATTCGACGTGAATATGTTGCCGGTATTTCCATTTCATCAGAGAAGAAATCGAAATCTCCATGAGAAGCTATATATGCAGTTGGGCAATATATCATTCTGCGCTTTTTTATTTCTCCGTTTTCATCTTCATACTCCTCTTCAGTTACATTAGGTATACCTGAAACAGTTATATGGAAATCCCATTTATTATCTTCATATGTTGAATAACAATAACGTTTAGCTCCGAGTGTTTTGAACTGTTCATAATGACCGTCAAAAGACCACACCCCAAGCGGATATTTAACACCGTCCTTTTCAGGTTGGGTTAAGCCAAAATCGAGATTGTAATATTCACATACTCTCTTCATCTTCTCTACTACATTATTGTTATATTCTCTTATAGTTTCAAGATGTTTATTGTAGTGTAACATTTTGATACTATCAGTGTCACAATAAACAGCATCTTCACCTATTAGATACAACTGCGATAGTAGATTATAACGTGCATGGGCAGTTATCCACACACCCCACTGATAACTTAGAAAAGTATTCGGATTATTTTGATATGTGTTCAGTAGGCTTGTTTCCATATTAGGAGTTGACTTAGTCCATTCTTCTTCATCGAAAATTATTTCATCGTTCAATGGATTTGTAACCATCATGCCGTAAATTCCATTAACCATTCCTTTAGCAACGAAATATTCAGCAATCATATCAGCTACACCTTTTAAGGTTGTTTTATCTCCATAATATTTTAAGACACATTCGATTATTGGTTTAGGCAAATAATCATATTTTGCCCAGTAGAACAGTCCTATTTGTTCAATGTCAAATGTATAATACATATCAAAAATTTTGAAATCAATGTCAGTCATATAAGTCATTATTTCATTGGCAGAGTCTATTCTACCATTGTCAATAATACTATCCGGGGAAATTATTACACATTTATTTTTTGACCAAACATGATGAACAGTTTTGCTTTTAATGTTCTTTAATTTTATTTCAAAGACACAAGCATACCTATCTATCATTTTATAGAATTGTTCTTTGTTAGTTATCGAAGTCTTGAAAAACTTACCCCGTGGATATTTTTCACAAACCATAACAGCTGGATATGAAGATGCAAAATCAATGCAGTCAACATTATTTAGAGTCTGGTCTATATACATATAATTAGCATGAGTGTAACCACCGGCGAAAGACTTATTTAGTAGTACAAATAAGTCAGGGTCTGTAGCTCCCTCTCTTTTAATCATTTGTCTATAGCTATTCCAGTTAGTATGTGAGCGAATGTATTCCCTGCAATATTTTCGCACATAACCAGTTTTTGTTAATGGAATTTGTGAAATATCGTTGTTGTTCTTTTCTATTTCTTCTTTTATGAACAAGTATACTATTTTCACATCATAGTCTACATAGTTCATTTCTTTTTCGGAAAGTGGAGTTTTTGAGTGGCGTATTTTTGAATAATCCAAATCTCCAACCATTTTTCTAATCGGAGTCTTTAGATTCTTTGCGACATTCGCAAGAGATAGACCAGATAAAATATAACTACATTTGAACTCGAAGCAATCTTCCACTAAAGCCTTTATGGGGTGACGCTTTTTTCGAGCAAAAACACTATTTATTTTAACTTGACCTATCATGAACTGAAAATCGAATGCTAAATTATGAACATAAATTATCATTCGCAGAAATTGGTTTAAACCAAGTTTTTGCTTGATTGTAAATAGAAAGTTTCGGAATTCGTCCCAAGTTCTGCCGTACACTGAAATGCCGTCTATGTTCATCGCCCATATATACATACAAGCTCTTTTAATTTTTTCGACTTTCGTTTTATTCTTTATGGTCGTGTAGAACGACGTTGTTTCTGTATCGAAGCTCACCGATATGTTAAAGTAACGAATCTTATTTTTCTTTTTTTCAAGAACAATTCTATTCTTTAACTTTTCAATCTCTCCGGCTTCAATGTATTCTTGCCATTTAACCATATTTCACCTTAATCTATAACTCCTGATAAACGACGAATTGTGTCACGTTGTTTTTCAGTGTATAGGTCATCAAATGATTCTCCTGATATTGCACTCTCTTGTCGTGCTAATTTCTTAGCTTTATTAAGCTCTTTGCGGAGAACGTCATTGCCTTTTATAGCGGTAACTTGTTCCGCAAGAGTAACGAAAGTTTCAGAATCTCCCACATAATCAAAGTCATAATCACGGGCAAGTTTCCAGAATGTCGCAAACTCACCCGGAGTTAGACCTGCTGATTCAGCCCTATGTCGTGCGTCTTTTATGATACTCTGAGGGTCGAATCTTGAAGATGTGTTGAACTGCTGAACGATTTTTAATCTTTCAGTGAGTTGTCTCGCTGTCATGTGAGTGTTTTCTGAGAGTTCAGAGAACAGTCTATTACCTTGTTCATCTTTCTTTATAAGGAGTGAAGAATAATTTTTCATTGACGCTGAGACATAGTCAGCAAGACTAACTCCGTCAAGATTAGCGCCGTAAAGTAATTCAAGGCGAGCGTTTGCTTGTTTCACTTGAGTGTTTATCAAAGCTCTTAAAAATTTTCTTGAATTAACAGCCATTATAACCTCACTCCATTCGTAAGAAATTCAGCTATCATATCACGTTCATCTTCAGTGCATGGAATACCAGATAAATCAGGATTTGCAAATTGGCTTAAACCAACAAATTCCTTGATTTTTCCAGCTTTCCAGCAAGCGAAACCGACAGAATGGCCATATGCTGTTGAATTGAAGTCTTCGATAACTCTGGTTCTGGTTATCCAAATAGAGGGATATGGTTCCATGTTCGATGAAAGTGAAGTAGCTCCTTTTTGAATTAGAGTTCTTCCTGGTGTCATACGTTCCATTTGTTCTTTTATATACTTATGGGTTTCCCAGTATTTAAGACCATTAGCAGTGCCCATTGCAAGCTGAGTTCCAACACCCATTGCATTACCGAATGAAGCTGAGATTCCAGCGCCTGCCATATTTCCAAGTACAGCGTTAATTCCTGTATAGACATTATTCATTTTTTCATATTGCAATCGAGCCTGATTGGCAGCATAAGTACCCAGTAATTCGCCACTGAACGCAACATCTTGATTTCCAGTACCAGTCATTGTATCTTGTAAGTGACCGTCAACGAAAATATATGCCATTACTTGACCAGTATTTGTATCCTGAGCCATTTTGACAGTTACTTCATGTCCGATATATATGTTATTATCAAGTTCGATTGTACCGCAGAATGGACAGTAAAGAGTTATTGAAGTGTAAGGCGTATAATCAAGAAAATTATCGTAGTATCTTGGAATTCTAACAGGACCGAAAATATATCGAGCGCCGTTATAATGGAATTCTCCGCCACGATACATTTGTACTTGACTATCCCATTCACCGAGTTTTACGCTTTCTTGGTTTAAACCAATTGTTGAAATCTCGAAAGGCATTGAACGTAACGATATTACACGACGTACAACATCTTCATACGTTAAGTTTGTATCAAGATTGTTTTCGACAGCTTGTAAGAAATTATAAATTCCTGTATAGTTAGTATAGTAGATTTTGAATGATGAGGGGAATATATTTCCATTTTCATTTACTTCATCTGTAACTTCATACTTACTATCTTTTGGTGTCGTTCGGTCGAATTCATATCCGCTGTCTATCTCGTTAGTCCAAACGAAATTAGGAAGATTTACTTTTTCACGGAGATTGTTTGTATACTCGCCCGTGGTGATTCCATTAGAATCGAACTTGGGAAGATATACTGAGGGGTCTGAGAATGATTTTGATGAAACATCGTTGGCATTACTGGTGAAAGGTAATCCAATATAAGCAATCTCTCGCTTAATATTATCAAAGATTTCTTCTTTATTTTCTTCGTTTATTAAAGCACCAAAAATTACTTTTAATGAAGTGGACGATTCATTATATATAATTGGCTCAAACCAATCGCAAACACTATATCCATAACGATACATATGATACGGTCCATAATAATCTTCTCCTGATGTATCAAGAACATATTGGTATGCTTCTTGTTCACTGGCTGGAATTAATTCCTTATTTATGTAAACTCCATTGTTAGTTATATTAAATTCCATTCCATATGAATAAAAGTTTGTTCTCATAGCTACAACACGAGCGCCATCATATGGCATATAGTAGTTAGTAATGTCACGTCTATCTACTAATAAATCACGTATTAGCGTTTGTCTGTTTACTTCACCCTCATATTCACCCATTGTCCATGTATAATAAATTCCAGTGACATATCGAGGAGTTTCAAAGTTCATAGACTCGAATTCTTCTATGGTACTGCGACTAAAACCTGAAAATGATGAATTGCAGTGTTCGATGCGAGGCGTGAGCTTTACTTTTTGATAATTGAATGAAGAAAGTATTATACATTTTCCAGTATCAGTATTTGGAATTTGTGTTAATTCGGGAGTGTATCTTGAATTTCTATTAAATATACCATTCCATCTATCATTATCTACCTGAGCATATGCTAAAACAAACGGTATATTATCAGTTACTCTCAATGTATCGTCAAAATCATGAACTCGTATTTGTTTGGCTGAATAGCCGTTTGTAGGGTCGCCACAGACACATATGAAACTTGGGTATAAAGAAGATTTTGCATTAATACCCCATGGCGAAATTGACCAATCAATTTTTTGGTTTAAACCAATATAACCATGTGACCAAAGATGATTGAGCAACTGTCTTCCATTTTGAGGACGTTTTCCGTCAATTGCAGGAATAAATGAAACCCAGTCTTCTGGATTGCCCCATACTTCTGTATTAATTTCCATAATATCACCTCACATTACCATGAGAATGAATTGACCGTTTGTTACCTCGGATTCACCTCTTAATGGAATTTTTATAATATCTTTATCGCCGGGATTGATTGGATATGACGAATCAATGATTTGGTTTAAACCAATATGCTCATTTCTGACACATACGGCATCCACTTCTTTCAGTTCAGCAGACCAACTCATAAGAGGGTCTACCATTAACTGTGCAAAGAGTCTTCTCGCTGAAGTGAGAGTCAAGTCTTTAATGAAGTAGTATCTTTTGAACAAATCTATATAACAATAGTTCGCTCCAAGTAAATTGGTATTGCCGTCATAAGCCATAAGCAGTTGAGGTTGGAGAATGTTAATTTCACCTATCTCATTAAAGAATGTTGTAGTTCCGATTTGGCTTAAACCAACATTCTTATCCGCTGTTTCCGGACTACAGGTATTCTTATATAATTTTACATTCATTGTTACCACCTACAAGAAAAGGGCAGGGCTATAAAACCCCGCCCTTTAGCGTCATGCCTTTACGAATATTCCGTTCTGCTTAGCTTCTGCGAATGTTGTAGTTGAACCGTTGATTGCAGTCATTTCGCCGATAACTGTAGTTGACATAGCATAGTACTTATTAGTAGCACTCTCCCAGTCATCAGGTTCGACACCTCTGTATGTGTCATAGTCAGAGATGATGAATGTAACTGAGGGTTCACCAAGGTCGAGGAAGTAAGAGCAGTCATAGCTATAGAAGTAGTTGTAGAACTTACCCTTGGGATTATAAGGAGCAGCCGTCTCTTCCGGCTCCTCGTTATAAATCATAGTACCGTCCTTATCCCAGAAGACTGCAACGATACCTGAGAAGTTTACCTGAGTTTCATTGTCAGGTGTCTTGAGATAGAGAGCTGACCTAACATCGAAGTCGAAATCCTCATCGAGTGCCTGCCATGAAGCTACACTTCTATAGCCAGAGAACTTCACATAGTCGTCGTGCCATGTATCAGAATAGAGGTAGGACTCGAAAGCTCCCTCAAGGTCTACAAGGAACGCAATCCTCAGATTTGAGGAGGGTGTCCAGTTCAGAACCTTATCAGGATTGAGTGCCTTAGTAGGACGCTCGATGAACTTTCTCCACTTCTTCATCACCATTGAGCTGTGTCTGAGAAAATCCTTATCGGTCAGAGCCTTATCAGCGGTGAGAGATGAACCTGTAGCTTCATTGTATTCGGTAAGGAGATTTACTACCTTACCTCTTACAAGGTTTACGGCATTTACACCGTTTACAAGTCTCCACTTGAGAGCATCGGTGGACATATTTTTCTTTATCTTGATTTTATTCACGATAGCGTTTCTGAGTTTCATCAGGTCGCTAAGTGAAGAGAACGCAGACTTTAACTGCTTCGTCGCCCATGACCACTCTGCCATGAAAGTAGTCTTGCTCTCGAAGTATTTAGCTTCACCCTCTACGGGATTGTAGTCAAAGTAGGGATAGGACTGACCCTTTTCCAGTTTCCAAGCCGGATTCTCTTCAAACTCGACTTCGCCGACTCTGATTTTCTGAAGTATGGCTCCGTACTCGAAGCCTGATACCTCAATGTCAGGAGCATCAGACACATAATCCTTATCTTCAAACACTGTCTTACCAATACGGTGGATATACTTACCCACGTATTCATCGAAGTGTGTTTCCCATTCGCTGCTACTTGTGATTTTGTAGCCGACGTCAAGGAAGTTGGATAAATCCTCATTGAACATTGGTGCAGGATTTTCCTCTGTAGCGTATGTTGCGGTGATTTCTCCGAATACATCATTCAGCTCAGCCGCAATCTGCTTTACATAATTGCTTGGCATTGTTTTTAATTCCTTTCTGATTATATTTCAACACTTGGTTTAAACCAAATTATCGGTAAACTCCAGTGCTGATAGCTGTTATAAGCTCGTAAAGCCATTCTTCGAACAACTTACGAGATTTGAGTTTGAGCATTTTTAAATATTCATCAGGGAGTGAACTGATTTTATAACCAGTCATTTCAGTTGATGATGAAGAAGTTTCTTCGCTTGTTTTGTCTTCTGAATAAGGATTACCATTTGAATCACTGTAACCCCTATAATCAGTTCCGGAATGAGTGACAGTAGGGTCGCTATCTGTTACTTCAACTTCACGGTCAAATCGAGGTGAAGCATTTTCTCCAGTCGAAGTTCTATAAGTTGTAATTGTTGAACCTGACTGTGTGGTAGCAATCTGCTCTCCGTGAGTAAAAGATTCTCCACCTGTTTTAGTGGTATTTCCACTTCCCTCTTTCGAGCCGCTTGTACTTGAAGTATAACCATAGTTGTTTAACATTTGGTTTAAACCAATACCGAAAAGCTCAAAACGGGGCTTAAAAAGGGGCAGAATTATCCCAGACGACCAGACTATCATTTCATGCATTCTGGTTATTCTCTGCCTATTACCCGCATCATCGTCACCGTCATATATAGGTAACAGTTTCATATCACCCCACTTCAGAATAATGAAGTTCAGGATTTCTGTAGGATTATCAAATGGGATAACTATATCGTAATATGGAACTGAACTGTCAAGCGGGATTTCTATTCCCTCAAACAGATTACTCGTCTCCTGAGGGTAAATTGTCGTCCACTGTTCCAGATTCAGTCTCGTCTTCCTCGGAAACATTGTCTTCATCATCTCCTTTTTTCACCTCATTCTCCAATTCTGGGTTTAAGCCAAAACTGGTATTGAGACCCCAAATTTTATTAATCCACTCACAGCCCTCATTGAGTGAATCGAGGATTGTAGTGACAGGGATTTTTAACGCTGCAAAGTTTGCGTCAACTTCAGCGGTGACTAAACGTTCTCGCTTCATGTTGGAATTGCACTGAATACCTAATGCATTCCAGAATTGTGCCAGGATATATTGATGCAGTTCCACCAGCTCTATAATATTTTTTGAAGTTGTCGCCGATGCCAGAGGGTTGACTTTGAAACTGTCTATTAGACCGTGCTTCACGATTTTATAAGGTTTACCCCTATAAATATCCCTCAACACTTCTTCGACACCTGCTGAACTATTGTTAGACTCAACTTCACATATAGCTGAAACTCTGGTATTGACCTGGGCACAGTTTATTGAAGTGATGTTGTCCGCAAGTAACATTGCAGTCATGCTTATCAGTGAATACAGACCACCGGTGAAACTTGGAACTTTAGTCACAAGTTTATCGAATGGCGATAGATATAACATAACGCCGTCCTCGTGCTGAGTTAGCTCGAATGAACCCAACTTCGGATTTGCAATCTGAATTTTAGTTGGTCTGTATTCTTCATTCTCCTCGCCACCGATAAAAGCATCGAGAAGATAATATTTATCGTTTCTGTTAAAGAAACTTACAGAGCCGGTAAGAATCAGATTTTCAAGTCCATAGTCTTTATCAACTTCCTCTGGAAAACCGTTTAAGACTAATAACTTGGAAGCGGCGTTGTAAAGCTGAGAGAAAAAGTGAGCGTAATTAACCTCGACATCGAGGGCTGACGCCGAGGTTATTGAACGCTCGCAGAGCTTGAGTCTGCTCATTTGGTTTAAACCAATTTAGTCGAGGACTGTGTAGTTCACGAAGTCCTGACCACTTCTGGTCTTACCGCTTTCGAGCATGATGCGGAGACCGTTCTGACGAAGTTCCTCTTTCATTTCAGGAGTTTCGTCGATTGCTTCGCAGAGACGGCGGAGCTGCATACCACCCTGGTAGTAACCGTCCTGAATTTCGTCGAAGATGACTACAGGGTAAACCACCTGCTTGCCGTTCTGCTCGAATGAGATGACGTCGAAATCTCTGAGCGTGAGTTCGATGCCGACAACATCTGAAGTTTCGAGTTTGTGACGTCCGTCCATGAGGGCGGAACCGCCGGAAATTTTGCTCGCCAGAGCCTTGAGTGATAAGTTTGCCATAATTGTTTACCTCTTTCTTAATTATTTTTATTCCTCTTGATACTTTGCCGGAAGCGGTTGGTTTAAACCAAGCCAGAAACGCTGACCAACCGCCCGACTATTCAAGAGGTTAAATGGCAGAGGGATTCCGGAGTTGCACCGAAATGAAACTGTGTCCCTCATAAATCCCCACGGCATCAATGGGGATATATCCAACCAATTCTTGAAACGACTATATATGTATTCGATAAAAATTTTTATATCACACTGGAGATTTATGGTTGGCTTAAACCAACAGCGTAATAATCACCAGTGGGAGAGGGAAGTTCGGGGACTCTCCCACTGTAAACAAAGGATGAAGATACGCTTTTTCACTGTCGGTGGATTAGCGATAACCACCTGATTAGAGACGTTTTAATTCACACTTCTCGATAATCTCACGATAGTGTTTATCAGAAATCAGAATATCTATGAAATCTTCGGTTGCAACTTCATACGGGTCACACTGATTTTTATCAACGTATCTTTCAATAAATCTCATCATAATGCCCGATTCGCAGGAATCCATTACAGCTCCGAGCGAGTGACAGAAGTCTCTCATCATGCATACGTCTTTGAGAAACTCGAATTCATCTTCCGTCGAGAACTTAAATGAAAACATATCCTTATAATTAACCATAAAGTGTCTCTGCTCAATCGGAAGACCACACCATGACATTCTTAAAGGTAATGATATGTCATTCAGACTTGCTGCTTCGTTATTTATTATAAAGAGAACATTATCCTTATTAGTTACTCTTGACGGACTGTGGAAAAATGACACTGCTTTAAGCAGTTCAGTGTACGAATGGAGTAAAACCATGAGATAATAATTTTCAAGACTTGAATCGACATTAACACACGTCCATAAAACTATCAGGTTATTAAGTGAAGCGTAGCTCTCATATTCAATCGAGTCAAGCAGGTCAATAACATCGTCTCTGTAATTATTAGTGTCGATGAGGATTGTGTTGACAGCGTCCTTTACTGTTTCGGTAGCACAGTTGACAAGTGTGTCTATATCATAGTAGTTGTCGTGATAATTCTTAGCAAGTTCTTTGGCTTCCGCTGTTATCTTGTCTATGTATGATGCAGTATAGCAAGCTATTCTTTCAAATACAGTTTTCATAATATTTCTCCTTTGTTTATTTTGGTTTAAACCAAATTTGCAGCGTCATATAAAAATGCAGCGTCATATGGTAAACCTTATTTTATTGACAGTATGAACTTGGCTTAAACCAAAAATGCAGCGTCAATAGAAAATCGCAGCGTCAATAGAAA
>JAEEGL012155439.1_pt1 | contig 11715 bp, 8 predicted proteins | sample 9134231 | NCBI WGS metagenome assembly JAEEGL01 (sample SAMN16246548, study PRJNA631951) | gut metagenome | biome: gut microbiome; feature: rumen; material: fiber-attached | host: Bos | place: Iran: Karaj | collected 2018-10
AGGTCGCTTCGCTTATAGGTTTTTAGGTGAGAACAGCTATCATATAGACAGAAGAAACATATTTCAACTTATCGCTCGGCTTTGCCGCTTCGCCTTTAGTGCGAAGAACCTCATAACCTTATAACCTCATAACCTCATAACCTCATAACCTTATAACCTCATAACCTCATAAGTTGAGCATATGCGAAACTTGAATGATATAATACATCATGAGCAAGAAGTTTTTAGCGATTACAGCAACAGCAGCCATAGTATTCTTCATTGCCACATCATGCAACAATAGCAAAGGCACGAAGGACAACGGCGATGCCGGACAGACGCCGGAGCTTTCCGACGTGAACCAGGACACCGTGCCGGAAAGGGACGAATACCTCACGCAGCACGAGATGCCGGAGAAGCTTGAGGACGATTCCGCCATCCGATCTTTCATCAAGCGTATGTATGAAAACCAGAAATACAACGACTACGACTTCCTCGAGCATCATTGCACAGCACGGCTGCTGCAGCAGCTTAGAGACGAGTATGAATACGATGGCGAGGGCTATGCCGGCTGGCTGTTCCGTACCTGTGCACAGGACGGCAAGCCCGGCGTCGAAGGCGTCAGCGATACAGTTCTCAACATCAGCAAGGACGACGACGGCTGGTATCACTACGTCTTCACCGATGGCGGCTGGCGCGGCGAGAACAAGATCAAGGCGTATGTCGAGAACGGCAAGGTGATGGTGGACGAAGTGAAACGCGTTTACGACGAAGCAGCCGAAGCGTATTAACCAGACATTGAAAGAAGTTAGGCAGGTAGTTAACACCTTAGTTATTGTTTGCCTAAGCGATCGATTTATGGTGCCTAAAAGTCAAATAAATGGGTTTTCTTTTGGTTCGAATAGAATTCTTGATTAACTTTGCAGCGCAATAAGGTTTTAAACCTTTCATGCTTATGCCTACATTACTTACGATATTCGGATTAAGATTCTACTTCTATTTAGATGAGCATGAACCGATTCATGTTCACATCAATGCCAATGGAAAGAAAGCTAAGATAGCATTAGATCCCGAGGTCAGTATAGTATATAATCATGAATTGAAAGAACAGGAACTCAAGAAGGCGATAGAGACGTGCCGCATTTATCGAGAAGACTTCATTGCAGAGTGGCACAAACGTTTCGGATAAAGACTATGGAAAAGATCAAGAACTTGTGGTTTGATGAATCGAGGATTTACATCAGAACCGAAGCTGGAAACAAATATAGCCGTCCGTTAGAGGCCTTCCCGGAGTTGAAGGATGCTTCCGCGGAGCTTCGTAATGCTTTCACCATCGATGCCGACGGTGAAGAAATCCGTTGGGAGGCTTTGGACGCAGACCTGCACATCTCTAGCTTCTTCGAGACAAATGAGCCTAATTATAATAACGAGGTTGCAGCTCTCTTCGCTCGTTTCCCGTGGCTCAACATGGCAGAGGTAGCCAAAGCGATGAACGTTCATCCCAGTCTCATTGCCAAATATATTTATGGTATGGCAACCCCTACACCCCAACGCCTATCCCAGCTCCGTACTTCCCTTCATTCCTTTGGACGTGAATTGCAGACGGCGTAACACTCTCTAATAGACATCCCACATAGCCTTTCCACTCCTCGTGGAGAGGCTTTTTTGTGCCGTCCTTACACTTTTTGTTATAACTTATTGATTTATGTGATGTTAGATTGAGTGTAAGGTAATTTTGTCCTTACACTACCTTCACTAGTGGTAAAACAAGTTGTTTTACTTTGTATGAGTTGGCTGTGTGGCCAGCATCACCTATGTAGTTGAAGGTAAAACAACTTGTTTTACTATTCTAATAGATGTAAGACTATCTCGAGGAATGCCACTTTGTTTATGCGCTTACGTTCGTAACTCATCTTTGGCAGTCGTTTGCAGAGTTTGTTGAGATGATCAACTTTTACATCAAGAGTCTCAAAAACACCTCATTTAGTGTAAGGATGAAATCACCCTACACTAAACCTAATGATATAGATAACAGCTGATTATAGCAAAAAGTGTAAGGATGATGAAAAATCATAAAATTCGACTTGCATCATCAAACGATAGACACTGGTCTCGACTTGTTTGCCGTTTCTGAACCTCAGAAGATAACAAAGCAGGGAGGGGGTCTGGCTCTCCGCCCTTTTTCACCCTCATCATTCAAGTTCGAGTGCGAGCTTGATGGCTATCGCTGCTCCAAAAGTTCATTATTCATATCCTTTCCTAAAATTTTTCACTTTTCATTCGTGCAAACTTTTCCTCACTTTTCTGCACTCCCTTGCTCGTTTTTGCCTTGAATTGACCTAAATCAAGGGCGAAAGATGAAAAAGTTGGGCGTTTGTTAGGTGGAAATCAAAAATTATGCCTATTTTTGCAGCAAATATGAGAGAAAACGCCTAATATGTCCCATCTAAGAAATAGATACAAAACCTATATCAGCCAAATCAATAGGCGACCTCACAGATGCACAAGTCAAACAGGTTTTGCAGATAGCCAATGATTATCGCGAGCAACTTCTTCGACAGTGGAGTCTGTTTAAGGATGGTAAGACAATACGAATGATCAAAGTAAAGAAATAACGTTATGTATAAGTCAGAAGGATATTGGAATGTGACACCACGGATTAAGTCGTTGTCATTTCCCAAGCGAGGCAAGTTCCAGGTGGACTTGCAAGATGGACGTTCCATCGTTATGCCCATTTCGGCTTTCCCCAGTATAAAGAAAGTACCGGTTAGTGAGCGTATCCATTGGTACCTCATGGGCGGCGGGGTCACCTGGGACTCCTGCCCCGAGGTCATCCATATAGAACAGATTCTCGGCAATTACCAGAATTATGCCCATGAAAACTTGTGATTATGTAATACACATTGTCTATTAAATATCTTTCATTCTCCATTCAGTTCCTCTCCGCCGCCCGTGGAGAGGCTTTTTTGTACCTATCTCCTGACATCAATCCATGCAAATCTAAGACACGAATTGCCATAATAACCATAATTATTACGTCCATTACGATAATTCGTGTTTAATTTAGCCACCTCGGTACGTGAGATGGCCAGTGATGTTTTGTGAATGAAATCAAGCGGCAAGGTCGAATTGCTCATCATCTCTACAGTTGCCTGTAGCCATGCCACCGTTCCTCACATCGTGGCTCTACCTGATTTCCTTTCACATTGCAAAGTAAGCGTTTTTTTCGCTTCCTTCCAAATTTTTCCTCCTTTTTCTGCAATTTGATGGGTGTTTTGATGCTTTTTAACCCATAGCCCTCACTTTTTTACTATTTTCTTTTGTCACGTCCTAAATAATCCCTACTTTTGCTCCGTGCTTCCCTTGAAAGAGGGAGTGCATGACATTTTATTTGCTCAATCGCGACTCGAACTGGACCCTCGAAAAGCTAAACGAGCAATGGTAGGATAGTTGTATCACAGCTATTCCTATATCCAACACATAGGAGCTGCGTTATAAACGCAGGTATTCCCTAATGTGTTGGAGGTTGGTCCAGACCTGAGTCGCGTATGGTGAATGCCTGCGTTTTTCTTTTGCTCAAAGTTGAGTGGCAGGGTTCCCAGAAGATACTTTAGGAAACTCTTAAAACCAATTATTAACCACTTCAATTATTAAGCAAATGAAAAAGTTTATGTTTATTCTGATGGTCGCTCTGATGGGCGACATCATTGAGAGTGTTGCACAAAATAGTGGATTAGGTTTCAACTATCAGGCGGTGGTGAGAAAGACGAATGGCGTATTGCTTGCCAACTCAGATGTTACTCTTCGCATTTCACTTTATCCAGGGCAATCTGCTGCAGCACCAACTTGGGTGGAGACGCATAAGGTTCATACGGACGATTCAGGTTGTTTTGGTATTACTGTTGGTAAAGGAACACGCGAAAGCAATAGCGTTGCTGCTCAGTTCAAAGACATCAATTTTGGTGCTGTTTACTATTGGCTGAAGATAGAAATACAAGAAGACAATTCCTACAGCGAGGTCAGTTTCGCTCAACTTCCTAGTTCTCCCTATTCTGAAGTGGCATACAATGCAATGATGCCTGCCGGGATGATTGTTCCTTTCGCAGGTCCTGTAGAAAACATTCCTGCCGGATGGTTGCTGTGTGATGGTTCTGCGGTCAGCCGTTCCACCTATTTCAGCTTGTATAAAGCAATTGGAAGCTGTTGGGGTGAAGGTGATGGCAGTACAACATTCAACCTTCCCGATCTACGTGGTATGTTCTTGAGAGGTGTTTCTGGAGATTCTGGGAATGATGAGGATGTGGATAGTCGAACTCAATTGAATGATGGGGGAAATGTTGGAAATAAAGTAGGCAGCTATCAGGGTGATGCTATAAGAAATATCAAATGGGGATATACCCCCCCAGAAGATACAGGCGTAGCCCCTGGAGAAGAAAAGAAACTGCTTATTTGGTCATGTGGACAAAATAAGATGAATTGGCGTATTTTCGATGCCTCTAAAGCTCCAGGGGTTGAAGTCGGTGCTGATAATCGCCCCAAGAACGTCTACGTAAACTACATCATTAAATTCTAATCGACTATGAAAAGGTTCCTATTATCCATGATAATGGTTGTGATAGGGCTTTCGGCTTTTTCACAATCGCCAAGCCTGTCTCTCGAGTTGAGACCAGCCTACCCGTTAGTGATTGGAGAGAGTGCCGTTGATGACGTTACGGTATCCAACAACGGGCTATATTTGTGTGACATCATACTACAGGACTCCTTACCTCAATACGAGATTGAATATATCGATAATCAGACTGTCCGATATAGTGAACACGGCTATGGTTTCTACATTACTGCAGATTCCTTACATTCTCAGAATGTGACTTATAGCTACGAAGTCAAAGAGTCTCCACAAGGTACCATAATGTTTGATGGAGCTACGGGCAGATTCATGTATTACCCAACAGAAGACGAATACCAAACTTTCGTTTTGACATTCAGTGCAACAAATGGAACAGAAACGCTAACAGAAACTGTTGAGTTCTATCCTGTACCGCCAATGTCAAACGAGGCCGAAGTTATCTCAACTAAGGGAACAATGCCAGATGCAGGAGACTACACGATTATTGCAGAAACAGGTACGTTGAAGAACTTGAATAACCAAGAACGGACTGCTTACAGCGTGAGTATCTCTGGTATGGATGTCATTTTTGACGATGCAATTCAAAACAAAGTTTGGGGGTTGAATGGACGTGAAGACATCTATGAACTAAATATCTATGCCGAGAGGCTAATAGTCCGTTCTGCACTCCGTTTTCCGCAAACCAACATTACCGTTCATGCCAAGGAGCTTATTTTCGAAAACTCTGGAAATTCGACAGCGTCCATCAATACTACTCCATCTTCAGAAGAAACACTGACAGATGGCGAAGGAAATGATGGGGCCAATGCTGGTAACATCACCTTGTTCATCAAGGAATTCAAGGGGAATATGGGGTGCAGATTTATCATGAACGGAGCGAAAGGCCAGAGTACGAACAGAAACGGAACACCAGGTAATGGCGGAAATGGCGGAACTTTGACTGCGACAATCGACCTCAGTGATTATTGTGATTTTGCAAGAGGGAGTAGCGGTGTCAGATACGATGTTGCTTCGGATGGTTCAACGAATTTAGGTCCCGCCATAGAATACGGCAACGTTGGGCAGTCGGGGCTCTTTGAGTTCCTGGATAGGCCATACGCCTACCTGCATCCTTACTATATCTCGGCTGTTATCCGTCATGCAAACGATGCCTTCATCAACAACTACACGGAATTTACTTTGGAGAAATGCCATGAGTATCGCGCCTTAATTGATGAGTATCTGAAACACAGTGATGACGAAGCAGTATTCAACCTCATAGATAATGAAAGTCCTGACGGCATTGATATATCATGTGAGATACAAAGAGATATGCTCGAAATCAACGCCATGCTTGTTAAATTGGAACAAGGGCTGGACTACTTTGGCAATCCTGAAGGGTGGGTTCCCCTATTGTCGTTTGAGGCGTATCTTAAAAACTTTGATAACGAGATAGACAATGCTATATCAACACTTTATGTTTATTATTGGCTGAACCGCATTGACCATACGCTTCAGAATCAGGTCAAGGCCAGTCAGTTTGCGGCCAACACTACAGAGGGTGAGATTGATGTAAATCAGGAGTTGCTGAATTCTTTGGTACTCGAAATACCGGTCCTTCAAGATGAGGCTGATGAGATTAATCGCATGATAGAGGTGCTAACCCGAAAGATTATAAATCTACAGAACCAATTGATGGCAAAGGCCATCAAGAATGTGAAGAAAAAGAATCGATGGAAGAAGCTTTTTGGTATTGGACAGACCATAGCGAATGTAATTTCTGTTGTTCCTGGCTGGGGGACTGCTGTTGGTACAGCAATCAGTACAACTCTTTCTTTGGCAAGTAACATCAGTAGTAATACTAGCTATGGAAGTTATTTAGAATCGGGAATAAAAGACATAGGTCAGATTCCAGTGAGCGATATTAAACAAAACATAGAAAAAGATAGTTCGGGTCAGGTTAATATTTTGAATTCGTACAACAAAGTCGTTGAAAAATCGATTAATCCTTTAGTGACAAATATCAACAATGTCTATAAAATTCTATCTCAATCATCTGCTCCAAGTTCTGAGGTGCAAGCCGAGTATAATAAACTTATTGCCAGTAATCCTTATTGGCACGCATTAAAAAATCAATTTAACGAACTAAACAACAAAAAAGAAGAACTGGTGAATCATATCAATCAGGTTTTTACAGATATGACAACCACTGTTTCTGATATAAGCACTAATATCCTTGCTCTTGATGCTTTCCGTCGCGATGTCTTTGTCGGGAACAGCAAGCGCGACCTCAACGCTATGCTGTACTTGGAGAACATGGAACAAAAGGCCAAGAGTCGTTTGCTGTTATACGATTATTATCTTCGTAAAGCATACGAATACCGTTTGCTAAAGGAATACGGCGGAGAATTTAACTTGGTGAGTATGTTTGACCGTTTCAGGGAAATAGCTCAAGCTGGTGATTCAATCATTGACAGCAATGACTTTAGGGAGTTATCCACAATATTTCGGGAGCGTATTTCTGATATGACAACTAATATAATCAATGAATATACTTATAGTCATCCAGAAAGGTCGTCCAAGAGGGCTTATAAGATACCCAAAGAGAAACTTGATATCATCAATTCGGATAATAGTGTAACCCTGAATTTATATGAGATGGGGTTTTTCTCCCCCGTAGAGGAGAATATCAGAATTGTTGACTTTGGCGTAAAATATTTAAAGGCCCATTCTATGTCACCAGTTGGCGATTATGGAGAGTTGGTGCTGGAAATGGAACATGGCGGCATCTCACAATTCCGCAAGGATGGAAAGATCTATTGGTTTAACCATATGTCACCGAAATTGAAGCATCCACATTTCTGGAGGACAAAAATAGATGCAATGAATTCTTTGGAGGTGACAGATCCTGAGACAGAACAGAACTCTGCTGCCATTTCTTCATTGCTTTCTTCGATATTGAACAATAACACAGAAAACATCATGCTGTTCTCTCGGCCTTCTGTTTGGAGTGATATTACTTTGTCGAAACAAGTAATTACTCAAGGTGGAAATGATATTGTTATTGACTCACTGGTATTGGAATTGCAATATGACTATACACGGCGTACTGGAGATTATTCTAACATAGATATCAGTGCCAACGAAGAACTAATGCCATATATCGCTTGTTCAGTGGAAGATCTTAATCATCGAAGTGATGGTAGAAGCCCCCTTCATAGGTCATATAGGAAAAGTAGTCAGTCGGTAACCTTTACTGCTACTGAGAAATATGAGACCTATCATTTCGTGAATTGGACAGACAGAACTGGCAAAGTAGTCTCTGCGAATCCAATTTTGACAATCAACAGGCAGACAGACCAGACTTATACTGCCAATTATGAGCGCCGAGTACCAGTTCTGAATGTTCCAACGACCATCAAGGTTGGAAACAACGGTGGAACATATACTGTCCAGGTTGCCAATTCTGGTTCCGGTGATATAGAAATGGACTGGTATGTATCTGATTCCTTAAGCACATGGGTACATCTAAATGGTGATGCCGAAGGAATAGACAACGGCTGTTTCACATTCACATTCGATGCGAACAATGCAGGAAGCAACCGGATAGATTCTCTGGAAATATTTGCGCCGGAAACCGATGAGATGTTCAAGAAGATTTACATCGTTCAGGAGATTGATATGTCACAATATCCTAACATCTTATATATAGATGACCACGATGTATTCCCAGGGCAGCGCTTTGAGATCCCCATTAAATTAAAGAACGAAGTTGACGTGGCTGGCGTGAGCATGACGCTGAAGTTGCCTGCAGGGATGACACTGGCTAAAGATGGGAATGGCGATGCAATCTACTCTCTGAACGGAGAACGCGCCAAGAACAACAAGTTCTCGGTCTATTGGGCAGAGAATCAAGACGGAGGTATAGGTTTCAGAATAATGTCACCTACTACAACGACGATAAGTGGAACAGATGGTGTCTTGCTGAAAGTCGCAGTTGATATCGCAAGTAACATCGCTAAGGGTGAGTATGAACTCATCTTGACCTCTAACAGTTTGACGGTCAATAATGGTGAAAATCAACTCTCGACTTTAGACTTACCTAAAACACATTCAACGTTGTCTGTTGTAGACGGAATGCTTGGCGACGTAAATGCAGATAGCCGCATTGATTTGACAGATGCCATAATGATTGTTTATCACTCATTGGGCGTGCAACAAAAGGGCTTCATTGGAAAGGTCGCAGATGTCAACGGCGACGGACGCATAGACTTGACAGATGCCATAGTCATTGTTTATAAGAGTCTCGGGATAGAGCCAAGGAATGCACCAAGGCTTAACGATGTGGAGCCGGAATAGAATGTTTACAAGATTGAAAACAAAAGTAAGTAATGAAAGATATGAAACAGAAATTTCTCTTTTCTCTGACCACATGGCTTATTAGTATGAGCTGTAGCTTGGCCGACAATTTTGTGATTAATCCTGTCACTATCCCCCAAGGTGGCGAAGTGGAGGTTCCTATCGGCTACCTCTTTGATTCAGGGAAGACGTTTGTGGGATTCCAACTGAGCATAGGACTGCCTGAAGGGGTAAGCACGGTTAAGGATGACGATAGTCTGCCCGTCTATGTAATGGATGCTACCAGTCTCGGCACATCATTCAACATCACCGCCACTGTCGATAACGGTTTCGCAGCATTACCCAAGGTTACGACAACAACCATAAAAGGTACCAGCGGGACACTCATCACAATCAGTCTTGCAGCTGATGCTTCTCTGGATGAAGGAAGCATGTTGACAGCTGCAGTCACCAAAGCGATGTTCACTTCCAAGGATGCTGATGGCAATCTTGCCAGTGTGGATATTCCCGACTTCACCTTTAACATTACCATAGGTGAGCCAGATGACGGACGTATCAAATTTGACGAGACCACCGTGAAGCTGCCGACATATACGGTAGGCGAAAAAGGTGATGTTACACTGAAGCGCACCATCAAGGCAAACCAATGGAGCACCATCGTGCTGCCCTTCAACTTGACGAAGGCAAATGCCACAGCCGTCTTCGGCAGTGATGTGGAGTTTGCTAAGTTCTCAGGCTTTGAAGTGGATTATGGTGATGACGAAGAGAATGTCGTTCCTTTGGGCATAACTATAAACTTCAGCAGCTATAGCATCCCTGTCCGCGGAAATCTAGCTGGAGGAACCCCAGTCCTCATCAAAACCAGCAAAGACATTAATGAGATTAAGCTTGATCAGGTGACGATGACAGGTGGTGTACTGAACGAAGAAAAGACCGATGAATATGGTACGCCTGGTAAGTTCACTGGAACATTGATTAAGACAACAGTACCTGCCAACTGTCTATTTCTGAATAGCAACAAGTTCTACTATTCCACGGGCAATACCAAAATCAAGGGGTTTCGCGGATGGCTCGAACTAGGTGCCGTGTTGAATCAGGAAACGGACTTTGGAGTGAAGTTGGTCATCGATGACTCAGAGACGACGATAGAAGGTCTTAGCATACTTGATGCAGATGGAAGCTTATACGATTTAAGCGGCCGCAAAGTTAGTAAGACAGGCAAGTATGGCGTGTATATCGTCAACGGAAAGAAAGTTATTGTAAAGTAAAGACGGCCTCTCCCCCACCCCGGCCTCACCCCCGACTCCTCTCCGAAAGGCGAGGGGAGTAGAAGGGAGGGGAGGGCGGGTGGAAAGAGATTTAAGTTCAGATTTAAGAGAGATTTATGTTCTCCTATTAATGCAAACGCTTTAAGTTCTATGATGAAAAAGACATATATTATCCCGGAAATGAGTGTTGTACTGATGCAGCACGAAACGTCCCTCGCCGTTAGTGGCGTAAGCTCGAACAATGGTATCGGCTACGGCGGTGTGGACGACCAAGGCCAAAAGGATCCTGACGTCAAAGCCAATCCCTTCGACTTCGAATGGGAATAGACACAAGCTTTGTTCGAAATACCTGCACATGTCATCGCCCACCGTCCAACGAGGATGGTGGGCGATGTGGTTGTGGATGCTTACGTATGTGGCGGACATATACTTAACCCAAATCCTAATGAACCGATTTGGGTGTAACTCCCGAAACATGAGTAAAGCCCCATTCCTCCAACGCTCTACGCCCTGTTGTATCAATATATGCAGCAGGGCGAATCGTTCGTTTCGTTTAGCCGTTTAGCCTCAACAGACTGTTCATCTTGGCAATTATTGCTAAGAATAATCATCATCAAGCAATCAAAAATAGTAGGAATTTTGGGCTGAAGAATTGTGTCTGTCGGGCAGAATGATTATTCTTGCGGAGCGAAACGATTAATCCTAAATCGGTCCATAGGCAGACGTATTATATTGAAGGTTCTATTGACGTCGTATTTATGTCATTAGAGCATTTCTTTAGGCATCTTTCCCACCTCTCCCTCTCGCAGAAGAGGTCTGCTTCGGTCGCTCAGGGCTGATTGACATTTAGTCAATCCGCTTTTCCCTTTGCTACCGGGAGAGAAGGTCGAAATAAGAATATGTAGCACGCCAACGGAACAGGCCGCTGACATCTACTCCATGTTGAACTACGCGAAAATGCCGTTCCGAAAAATCAAAAATCTGTAGAACACTGTCACCATTGCGAGAATGTGCAAGTCGCTGATTAGCAAGAAATGTCAAACTTACAGCGTCAAAGTTGGGTAAAAAACACAAAAATATAATAAGTTTTATTATCTATTTGCGTAGTTAGACAAAAAATGTCTATCTTTGCAAACGAAATAATAAATGTAAGATAATGGCGAGCATAGCAAGCTGGATATATGAAAAGCCTCTTAGAGGCAATTACACCTTCACACACGATGAGGTGGCGCAGGCATTCCCCGACATGAGTTCCGGCAGCATTGCACGGGCACTGACCAGGGAGGTGAGCAAGGGACGGATTATGTCGCCCCTGCGCGGCTTCTACGTCATTGTGCCGGATGAGTATGTGTTGCGCGGGGCTGTGCCGCAGTCGTTTTACTTAGACGACATGATGCACCATCTGGGACGCAAATACTATGTGGCTCTGTTGAGTGCGGCAAGTTATCACGGAGCTTCGCATCAGGTTCCGCTGCGGTTCAGCGTGATGATAGAGCCTCCCGC
>JAEEGL014089857.1_pt1 | contig 11715 bp, 6 predicted proteins | sample 9134231 | NCBI WGS metagenome assembly JAEEGL01 (sample SAMN16246548, study PRJNA631951) | gut metagenome | biome: gut microbiome; feature: rumen; material: fiber-attached | host: Bos | place: Iran: Karaj | collected 2018-10
CTTTGCCCAGAATGGACAGCATATAATGGATATAACTTTCCGTGTTAGCAACCGTGATGTGGCTTTTAATTACACGCTTTTCCCACGAAAAGGTCGCGGTGACGCAACAATGTGCTGTGTGATACAAGAAGAATGCTCATCCTTTCAGCTACCAGCCGAAGCAACTACGTTTATGGCTCCTCAGAGCAAGCCAATGACGGGCTTCGCACGTACGGCTCCCAGTTATGAGACTACTTATGGTATAGATCAGCCTGTAGGCAAGAACGGTTGGGGTAATGGATATACATTCCCTTGTTTGTTTAAGGCAACGTCAGCTCCTTTGTGGGTGCTCATTAGCGAAACCGGTACTGGTGGAAACTATGTGGGTTGCCGCCTGTTGAATGAACAGGGCAGTCGTTATAAGATTGGCTTCCCCCAAGCAGAGGAAAGCAATGGCTGGGGCTCGACAACTGTAGCAATGACTCTGCCAGGAAGAACGCCTTGGCGTACCATCACTATTGGTTCATTGGCTGATGTGGTGGAGACAACGGTGGCATGGGACCTCGTGTCTCCGAAATATGAGGCCAGCCGTAGCTATGAGTATGGCAAGGGCTCATGGTCATGGATTATCGGAATGGACAGCAGTTGCAGTTTTGATGAACAGAAGCGTTATATCGACTTCTCTGCAGCCATGGGCTACCGCTCAGTGCTGGTAGATGCATTATGGGATACTCAGATTGGTTATGATCGTATAGCCGAGTTGGCCCGTTATGGTAAAACAAAAGGCGTAGGCCTTTATCTGTGGTATAACTCGAACGGCACTTGGAACGATGCTCCCCAGTCACCCAAGGGTAAGATGGATAAGTCGGCAGCTCGTCGTAAGGAGATGGCTTGGATGCAGAAGAATGGTATACTGGGTATTAAGGTCGATTTCTTCGGAGGAGATAAGCAGCCGATGATGCAGCTTTATGAAGATATTCTTTCTGATGCCAACGACTATGGTTTGCTGGTGATTTTCCACGGTTGTACGCTGCCTCGTGGCTGGGAGCGTATGTATCCTAACTATGCTGCAAGCGAGGCTGTATTGGCTTCTGAGAATCTGCACTTCTCGCAAGGGTTTTGCGACAATGAGGCTCGCGACTGTGGTGCGATGTATCCCTTCACCCGCAATGTTGTTGGCTCGATGGATTTTGGTGGATCGGCCTTAAACAAATATTATAATGCAGACAATAAACGAGGTACCCATCGTGTAACAAGTGATGTGTATGCTTTGGCTACAGCTGTCATTTTCCAGAGTGCTGTACAGCATTTCGCTTTGGCTCCGAACAACCTTGATGATGCGCCGGCATGGGCTATCGACTTCATGAAACAGGTTCCTACCACATGGGATGAGTTGCGATTTATCGACGGTTATCCAGGTAAGTATGTGATAATGGCTCGTCGTTCAGGTGATAAGTGGTATGTGGCAGGTATCAACGCAACTGATCAGCCTTTGAAAAAGACGCTGTCCCTTCCGATGTTTGAGGGAACGGTGAAACTCTATCAGAACAATCAGGTGAGTGATGTGAAATTGAACAAGAAAAAAACACTGCAGGTGGTGATTCCTACTAATGGCGGTGTTGTGATAAACTAAAACTTATCATGAAGCGAAGACTGTTTATATTACTGGCCTTGGCTCATGTTATGTTCATGAGCGCAGCGGAACAATTTGTGGTGTTTACCCCTCAGGATGATGCTATCCCCCTTGCATCAGGTACAATCAGTTATAGTGAAGCCGATTATGAAGGCGTAAAGATTGCCATTCACAGTTTGCAAGCCGATCTCAAACAAACTCTCGGTATTGATCAGGCAAACATCTTGATTGGTACCGTGGGTAAGAACAAAGAAATAGATGCCCTGAAACTGCCTGACTTGAAAGGCAAGCGTGAGAAGTTTGTCATTACTACGGTTGATGATAAGCTGGTGATTGCCGGTAGTGACAAACGAGGCACTATCTACGGTGTCTATGAATTGAGTAGACAGCTGGGCGTCTCGCCTTGGTATTATTGGGCAGACGTGCCAGTGGAGAAGCACGAGAAGGCATATATAAAGAAAGGTGTGTTCACTGACGGTGAGCCAGCAGTTGAGTTCCGCGGCATTTTCCTGAACGATGAAGCCCCTTGCCTTACCTCATGGGTGAAGAATACCTTTGGTACTAACTATGGTGACCACCGTTTCTATGAAAAAGTGTTTGAATTGATTCTTCGTCTGAAAGGCAACATGCTGTGGCCTGCCATGTGGAGTTGGGCTTTCTATGCCGATGACCCAGAAAATGGTAAGACTGCCGACCGTATGGGTGTTATCATGGGTACCAGTCATCACGAGCCTATGGCACGTAATCATCAGGAGTATGCACGTCATCGTCGTGAGTGGGGCGCATGGAACTATCAGACGAATCAGCAAAAACTAGATCAATTCTTTCGTGAGGGCATTGAACGCATGAACGGTACTGAAGATATGGTAACGATTGGTATGCGCGGTGACGGTGATGAGGCCATGAGCGAGACTGCCGATACCAAACTGATGGAACGTATTGTGGCAAACCAACGTAGGATTATCAGGCAAGTGACGGGTAAGGCTCCTGAGAAGACTACACAGGTGTGGGCATTGTATAAAGAGGTGCAGGACTATTATGATGCAGGCTTCCGCGTACCCGATGATGTCATCATGCTTGTATGTGATGATAACTGGGGGAATATTCGCCGAGTACCCATCGATGACAAAGAACGTGCTCATAAGGGTGGTTGGGGTATCTACTACCATGTAGACTATGTGGGTGCTCCCCGTAATACGAAGTGGCTGAATGTTACGCAGACGCAACAGATGTTTGAGCAGTTATCGTTGGCCTATGACTACGGCATTCAGCGAATGTGGATACTGAATGTGGGCGATCTAAAACCTATGGAATATCCTATTACGCTCTTTATGGACATGGCTTGGAACCCTAAGGAATATACGCAGCAGACCGTTACTGACCATACAAAGCGTTTCTTTGCTAATGTGCTTTGTGGTTCTTCTGCTGATAATATCGCTGAGGCTGCCGATATCTTTAACCTGAACTGTAAGTATATGGCTCGCGTAACACCAGAGATGCTGGATGCTAAGACATATAACGTAGCTACAGGAGAATGGAAACAGGTGGCTGATGACTATCAGCGTTTAGAGGCACGTGCCCTTCGCCTCTTCTCTCAGCTTCCACAGGAACAGCATGATGCCTATCGTCAGTTGTTACTCTTCCCCGTTCAGGCAATGGCAAACTTGTATGACATGTACTATGCACAAGCAATGAATCACTATCTGGCTGCTAAACAGAGTCCAGATGCTAACCAATGGGCTGAAAAAGTGAAATCATGCTTCAAGCGTGACTCTTTACTCTGCCTATATTATAATAAGGTGATGACTGGAGGCAAGTGGGATGGTATGATGACACAGAAGCATATTGGCTATACATCGTGGAACGACAACTTCCGCAAGGATATGATGCCTAAGATAAATAATATTTCAGACGATATAAAGGGCGGCTATACTTTTACTCCTAGCGCAGGCTTTGTCTCAATGGAAGCTGAGCATTACTACAAGGCTTCTGCTGCCGAAGGCACTGAGTGGACTGTTTATCCTTATTATGGCCGTACCCTCAGTGCCGTTGCCCTCACGCCATACACCAAACCTGTGGGCGATGCTTCAATCAGCTATCGTTTTACTTTGCCTGATGATGTCAAGAATGTGCGTGTGCATGTGGTGGTGAAGTCAACGCTCGACTTCCTGAATGTGGGCGGACATGAGTATACCGTTAATATTGATGGCGGAGAACCGGCAACCGTTAACTTCAACAAAACGCTGGTCGATCGTCAGCCATATATGTATTCTGATTTCTATCCCACCATTGCACGACGTGTGGTGGAAAAAGAAGTGGAGTTACCTGTGGGAAAAGGTAAGCAGCATACGTTGACCCTGCATCCCCGTCATCCAGGCATTGTGTTTGAGAAGATTGTTGTTGACTATGGCGGCTACCAACCTTCCTACTTGTTTATGAATGAATCGGACAACTCACGTGAGTAGTCCTTTTTTTCTAAATGAGAAAGATACTTGATGATAAGTATTGCGTATCCCATAAAAAAGTTGTACCTTTGCACCGGAAATTATATAATAGGTATTTTTATTGAAAATTTATGCGTAAAGAATGGCGTGGGTTCAAAGGAACCAAATGGACTGAAGAGGTCAATCTGAGAGATTTTATTCAAAACAACTACACCGCTTATGATGGTGATGAGTCGTTCCTTTCTGCACCTACAGAGGCTACTAATATTCTTTGGGGTCGTCTGCAGGAACTTCAGAAGGAAGAACGTGCAAAGGGTGGTGTGCTCGACATGGAGACAGAGGTAGTATCAAGTATGACAGCCTATGGCCCTGCCTACATAGATGAGAGCAAGAAAGATTTGGAAAAGGTAGTTGGTCTGCAGACCGACAAGCCCCTGAAGCGTGCATTTATGCCTTATGGAGGTATTAAGATGGCAGAGCAGGCCTGCACCACATACGGCTATCAGCCTTCAGAGAAACTCCATGAGATTTTCTCAAAATATTGCAAGACCCACAACGAGGGTGTATTCGACGCTTACACTGATGAAATGAAGCGTGTACGCCATAATCACATCCTGACAGGTCTGCCCGATACATACGGACGTGGCCGTATTGTAGGCGACTACCGTCGTGTGGCCCTTTATGGTATCGACTTCCTGATTGAACAGAAGGAAATTGATAAGTATAATTGTGGTAAGCGCCAGATGAGTGAGGATATCATCCGCCTGCGTGAGGAGATTTCTATGCAGATCAAGGCACTGAAGGAGATGAAGGAAATGGCCAAGATCTATGGCTATGACATTTCACAGCCCGCTCAGAATGCTCATGAGGCTGTGCAGTGGCTCTACTTTGGCTATCTCGCAGCTATCAAGACACAGAACGGTGCCGCTATGTCGGTAGGTCGTGTATCTACGTTCCTTGACATCTATATTACCCGTGATATGCAGGAGGGAACCCTCACTGAGAGTGAGGCTCAGGAGTTGATAGACCATTTGGTAATGAAGTTCCGTATGGTGAAGTTTGCCCGCATCCCTTCTTACAACGAGATTTTCAGCGGTGACCCTGTATGGGCAACACTTGAGGTGGGTGGTATTGGACAGGACGGTCGTCACATGGTAACTAAGAACTGCTACCGTTTTCTGCATACCCTCGAGAATATGGGACCTTCACCCGAACCTAACCTCACGGTGCTTTATTCACCCCGTCTGCCAGAGAACTTTAAGCACTATGCTTCGATGATTTCTGTGAAGACCAGTTCTATCCAGTATGAGAACGACGACGTGATGCGCCCAGTTTGGGGTGACGACTACAGCATCTGCTGCTGTGTATCTGCTACGCAGACTGGTAAGGAGATGCAGTTCTTCGGTGCACGTGCCAACATGGCCAAGACGTTGCTTTACGCTATTAATGGTGGCGTGGATGCCAAGACACGTGAGCAGTGCGGTCCTAAGTTCCGTCCTATCACAAGCGAATACCTCACTTGGGAGGAGTTAGAGCCTCGTTTCCGCGATATGCTCGACTGGCTGGCAGACATTTATGTAAATACACTGAACCTGATTCACTATATGCACGACAAGTACTTCTATGAGGCAGCTGAAATGGCCCTTATCGATACTGATGTGCGTCGTACCTTTGCAACAGGTATTGCCGGCTTCTCACATGTGGTTGACTCTATATGCGCTGTGAAGTATGCCAAGGTAAAGATTATCCGCGATGAGACAGGTTTCAATGTTGACTACAAGGTGGAGGGCGACTTCCCCCGTTATGGAAATGATGATGATCGTGCTGATGAGGTTGCAGTATGGGTATTGAAGACCTTCCTGGCTAAGATTAAGCGTCACCATACCTATCGTGATTCAGAGCCTACCACCTCTATCCTCACCATCACTTCGAACGTAGTGTATGGTAAGTATACTGGTAACCTGCCCGATGGCCGTCGTGCTGGTACTCCTCTTTCACCTGGTGCTAATCCAAGCTACGGTGCAGAGAAGAACGGTCTGTTGGCTTCGCTGAACTCTGTGGCTAAGATTCCTTACGAGTACGCACTCGACGGTATCTCTAACACCCAGACCATTAGCCCCAACACATTGGGTCATAATGATGAGGAGCGTGCCCAGACTTTGGTTCGCGTAATGGACGGCTACTTTACCAAGGGTGCTCACCATTTGAACGTAAATGTGTTTGGTGTTGACAAGTTGCGCGATGCAATGGAGCATCCTGAAAAGCCTGAGTATGCTAACTTCACCATCCGTGTTTCTGGTTATGCTGTGAAGTTCATCGACCTGACTCGTGAACAGCAGGAGGATGTGATTGCACGTCAGGCACACGAATCACTCTAGAACATCTAGGAACCCTAGATTATCTGGAATAATTAGCAACATTGGTATGACTTGCAAAGGTTATATACATTCAACCGAATCCTTTGGCTCCGTTGATGGGCCGGGGATCCGGTTCTTGATTTTTATGCAGGGTTGTAACATGCGTTGCCGCTATTGTCACAACCCAGATACTTGGAAAACACAAACATCAGGATGCGGCTCTCCCGCATCTGTTACTGAACTGCTCGATAGGGCAGAGCGTTACCGTAGCTATTGGGGACCGGAAGGCGGCATCACCGTTTCCGGTGGTGAGGCACTGTTGCAGATAGACTTCCTCATTGAACTTTTTGAAGAAGCCCATCGGCGTGGTATCAATACCTGTTTGGATACAGCTGCTCAGCCATTTACCCGTGAGGAACCGTTCTTTGGTAAGTTTGAACGGCTGATGCAGAGTACTGATCTTTTGCTATTTGACATTAAGCACATGGATCCAGAACGTCACCGTTGGCTTACGGGGCATAGTAATGAGCAGATTCTTGACTGTGCACGTTATCTTTCCGACACAGGAAAGCCTATTTGGGTACGTCATGTGTTGGTGCCAGGCATAACTGATGGCGAGGAACACCTGCGTAGTTTGCGTAACTTCCTTGATACATTGAATAATGTGGTAAGGGTAGAAGTGTTGTCTTACCATACACTTGGCCTTCATAAATGGCAAAAACTTGGTATTGCCTATACATTAGAAAACGTGCCTGTTCCAACACCAGCGCAGGTGGAACAAGCACGAGAAATACTTTTAGGCCGTAAATAGGCTGTATTTATTTGGGTTGTTCAGCTTCGAGCTTGTCAACGGCACCCGTCAACGGGTTCAACCATAAATGGGTGGTGTAATGTTTGTTGAAAAGCTCGGCGCTGAGCAACTCTACATTTCCAAACTGTGGGGCAGGAAGCTCCATCGTATGAAGTGACTTTCCATTATAGCTTATGGTGCTGCGCATACGTCCAGGTATGTTTACGTAGATACCTGTCTCTGGCTGCTTTTTTTTGTTTCCTTTAGCTTGATCTTCCACAGGCTTGGGAATAGTGTTCAGGTCGTCTATGGAGATGTAGAAAGGTGCACCCGACAGGTCGTCAGCATCAACAAAACCGAGTTTCTGTGATAGGCGGAAAAGTACCTGCTTCTGTAGAGGACCGTCGGGGATAACAGTGAGTATTGTTTCAGTAGTGTCACGGACAGTAGTGCCTGCAAACAGTTGTGTCAGTGCCTGATCTTGAGCCTCCAGTTGGCTCAGCATCAGTTTCATCTGTGCACCATCGCTTGGCATGAAGTCGGCCTGACCTTTGATAAGCAGGTTCCTATTCTCGCGCAGGTCGTAAATCTCACGTGCTGTCAGCTCAGCCATTTTTGCTGTACTGCCAGCAGCTAGAATCTCCTGGTTCATGTATTTACGTGGATTTATTTTTTCCGGTTTGGGAGCTGCAACGAACTCGACAGGTACTTCCACCTCTTTGGGTTGTGCATTGATGGCCAACAGACGCCCGTCTTCGCTAAGTGCTACATTTGCTGCTACTGTTTTGGCATTGAACTTTACAGAAAACCCTTTGGTTGTATCAGGCAAGGCGATAGGTGTCTGGCGGATAGATACCATACGGTAAGAAGTAGAGGGCTCCTGAGCCACATCACTCATGCGCAGATAGCGATTGGCGTACTTACTGAATTCTCCTGGTTCGTAAACGCTTTTCTCAACGAGTACACTGACACGTATGGCTGTCTTGGGAAGAAAATATACTGCTCCATCGTTAGTGATACCTGGACGATAATCTGTAAGTGCGGTCTGAGCCCCAACATTAATTACGTAAAATAGGGCGCTGAAAAAAGATAAGATAAGGGGGAAACGTTTCATATATTATTGTTTCTTTAATTCTTGATTCTCATAAATGCCTTTGGCAGATACTGAACGAGGTCACTGGCAATCAATCCTTCTTCACCCAGTTCTCTTGCAGCCAGGTCGCCAGCCAATCCGTGCAGATATACCCCCAACAGACAAGCCTCGCGACGTTCGTAGCCTTGCGCCAAAAGCGAAACGATGATACCAGTAAGCACATCGCCACTGCCTGCAGTAGCCATACCTGCATTACCAGTAGTGTTGAACACTACATGACCGTCAGGCATGCAAATTGCGGTAAAATGTCCTTTCAGTATTACATAGCCTTGCAGACGTTCTGCTAAATCACGTGCTTTACTCAGTCGTTCGTACGAATCGATGCACTTGCCCTCAATGCGTTCTAGTTCTTTCGGGTGAGGGGTAAGGATAATGCCCTTTGGCAACTGCTGAAACCATGCCCTGTGATTGGCTAAGATGTTCAGTGCATCGGCATCGACTACCGTCGGACATTGTGCCCTGCGTAGTTGACCTATCAGCGTGACGGCTGTTTGCTCACTGGTGCCAATTCCCGGACCTATAGCCATAGCCTGAAAATCTTCAGTGGCCACACCTTCAGTGAAGGTTGTTTCTTCACGGTCAATGCTGATGATGGCTTCAGGCACCGTGGTTTGAAGTATCTGTACATTACGTTTGGGGGAATGGACCGTTACCTTGCCTACGCCTGAACGCAGACATGCTTTTGTGGAGAGGATAGCTGCACCTGCCATGCCATAGCTACCGGCAATGATAAGTGCATGTCCCATCTGTCCTTTATGGACAAACGGGCTGCGTTTGCGAACCATCTTTCGTGCTTCAGTCTCATCCATCAAGGTATAGTTGGCCTCAATCTTTTCAATTCCTTCTTTACTCAGCCCAATGTCGAGTGTGCGAACCTGTCCTACGTACAATTGGTGTTCAGGGAAAAGGAATGAAAGTTTGGGATTTCCCAGCGTAAGTGTGAGGTTAGCCCGTACAATGTTGGAACTTACGTTGTAGGTGTTGTCTTCAGTCATTAGTCCTGAAGGAATGTCGATGCTAACAACTTCTGCCTGTGAGGAATTGATATATTTCACCAACGAGGCAAAGCCACCGGCAAGGGGCTTATTCAGCCCGGAGCCAAACAATCCGTCTATGATTAGCATGCCTTGTTCCAGACGTGGCGGGTCAAACTCCTGTGTTATTTCTGTGAAAAGCGCATGCCCTTTCTTATCATATAGCCGATTCTTGTTTTCAGCGCAGTCGGCCGATAGGTGCCCTGTGATGTTAAACAGATAAGTCTGCACCTGGTAGTCTTGCTCTACCAGCATGCGAGCCACTGCCAAAGCATCGCCACCATTGTTTCCAGGGCCGGCAAATACAATCACTGGTGTTGTCCGCGCCCATCGTTCAGTGATGTTCTTGGTCAATATACGAGCAACCCGCTCCATTAAGTCAATCGACTTAATAGGTTCGTGTTCTATCGTGTATTTGTCCAGTTCGTGAATCTGGGCGCTTGTGAATATTTTCATATCGAGGGCAAAAATATAAAAAAAACTGCAGTTAGGGAATAAATGCCTATTTAAAAAACTTTAAGTGATACGAATCACCTGGTCGCAGTAGTCGATAACGGCAGGACGGTGGGTGACACAGATAATGGTATTCTGTTTCCTGTGCATCAGGTTTTCAAGCAGTTGGCATTCCGTTTCTGCATCAAGTGCGCTGGTGGCTTCATCAAGTAGAATAATGCTTCCTGGGCGTAGCAAGGCACGGGCAATGGCTATGCGCTGTGCCTGTCCTTCCGATAGTCCGCTGCCTCTTTCTGCAAATGTGGTGTCCAGTCCGTTGGGCAGCTCGTCTATAAAGTTGGCGCAGGCTGTATGGAGGGCTTCCATCATCTGCTCATCTGTGGCTTCGGGGGCTCCTATGCGCAGGTTGTCGCGTAGTGTTCCGCTCAGCATTGTGTTGCCTTGAGGCACATACACAAAGTTGCAACGATGTCTGGGTGAAAGCTGTTGCTCCTCATCATTGGTGTAAATGGTGATACTGCCTTGCTGAGGCTTGATGAGCGATAGCAGCAATCGGATCACTGTAGTCTTTCCTGAACCCGTCTCGCCAACAATGGCGGTGCAGGTGGCAGGCGCAAACTGGTAGGAGGCATCGTGTATGGTAGGCAACTGCTCCTTGTCGTACCAATAGGATACATGGTCAAAACGTATGCCGCACGTTCCCTTCATCATCAGTGTCTCGCCTTGCTCTTCCTCTGGAATCTCTTCAAGTTCCATCAAACGTTCGGCTGAGGTGAACACATTTACAAATTCAGGTGCCAATTTAGTAAGGTCGCGGGCAGGGCCTTGAATGCGATATACCAGTTGTAGGAAGGCAGTCATGCCGCCAAACGTCAGACTTCCGGCATGCATGCGTAGCAGTCCCCAAAGGAAGGCAATCAGGTAGCCTAATGAAAAGCCGATGTTCAAAAAAAGGTGTGAAACCACCGAGAACAATGTGCGGTGCTTTACCCTTCCGCGTAGGGTAGACTGTGTGTCTTCCAGTCGGCCCAGCATCTGGTTGTTGGCCTCCATTGTCTTGATGAGTGTGCGGTGCTGCATGGTCTCAGTCAATATGCTTTGCACATGACTGTCGCTTTCACGCACCTTGCGAGTGAGCTGTCGCATCTTATTAACATAGAAACGGCTGAGCAGAATAAAAATGGGTAGGATACCTACCGTGATAAGTGCCAGCCATTTGTCCATCTGCATCAGGTATACGAAAGCTCCTACAAATAGTGCAATGGTCGATACCGTTGAGGGAAGTGTCTCTGTAAGAAAGGTGATGATATGGTTTACGTCAGTCTCCAGTCGGTTAATGACATCGCCGCTATGCATGGCTTCCCTTCCACGCCATTCTGAACGTAGCAGTCGGGCCAACATATGTTGCTGCATGCGATTACGGGCCTTGATGCCCAGAATGTTCTTAATCCAAACCCGTGAGATGCCAATAGCAAAGTCGATCAGTATTAAACCCGCCATAATGCCTACGGCACCATAAATGGAACCTTCCCGATAGCCTGAGGCTATGTCGATGGCTCGCTGCATAGCCCATACCGTGAGCAGGCTTACGCCAACGCCCAATAGTCCAAGTGTGGCATTTAGGAAAGCTTGTAGCCTGTTTCCTTGCCACGCTATCCAGAGCCATCGCCCGATTTGTTTAACCGAATACTTGCTCTTGGAAATATGAAAAAAACTACCAATTCTCAACTCTCAACTCAAATAATTAGCTTCTCCCGTCTGCTCCCCACATCATCTTCTCGCGAAGCGTAGAGAAGAAATTAAAATTGCTTTGTTTTACCACTCTTGTCATATAAGGTGCTCGTGTCAGACGTAGTGTGGCTCCTTCGGGCA
>JAEEGL014144852.1_pt1 | contig 11715 bp, 7 predicted proteins | sample 9134231 | NCBI WGS metagenome assembly JAEEGL01 (sample SAMN16246548, study PRJNA631951) | gut metagenome | biome: gut microbiome; feature: rumen; material: fiber-attached | host: Bos | place: Iran: Karaj | collected 2018-10
AGCGTAACCCCATTTTCGTCTACGACGACGGGAAGGTATTGGGCCATGCCTTTTGCCAGATTAACGAGGTGAAGGGCCACCACTTGCTGCAGGACATCAAGACGCTGTACATTGACGACATCTGCGTGGACGAGACCGCCCGAGGCAAGCATGTAGGGAAAGCATTGTACGAGTACGTCCGCGATTATGCGAAGTCAATAGGATGCAACAACATTACCCTCAACGTATGGGAGGGCAACGAGGCGGCTATCTCTTTCTACAAGAACATGGGCATGAAAGTGCAGAAAACAGGAATGGAGATACGATTATCTTAAAAACCGCAACTTTCGAGATGATGAAGAAACTTTGTCAATATCTATCGGAATACATGGGGGTGCTGGTGCTGGCAGCAGCTTTACTGGCATTGACATTCCCCAATGTGCTGCAACAGATACGCCCGACGTTCATCAACTATCTGCTGGGCGTGGTGATGTTCGGCATGGGACTGACGCTGAATCTCACTGACTTCAAGATAGTGTTCAGCCGCCCAAAGGATGTGATTATTGGCTGTCTGGCACAGTTCACCATCATGCCGCTGCTGGCATGGGTGCTGGCAACCGTGTTTCGGCTTGACGAGGCACTGGCACTTGGCGTCGTTCTGGTTGGCTGCTGCCCGGGGGGTACGGCATCCAATGTCATCACTTATCTGGCAAAAGGCGACCTGGCGCTTTCCGTGGGAATGACAGGCGTTTCCACTTTGCTGGCACCGCTGCTGACGCCGCTACTGACATGGGCGCTGGCAGGAAAGACGGTCGACGTTGACGTGGCGGGCATGCTGCTAAGCATTCTGTGGGTAGTCATACTTCCTATAGGGGTGGGCTTGACGGTGAAATGGATATGGCCTAAGTTCACAGAGAAAGCGACAGATTATCTCCCCGCCGTTTCGTCGATTGCCATTGCACTGATTGTAGCCATCGTCATTGGCGCCAATGCCAGCAAGTTGATGGCAGGCGGACTGGTCATTGTAGTGGTCGTCGTGCTTCACAACCTCTGCGGACTGAGCCTTGGCTATCTGATAGGACGGATGCTCGGCCTGTCGGAACCCAAGAAGAGGGCCATATCCATAGAAGTAGGGATGCAGAACTCAGGACTGGCCAGCAGTCTGGCAACAATTCATTTTGCCGCTTATCCTCTTGCCACCATTCCTGGAGCCATCTTCAGTGTGTGGCACAACATCAGCGGAGCAATGGTAGCATATCTCTATCGTAAGAATAATACCTTTAAAACAATTAACTAAAACCGAGAATTATGAAAAAGCTTTTCTTGCCGCTCCTGCTCATGGTAGCAGTGTCTGCCAATGCAGCAGAAAACCCCGTGTTAACTATCGAAGGTGGTCAGGTTCAAGGCGTGCTGGCCGACGATCATCCTGACGTTTATGTTTATCGTGGCATTCCCTACGCAGCACCTCCTATCAGAGAAAACCGTTGGAAAGAACCGCAGCCCATCGTGCCTTGGAAAGGCGTGAGAATCTGCGACACCTTCGGTCGCCCCAGCTATCAAGCCATCCAGTACACCGGTGGTTACTACACCGAGTGGGGTTACGGCAAGGAGGCCGCTTTCAGCGAGGACTGCCTGTATCTGAACGTATGGACAAAGGCTCCCGGACAGGTGAACAAGAAGTTGCCTGTGGCCCTGTGGATTCATGGCGGCGGTTATCGCGAGGGCTTCGGCTCAGAGCCTGAGTTCGACGGACAGGAATGGGGTGCCAAGGACGTGGTGCTTGTCTCAATCAATTATCGCCTTGGTGTATTCGGATTCCTCGTACACCCTGCCCTGACGGCCGAAAGTCCCCACAAAGTGTCGGGTAACTACGGTATATTAGACCAGATTGAGGCACTGAAGTGGATTAAGAAGAACATTGCGCAGTTTGGCGGCGACCCCAACAACGTGACCATCTTCGGCCAGAGTGCTGGTGGTGGCAGCGTGCGCACCCTCTGCGAGAGTCCGCTGGCTCGTGGACTGTTCCACAAGGCCGTCATCATGAGTGCCCAGGGACTCAGTATACCCGATGCTAACGGAAATCCTATCGGTGCCCGTTACAGTGGTGGCTCTTTTGCTGATGCTGAGGCCAATGCCAAGAAGGTGTTCGACTGGGCTGGACTGACAGATTTGCAAAAGATGCGGGCAGCATCTACCGAGACCATATTCGCACTGCCTACACTCTACTACCAGATCAATAACGATGGACAACAGGGCGGCGGCATGCCGTTTATGCGCAGAGGGCTGCCCTTCATGCCGATGATTGACGGTTATGTCAGTGTGAAGAGCTTCGACGATGCCACCCGCGAAGGCACTCTGGCTGACGTACCTTATATGATAGGCTTCACCCTGAACGATATGGGCAACATGTCTCCCAACATAGCCGAGTTCTGCAAGGTTCGCGCTCAGAAGGGCGGCAAGGCCTGGGCTTACGAGTTTGCCCGTCCGTTGCCCGACGATGGCAGCCATCCCGAGGTCACCCAGCGTCTGCGTGGTGCCTTCCACTCCAGCGACCTGTGGTTTGTGTTCAAGAGCCTGAAGCACTGCTGGCGCCCCTGGACCAAGGGCGACTGGGATTTGAGTGAAAAAATGCTTACCGCCTGGACTAACTTCGCCAAGTACAGCGACCCCAACGGCCCAAAGGGTGGCACATGGGCACCCTGCACCGAGAAGAATCCCAAGTTCATGGTCTTCAAGCTCAACGACAAGGATGCCGAGGCCTCCGTATTCGGTGAGCCAGAGATAGCTCCCCAGCCACAAGGTGGCTTTGGCTTCGGAAGAAGGTAATCTCTATACAATGCCGAATAGACTTAACGTTAAACATAGTCAACTATGAAGATTCTCATCATCGGTGGAACAGGCACGATTTCGAGTGCCATCACCAGACAATTATCAGAGAGCGGGCACGAGGTGTGGCTGCTCAATCGTGGAAACCGCAGGAACGAGGTTCCCGGGAATGTCAGACAGGTCATAGCCGACATTGACGACACGGATGCCGTTCTTGGTGCTGTAGGCGGTGAGGAGTTTGATGCCGTCTGCGAGTTCATTGGCTTCGTTACTGAGCAGGTGGAGCGCGACATCAGATTGTTCAAGGGGAGGACGCGGCAGTACGTCTACATCTCGTCAGCCTCGGCCTATAACAAGCCCGCAGCGAGTCACATCATCACCGAGGGCACCAGTCTGGCAAACCCCTACTGGCAGTACTCGCGCAACAAAATAGCATGCGAGGAGCTGCTGATGCGCGAATACCGTGAACATGGGTTCCCAGTGACCATTGTACGGCCAAGCCACACCTACTGCGAACGCAGCGTACCCCTCAGTGTGCATGGGCCAAGGGGTTCGTGGCAGGTCTTGAAACGCATGGCGGAGGGCAAGCCCGTCATCGTTCATGGAGATGGTTCCTCGCTGTGGACACTGACCTGGAACGAGGACTTTGCCCGGGGATTCATCGGCCTATTAGGCAATCCGAAGGCCATAGGCGAAGCCTTCCAGATAATGAGCGACGAAAGCATCAGCTGGAATCAGGTATATGAATGTGTGGGCAATGCACTACACACGAGCGTGAAACTTTATCACGTCAGTTCTGACTTCCTCGCTGCCGTTGCTCCCGCCGACTACGACCTGACGGGCAACCTGCTGGGCGACAAGGCCGTCACCGTCGAGTTCGACTGCTCAAAACTGCGCCGTGCCGTACCTGGCTTCCAAGCCACCGTCCGATTCGACGAGGGGGTACGCCGCTGCATTGACTACATCATGGCACATCCCGAATTGCAGGTTGAAGACCCGGAGTTTGACGTATGGTGCGACCGTGTCATCGCTACGCTGGAAGCAGCGAAACAGCAGTTCAAGTGACAAATGCCGGTTAATCGGGAGGACTACACCTTGTTCTCACGGAAGAAGGCGTCGAGCTTTTCGATGCCTTTTTTCGTGCAGAAGCCACGGAGAGGGATGAAAAGCATATTGAAGAACAGCTGCTCGAAGGAGTACTGCTCGTAGAGACGACGGTTGCTGATGTAGCGGCCGATGGACTCGAACAGCTGGGCCACAATTTTGTAGTCAATTTCACGCAGGAAGAAGCCCTCGCTGATGCCTCGGCTTATGAACTTCAGAAAAGCCTCGTTGTTGCGCTGGCGTTGCTCAGCCAAATAACTCTCGATGCGCGGGTATATGGCTATCTCCTCGTAGAAGCCTGGTGACACCTTCACGGTCTGCTTGATTTGCTGACGGTAGAGGTAGACAATAATATCGACCACATCGTGTTTCGGGTCATTGGCAAAGGCGTTCAAGGCAATGCTCTTCTGGCGGTGGTGGCGGCGTATACTCTCAAACAGCACAGTCTCCTTGGTATTATAGATTTCGTATAGTGTACGCTTGGAAATACCCAGCTGGGCTGCCACGTCATCCATCTTGGTTCCCTTGACTCCACGTTCGGCAAACGTGTGCAGGGCAGCATCGAGGATACGGTCGCATAGTGCCAACTTGTATTCGGTTAAACTCTTCTGTTCTTGCATAAAAACTGTAATTTGTCGGCAAAGATACAAAAAAGTTGGCAGAACCCACACGTTTTCGACAGTTTTTTATTACTTTTGCACGCCGTAAGCAAAAACTTATCAAGATAATAGTACACAAATGGTTAAGATTTCGAAAGAAGCCGCATTGGCCTACCACGAGAGCGGAAGGCCCGGCAAGATAGAAGTGAAGCCCACGAAGGCTTACCGTACCCAGACCGACCTGAGCTTGGCCTATTCGCCAGGCGTGGCATATCCCTGCTTAGAGATTCAGGATGACCCGAACGCAGCCTACAAATACACGGACAAAGGTAATCTGGTGGCTGTCATATCGAACGGCACAGCCGTGCTGGGCCTCGGCGACATCGGTGCCATGAGCGGCAAGCCGGTGATGGAGGGTAAGGGACTGCTGTTCAAGATATATGGTGGAATCGACGTCTTTGACATCGAGGTGGCCGAGAAAGACCCGGAAAAGTTCTGCGAGGCAGTAGAGCGTATAGCACCCACCTTCGGAGGCATCAACCTGGAAGACATCAAGGCGCCTGAGTGCTTTTATATAGAGGAGCGCCTGAAGCGGACATTGGACATTCCCGTGATGCATGACGACCAGCACGGCACCGCCATCATCAGTGCCGCCGGACTGAAGAACGCAATGGAGGTTATAGGCAAGGACATCTCGAAGGTAAGGATCGTGGTGAACGGTGCCGGAGCTGCTGCTATTTCGTGTACAAAGCTATATATGGCCATTGGGGCACGGAAGGAGAACATCGTGATGCTCGACTCGAAGGGCGTCATTCGTCAAGACCGTACAGACTTGAACGAGCAAAAGCGATTCTTCGCGACTGACCGTACCGATATCAAGACATTGGCCGAGGCAGTCAATGGTGCCGATGTATTCGTAGGACTGTCGAAGGGCAACGTGCTCTCAAAGGAGATGGTCAAGACGATGGCCAAAGACCCTGTCATCTTCGCCCTGGCCAACCCCGTTCCCGAGATTTCCTACGAGGACGCAATGGAGGCACGCCCTGACACACTGATGTCGACGGGACGTACCGACTATCCCAACCAGATTAACAATGTGATAGGTTTCCCCTACATTTTCCGTGGAGCCCTCGATGTCCACGCTACAGCCATCAACGAGGAGATGAAGCTGGCCGCCGTACATGCTATTGCCGACCTGGCCAAGCTGCCCGTACCTGATGTGGTGAACGACGTCTACAAGGTGAACAACCTGCGCTTCGGCCGCGACTACTTCATTCCAAAGCCCGTCGACCCGCGACTCATCTCGGAAGTTAGTGCCGCCGTGGCCAAGGCTGCTATCGACAGCGGTGTTGCCCGTAAGCGAATTGACAACTGGGACGAGTACAAAGACTCACTCTCAGTACTCCTCGGACAAGAGACGAAACTCACTCAGAAACTCTACGCAACAGCTGCCGCACACCCCCAGCGTGTAGTATTTGCCGAGGCTGTTCACCCTACGATGCTGAAGGCTGCCGTGCAGGCCAAGGCCGAAGGAATATGTCACCCCATATTGCTCGGTAACGACGAGGTAATCATGAAGTTAGCCAAGAGCCTTGACCTTTCGCTTGAAGGCATCGAAATTGTCAACCTGCGCCATCCTTCTGAGCAGGAACGCCGTGAACGTTACGCCCGCATCTTGACGGAAAAGAACCAGCGTGAGGGTTATACCTTCCAAGAGGCTAACGATAAGATGTTCGAGCGCAACTACTTTGGCATGATGATGGTCGAGACGGGTGAGGCCGATGCCTATATCACTGGTCTTTATACCAAGTACTCGAACACCATCAAGGTTGTCAACGAGGTTATCGGTATCCGTCATGAGTACGAACACTTCGGTGCCATGCACATCATCAACTCGCCCAAGGGTACCTATTATATTGCCGATACGCTGGTGAACGAGAATCCTGATACGGATACGCTGGTAGACATTGCCAAGCTGGCTTCTACTGCCGTCCGTTTCTTCAACGAGAAACCTGTCATCGCAATGGTTTCCCACTCCAACTTCGGATCCAGCCAGTCGGAAGGTGCCAAAAAGGTGAAGCATGCCGTGGAGCTGATGCACGAACAGTTCCCCGACCTGCCTATTGACGGTGAATTGCAGTTGGGATTTGCGATGGATAATGAGCTGCGCGACGAGCAGTATCCATTCACGCGCTTGAAGGGCAACAAGGTGAACACGCTGGTATTCCCCAACCTCACCTCAGCCCGCTCCAGCTACAAGATGCTACAGATGCTCGATGCCGACGTGGAAATCATCGGCCCGATCCAGATGGGACTGAACAAAGCCATCCACTTCGTCGACTTCGGTGCTTCCGTTCGTGACGTGGTGAACATTGTGGCTGTGGCCACCATCGATGCGTATGTGGACAAAATCAAGTCACGCATCAATGCGATAAAGGCGTAATGGGTCATAGAGTTATCCTTTCGTTAGCCACCAACCGATTCCAAGCGAAGAATCTCTGCCGGGCACGCAAATGCCTGGAAGAGGTTCTCGCTGATATACAATACACTACCGAGCTTTGGACAGAACCTGTGGGTAACTGCAGTCGTAACGATGCCTATATGAACCAGTTGGCTCAGGGCACAACGGCACTTGATGAACAGCAGTTGAACGAATGGCTGAAACAAACGGAACTCAGTTTCGGGCGCACAGAGCAGAAACGCCGCTTAGGAATAGTCCCTATCGACCTCGACATACTTGAGTATGACGGTGTTCGCCGCCATCTGCGCGATTGGGAGCGACAGTATGTCAAGGAACTGATAGGCGAATTCTGATTAGAACCTGCCACCGAAGCCGCCTCCGCCGCCACGTCCGCCGCCAAAGCCACCACGACCACCACGTCCGCCACCACCACGTCCGCCACGACCGCCTTCAGGGCCTTCGCCGCCCCATTCGCCACGTCCACCGTTACGACCGCCAAAGAAGTTGAGACGGTAACTGATGTGCAGCATGGCATAACTGGTGATGGCGTTCACCTCGCGGTCAGTCCAGCCGTTGGCACTGACGTTACGTGTGAAGTTCGACTGCTGGTGCAGGATGTCGTACCACTGTAGCATGACGGTAAGCTTCTTGCCGCGCAGGAAACTGTGCGACAGCTGGGCGTTCCAGATGACCTCGTTAGTGTTCAGCGTCTCGTCGCTATAGCCGCGCTTGCTGTAGATGTGAAAGTCGGTCGAAAGGTTGCTCTCCCAAGGGAAGGTGATGCGGGTGCTGCCGCCGTAGTTGAAGTTCCAGGTGGTGAGATTGCGCGAAGCCTGCAGCCGGTTCTCGGTACGTGCGTAGGTGGCCCGTCCGTTCAGCGAGAAGTTGAGCCAGCGGTTGCGGTAGCTGAGTGACACGTCGGGCGACAGGTTGTAGGTGTGAGTTACATTGCGGTCGGGCACAGCCGTACGGTTCAGGTTGACGTAGCCTACCTGGTGGTTGTAGCTGCCGTTGAATCCTCCGCTGATGTCCCAGCGGTTCAGCGTATCAAGACCGATGTTGAATGAGGCGCCGATGTTGGTGCTCCAGTTGCCGTTAATGTTCTCAGGACGACTGATGCGTCCGCCAGTGGTCTCGTTGTAGGTGACGACGTTGCCTATGGAGTTCGAGGTGCGGCGAAAACTGCCGTTCGTGCTGAAACTCCAGTGGCGCACATTCTTGGGAATCATGAAGCCCAAACTGTCCTCGACAAGCACTGGTGCACGCTGCATCTGGAAGTTTACCTGCAGGTTTGTAGTGAACGACGGCTTCAATCCCGGGTTACCCATCGAGATATTCAGCGGGTTGGTATCGTCGTAGATATCGAGCAGCTGCGTGATGTTGGGCTGCTGCGTCTGACCTCGGAACTGCACTTGCAGATTGGTCTGCTGGTTGAAGCGGTAACGCAGGTTAAGTGTCGGCGAAATGTTGGTGACGGTGCGCACGGTGTCGACAGGATAGCCCAAATACTGCTGAATGTAGTGCGACTTCTGGGGCTGTATGTTGACACCTATATTCATGTTGTACTTTTCACGGACAAAGCGCAGCTGCACGTCAGCATTGTGGCCATACTCCGTGCGCTCGGAGTAGCGGCTCAGGCTGGTGCTGAGATAATCCCAGTAGGGATTTTCCAAATAGCCGAAGAGGCGCGTAAACTCGCGGTAATCGTTTAGCACGTCCTGGAAAGCGTCGTATGTCAGGTCGGGGAAGTCGTAGGTCGAAGGGTCGTTCTTCTGGTGGCTGTAGCTAAAGCGGTAGTTCAGTTGCAGGAAGATACCCTGCTGCCCCACCATGCGGCGTCCGCCCTGACGACCACGCCCGAAAGGTCCTCTGCCCAGCTGCTGTTGCAGCGTGTCCTCGGGCGTAGGCTTAGGCTTGAAGATATAAAGTGGCTCGGTATAGGTGACGCCAATGCTGTAGCTGAAGTTGTTGGATGCCGAGACGGTGTATCGGTTGGTCTGGTAGGTGGAGTCGTTGCCAAACCTGTCCTTCTGCTGATAGAGGTACACGGCCGAGAGGTTGGCGTTCTGGTTTTTGCCGTCGCGGTAGTTGAAGTTCGAGCTGATGGCCATGTTACGCCCCTTACTGTTCATGCGCCGGTAAATCTGCAGCTGACTGCTGGCGTTGGTGTTTCTGCCGTAGCTCAGCGACTTGTTCTGCCGACTGTTGACGATGAGGTTCAAGTCGTTCATCTTCATTATGCCTTCGGCGCTCAGCGGATCAGTGACGTATTCAAACGGGTCGGCATTGAACGAGGCCGATGTCGAGAACCCTCGGCCGTCGTTGGTGGAGTAGCTGACATCAGGCCGGAACGACAGCGTGGTCAGCGAGTCGATGGTCCACTGCAGGTTCATGTTGCCCGTCCAACTGTTATTGCGCGAGTAGTTTTGGTTGACGCTGTTCGAGAAGGCACCGCCACGGGTGTTGACGAAGTTCTCCGACCCCGTGCGGTTCCAGTTGTCAGCATCGGCGTGGTTCCAGGTCACACGTCCGCTCACCTTCAGGTTGCGGTTGTTCTCGTAGCTCACATCCAGTGCCCCAGTCTTCGTCTCGCGCTGACCGTTGTTGTTGCCGCGTCCGCGTCCGCCACGTCCCGAGAAGTTGCGGTCGTTCACGTTGTTGGCATTGCCCATGAAGGTGTAGCGCATGGCACCGAATGGCTTCATGGCCGTCAGTCGGATGCCGTAGCGATGGTCGGTGCCGTAGCCTACATCGGGATTGGCCTGTACGCCGTTGCGGGCACTGCGCTTGGTGGTGAACTCCAGCACAAAGTCGTCGTTACCGTCGTCGACTCCCGTCATGCGGCTCAGGTCGCTCTTCTCGTCGTAAGCCTTCACCTTATCTATGACATAGCTCGGCAGATTCTTCATCACCGCGTCGTTGTTGCCCGTCATGAAATCGCGACCGTCCAGTTTGAACTTCCTCACCGACTTACCGTTGATGGTGATGCCGCCGTTGTCGTCAATCTTGGCACCAGGCAGCGCCTCGACCAACGCCTCGATAACCGAGCCTTCAGGCACACGGAAAGCATCGGCGTTATAAACCACCGTGTCGTCCTTGATGACCATCTTGGGGATGTTCGCCGTCACCACTGCTTCCTTTAACTGCACGGCATCAGTCTCCAATGTAATGTCGCCGAGTGCCAAAGCACGGTCACCACGCTTCGTTACTGGCCGGCTCTGCGTCTTATATCCTAAATAGCTGATACGCAACAGGTAATTCCCCTCTCCTACTCCGCTGAAGGCAAAGCGTCCTTGCTGGTCAGAATACGTACCGTTGACAAACGTAGTGTCACGTCTGCCTATCTTGTAGAGTTGCAAGGTGGTCTTGACCATTGCCTCGCGGCTTTCGGCATCAATAACGCGCCCTGACAACGAATGTTGTTGGGCTGAAAGGGGCACTGCGCTCAGTAGCAGCATCAGTGGCAGGAGGGCTTTGAAAAGTCGCTGTCTTTGCATCATTCAGTTTTTGTTCTTTTCTTGTATTTGACGCAAAAGACAAAAAAGGTTTAAAACCCTTTTTCTCGATTAACACATTTTAGTAACATGAAATCAATAATTGGTGGCGATTTAATTACTTGAATTAGTGTCCGCTGAATTAATTCCGGGTCCCCCATCCGATAAAAAGCCCAGCCAAGCCCTCCCCAGGGAGGGCGTTTGTTAAGACAGTAAGACATTAAGGGCGTTTTTTGCGTGTTTTTTCAAAAAGATTTGGAAATTCCGGGAATAGTTTGTACCTTTGCCGTCGTAATACTATTAGCAAAAAACAGAGATATGAAACTGACAGAGATTTTGAGCGGCCAATATAACGCCGCAGAGTGGGAGCAGAAAGGTTATGAGCTTCCTAAGTTTGACATCAAGGCCGTGCGCGAGAAGACGGCAAAGGAGCCGACGTGGGTACACTTTGGCGGTGGAAACATCTTCCGGGCGTTTCCTGCAGCCATCCTGAACGACGCGCTGAACACGGGCAAATACGACCGTGGTGTCATCGTGGCCGAGACTTTCGACTTCGAGGTCATCGACAAAGCCTACGCTCCGTACGACAACCTCTCGCTTTGCGTGAACCTATGTTCCGACGGCAGCATCGAGAAGAAGGTCATTGCCTCGGTGACGGAAGCCCTGAAGGCTGACCCGCAGTTCCCCGACTGGAACCGTCTGGTGGAGATATTCCGCAACCCGTCGCTGCAGATGATTTCGTTCACCATTACCGAGAAAGGCTATACGTTCAATGAGGCAGATTTGGCACGCGGACTGCAGCCCCTGTTTGCAATGGGTAAGGTTTGTGCCCTGCTCTATGAGCGCTGGCAGGCCGGACAGTTGCCGCTGACGGTGCAAAGTATGGACAACTGCTCGCACAACGGTGACAAGGTGAAGGCCGGCGTATTTGCCTACGCTGAGCGTTGGGTAAAGAACGGACTGGTACCTGCTGCCTTCCTCGACTACCTGAAGGACGAGACGAAGGTGACGTTCCCTTGGTCGATGATTGACAAGATTACGCCGCGTCCGCACGAGAAGGTGAAGGAACTGTTGGCAGCCGACGGTTTCGAGGACAACAACTACATTGAGACCGAGAAGCACACCTTTACCGCTCCCTTTGTGAATGCCGAGGAAACGCAGTATCTGGTCATCGAGGACAGCTACACCAACGGTCGTCCGCCGCTTGACTTAGGCGGAGCGCTGTATACCACCCGCGAGACGGTGGACAAGG
>JAEEGL015727799.1_pt1 | contig 11715 bp, 9 predicted proteins | sample 9134231 | NCBI WGS metagenome assembly JAEEGL01 (sample SAMN16246548, study PRJNA631951) | gut metagenome | biome: gut microbiome; feature: rumen; material: fiber-attached | host: Bos | place: Iran: Karaj | collected 2018-10
CTTCAAGACGGGCAACATGTCGCTCATTTGGCAGGCGTGCGGGCTCACCGCGTCGCTCTTCGCGGCGCTGTCGGCGGCCGTATTCTTTACGCGCGTCGACTTCTCCTTTTTGCGGTCGGCACTCGTTTTCCTCACGATTGCCGCGTTTGTGCTCGTCGGGGGCGCGCTCCTCTTCGGGTTCTCGCTCGGAACGTGGTTCATCGTCGGCATGATCCTCCTCGCCTGCGGATACGTCCTTTACGACACGTCGAATATCATGCTGCATTATCCGGAAGAGGCCGACGTCCTCGCGACCGTCGCGCTCTTCTCGGCGCTCATGACCCTCTTCTACTACATTCTGTCGTTCCTCTCCTCGCGCGACAACTGACCGCGCGGCAGGCAAAACGCGGACGCGCGCCCGGCGAAACCGCGCCGAGCGCGCAATGCGGCCTCGTAAAAAACGAACTGAAACTCTGTTTTCCCCGTTCTCAATTTCCGTTATATTTAAAACGTCTAGAAGAATTGACGGGGGTATTTTAAATTTTTCTAAATTTGGTAGAATTAGGCTTGAATTTTTGTCGGCGTGCGTTACGGAGACGGCGGCTTGCTCCGGCGTCCAGCGGCGGCGCGGCGTATTTTTCCCCTGCCGACCCGATAAAATAAGCGCAAAAGTTCCCGACAGCATCCTGCCGTTCACCCTCCCCGGGTATTCCCCGCGGAAGGAACGCAGCCAACCTTTGGTGGAGATAATATCGTTATGGCGACCGGCGCTCAAGAAATTAACGTCAAGCAACTTGTTCTCTACAGCGGATCGTTTGGTCCCCGCGAGATCGACGAATTGCGCGAAGAAATCAGTCGCGATCCCAAAAAATTCGACGAACTCAAAGAAGCGGTCAACGAGCTCAAAACGAAGGACGAAGACGAGCTCAGTCCCGCCGTTCGCGTTAAACTCGGCGTTTGCCAGTTCCTCATCGGCAAATACGACGACTCGTTCGCGTCCCTGAAGAAAGGGGACGGGGGCGCGCTTGTGCACTTCTATTTCGCGAAGCTGCACGCCGTCAAGCAGGAATACGACGAGGCGATCGCCGCGTACAATACGGCGCAGTCGGCCGGATATAACGTCGATATCTGCGCGCTCGGACGCGCCGAAGTCTATCGCGACATGGGCAAACTGACGCAGAGCCTGCAAGAGCTCGACTACCTCTCCGGCGCGGTCGAACAGACGGCCGAATACCTCTATCAGCGCGCGGCGACCGTCAACGCGATCGGCGGCAATCCTCAAGAGGCGGTCGCGCTTTACGAACGCGCCGTCGCGGCCGACCCGAACCATCCGGGCGCGCTCTACGGTCTCGCGCTCGAAAACGAACGCCGCGGAAACGACGACGTCGCGCTCGAGCTCTATCAGCGCGCGGCGGCTCACTTCCCGACGAACGTCGGCACGCTCATGAACCTCGGCATTCTCTGCGAGGACATGGAGCTCTATGAGCAGGCGCAAAGCTGCTTCCAGCGCGTGCTCGACGCGTATCCGATGAACAAACGCGCGGCGCTCTACCTCAAAGACGTCAAGGCGTCCCTCAATATGAAGAGCGACTCCTCCAACGACGACGAAAACAATATGCGCGCGCGTCTGCTCGCTCAGCCGATTACGAACTTCGAGCTCTCGCAGCGTTCCCGCAACTGCCTGGCGGCGATGCAGGTGGAAACGCTCGGCGACCTGTGCAAGCATACCGAGCAAGAGCTCCTCGCCATGCAGAATTTCGGCGAAACGAGCCTCAACGAGATCAAGACTCTCCTTCAGAACAAGGGTCTCGAACTTGGCGCGAATACGGGCGGAAAAGGTTCGGCCGGCGTTCCGGAACCCGTCGATCTCACTCCGGAAGAGCTCGAAAAGCACGAGCGGCCCGTCGCCGACCTCGAACTCTCCGTTCGCGCGCGTAAGTGCATGAACCGCTTGGGTATTCGCACGATCGGCGAACTTGTCCGCAAGTCGGCGGAAGATCTCCTCGCGTGCAAAAACTTCGGCGTGACCAGTCTCAAAGAGATTAACGAGAAGCTCGCGAAGTACAACCTGAAGCTGCGCGGCGAATGACGCGCGGCTAAGCCGGCCGGCGCGGTCTCAGGAACGAGCCGGAAGATATTCAGACACGTCCGCGTACGGTTCGCGCGCGGGCGTGTTTTTTATGACGCTCCAAAGGAACCTTGCGCTCGTTGCGCGGCGGCTCCTTCCGAGCGCTCAAATTTTCCAGAACGGAATCAGGCAAGAGATGGCCCTTTTTGAATACCGACTTGCGCACAAAGACGCCAACAGCCGCGCGCGCCGAGGTTCTTTTGAAACGACGCGCGGCGTCGTCGAGCTTCCAACTTTTATGCCGGTCGGAACGCGCGGTTCGGTCAAGGGCGTTGAAATCGGGCTGCTCGAAGAGACGGGCTCGCAGATCGTACTTGGCAATACGTATCATCTCATGCTCCGTCCGGGCGAAGAGGTCGTTCGCGAACTCGGCGGCCTTCATCAGTTCTGCGGCTGGAAGAAGCCGATGCTCACCGACAGCGGCGGATTCCAACTCTTTTCTCTTGCGAAACTTACAAAGATATCCGAAGAGGGGGCCGTCTTTCGTTCCCACATCGACGGCCGCAAAATCAGCCTGACGCCGGAGCGTTCGGTCGAAATTCAGGAGGCGCTCGGATCTGATATCGCGATGGCGTTCGACCACGTTATCGCGCTCCCCAACGTGCGGCGCGCCGTTCAAGACGCGATGGAGCGCACGGTTCGCTGGGCGCTGCGCTGCAAAAAGGCGCACGTCCGCGACGACCAGGCGCAGTTCGCGATCGTTCAGGGCGGCCTGGAATACGATCTGCGCGCTCAATGCGCCAAAGAGCTCGCCGATATGGATTTTCCCGGCTACGCGATCGGCGGCCTGAGCGTCGGCGAAACGCCCGAAGAAATGTACGACTGCATCGAGGCGACCGTCGAGCATATGCCGGAAACGAAGCCGCGCTATCTCATGGGCGTCGGACGACCGGAAGACCTCCTTGAAGGGATTTTGCGCGGCGTCGATATGTTCGACTGCGTTATGCCCTCGCGCAACGGCCGCAACGCCATGGCGTTTACAAGTTACGGCCCGATGCGGCTGCGCAACGCGCGCTACGAACGCGACCCGCGGCCACTCGAAGAGGACTGCCCCTGCCCCGCGTGCCGAAGGAGCCGCGCCTATATCCGGCATCTCTTTATCGCCGAAGAAATGCTCGGTCCTATCCTACTGACGATACACAACATAACGTACTATCAGCGCCTCATGGCCGGAGCGCGCCGCGCGATTGAAGAAGACCGATACGTCGATTTCTATCGCGAATGCTTCGCCAAGTGGGCGATGGGAACGCCAGACTGACGCGTTGGAAAGCGAGCGACGACATGAAAGCGCCCGACCTCAAAGCCAAGCCGTTAAAGTTCAATATTACGCCGCTTATCGACGTAACGTTCCTACTCATTGTCTTCTTCGTTATGTCGAACCGCCTGATTCAGGACGAAGTCGCGATGGAGATGACGCTCCCGAGAGAAGCGTCCGGCGAAACGGTCGTCGAAGACGATTCCGACAAAATTGTCCTCAACGTCGAAAGCGCCGACTCCGTCTACTTCGGCGCGCGGAAAGTAAGCTACGACGAGCTCCGCGAGCGGCTCCGGCGCGAGAAAAGCCGCGCCACGCGCGACGTCTCCGTACGAATTCGCGCCAATCGCGACGTCCCCTATTCCGCCATTGAGCCGATCCTCGTAATCTGCGCGCAGACGGGCTTCTCCGACGTCTCGTTCGCCGTCGTCGAAAAGTAGCGGCGCGGCGGCTCTTTTGTAAAGATACGCAAAATACAAAACCTATTTGTCTTTTTAGCAAAAACGCATTTCTGTGTTTTTTCACCAATAATTCAATAGAACGCTCTAACCGATTTTTTCCCAAGAGAAGCGCGGCGCCGTTCCGATTTCTACAAAACGCCGTTTGCCCGTCACGGAAGGACGACTCACGGCGCGCGTTTCCAAGGCGTCGCGTTCTCATTTTGCAGATTTTGCGCGCAATAACGCCGGTTGGGAGCGTATAGAGGTCAAGCGAACCGAACGCCGCGTTCGGCCGCTCTCACCGCGTTTGCCGCTAAGGCTCAATAAAGTCGACCGCCCTGAAACGGGGCGCGCGTTACGGAAAGGCTGCGTTATGTTCGACGATCACGACGATTTTGGCGCCGATACTCAAACCGCTACGAACGCCGAGGGCAAAAAGAGCGCGTACTGCTCTTTCTGCCGCAAAAGCCATAGAGAGGTCGGGCCGCTCGTCGAAGGACCGGGCGACGTCTATATCTGCGGCGAATGCGTCGATCTGTGCAAAACGATCTTAGAACAGGAACGTCAGCGCCGGCGCGGAACGGAAAAGGCGCCCAATAAGATCCCCTCTCCCCGCGAACTGCTCGCCAAGCTCGACGAATACGTCGTCGGGCAGGACTACGCGAAAAAGACGCTCGCCGTCGCGGTCCACAATCACTATAAGCGGATAACCTCCGGAACCGCGACCGACGACGTCGAACTCGGAAAATCGAACGTTCTTCTCCTCGGCCCGACGGGCTGCGGCAAGACTCTGCTTGCGCAAACGCTCGCCAAGACGCTCGACGTTCCGTTCGCAATTGGCGACGCGACGACGCTCACCGAGGCGGGCTACGTCGGCGAAGACGTGGAAAACCTCATTTTGAAGCTTCTCCGCGCCGCCGATTTCGACGTCGAACGCGCCCAGCGCGGAATTATCTATATAGATGAAATAGACAAGATCGGCAAGTCGAGCCAAAACGTCTCCGTAACGCGCGACGTCTCCGGCGAAGGCGTCCAGCAGGCGCTCCTCAAGATGCTCGAAGGGACCGTCGCCAACGTTCCGCCGCAAGGGGGCCGCAAGCATCCGGAACAGCAGTATATTCAGGTCGACACGTCGAATATCCTCTTTATCTGCGGCGGCGCGTTCGTCGGGCTCGATAAGATCGTCGAAGGCCGGCTGGGCAAACGCCTGATCGGATTCAGCGCGCCCGAAACGGAAAAGAAGGAGCAAAACGGCTGCGCCCGGCTCCGAAGTTTCTCCGAAAGCGACAAAAAGCAGTCCGTTCTCGAATACGTCTCCGCCGAAGACCTGTGCGAATTCGGCATGATACCCGAACTCATCGGCCGGCTGCCCGTCGTCGCGTCCCTCGATCCGCTCTCCGAAGACACGCTCTGCCGCGTCCTGCGCGAGCCGAAAAATTCGCTCGTTAAGCAGTATCAGAAGCTCTTCCAGATGGAGAACGCCGAACTCGAATTCTCCGAAGAAGCGCTTCACGCCATCGCGGCCGTCTCCCTCGAACGCAAGACGGGCGCGCGCGGGCTGCGCTCCGTTATGGAGGCGCTCATGCTCGAACCGATGTTCGCGCTACCCGACAGACCGTCCGGAGAACGCTATTACATTACCCGGGAAATGGTCGAGGGCAAGGCGGCCGTCGCGCCGGAGCCGTCCTGCGAATCGCTCAAAAGCGCGTAACGTCCGTATCCCAAACAGAACGCAAAAAGCCGCCGAAAACAGAACGTCTTCGGCGGCTCTTTCTTTTTCGGCCCGCGGCGCGCGCGGGAACGCGCGAACTCAGCCTTTAATCTTCGCGACTTTCTTCGCCGCTTCTTCCAGGAAGGACTTGAGATCTTCAAGGCCGTCTCCAAGATTCGTCGACAGGAACGTGTCGACCGCTTCGCACGCCATCCAGTCGCCCCAGATCATCGCGCCCATGCAGAGCACGTTCGAATCGTTAATCGAGCGGCACATTTTCGCCGCGAAGACCGATTCGACGACCGCGGCGCGCACGCCTTCAAAGCGGTTCGCGATCTGGTTCATGCCCATGCCGGTGCCGCAGAGGAGAACGCCGCGTTCGGCTTCGCCGCGCTGCAGGGCTTCGCACGCCTTAACGCAGCTTTCGAAATAGGGGATTTCCGGGTTTTCTTCCGACGCGCCGTAATCGACGACTTCATGTCCGGCTTTCTCAAGGTGTTCGATCAGCGCTTTACGGAGACTCAGCGCGAACGGGTCGGCGGCAAATACGATTTTCATTGTAAACTCCTTACAACTAAGGTCTAAAGGCAGATCAGAAAACGACTTTTCGCGAAATAACCGCTGCGTCGCGACGTTCGCTAAAATCTTTTGCTTTATTCTAACGAAAAAAATTTCATTTGCAAGGAAAAAGAAAAAGGCTCTTTTTTTCTTTGAATCCCGCGGCGGCTCAGGACCAAATTACATACATATATTTAAAATTCGTCAATATTGACAAAAACCGACCGTTTTTCATCATAAGAACGACCGAAAAAGTCGATATACATAAAGGCGTGCGGAACGCGCGCGGACGGCGGCCGACGGAGCGGCTTTTCCCGTCCAGAAGGAAGATTGGCGCCCTTGAAACGAAACGGCGCGGCATACGACTCCAAACGGATTAAAGTGAGTTTTATGTTAAGAAAGTTACTGTTTTACTGCCTGAGCGTCGCTATTCTGGCGACGTTTGCGTGCCTGGCGAGGCAAGGCGAGTTAAAAATGCCCAGCGACGCGCTCCGCGCCGACGTTGCGGCGGAACCGGACGCCGCCTCCGAAAGCGTGGCGTTTCTTACCGACTACGACGAAGCGGCGGAAAAAGCCGCTCGCGACAATAAGCCGATTCTTCTCTTCTTCATGACGAAAAACTGTAAATTCAGCGCCGCTATGCTCCGCAACGCCTTTGCCGACGTACAGGTCGAAAAGCTCGCAAAGGAATTCGTCTGCGTTCAGATCGATATGAACGAGGAAAAAAACGGCGCGATCTGCGACGCCTATAACGTCGCCGTCTCCCCTACCGTTCAGTTTGTAACCGCTCAGGGCGCGCCCCTTCAGAGACTGGCAAGCGTGCAGTCCGGCGAACGGCTCGCCGCTCAGATGCAGATCGCGCTGACGTCGGTCGCGTGGCGCGACGCGCGCGGAGAGGAAGAAAAAGCGCTTCTGCGCTGAACTCGGGGCGAACAGCCTCCCCCAAAAAACTCCGAAAACAGAAAAAGCTCGACAGGCGCCGGTCTCTTCCGGCTCTTGCCGAGCTTTTTTAACGCGTGCGAAACTTCGGCGCTTAACGCCGTTCCCCCTCCAAAAGCCTCTCTAATTCGGCGCTGCGGTCCGGCGCGTCCGCGCCCTTCTTCGATTTGGAACCCGCTTCGTCCTTTTCCGTCTTCATAGCGGCCAGGGAAGCCGCAAGCCGCATGCGAATCGCCTGATATTCCTCGCGCGTAATTTCGCCGGAACGGTACAGCTCTCCGAACCGCGTGAGCATCTCGCTCGGCGACGTCTCCTCTTGCTTTTCGCCCTCGCGAATCTTCGACAGAATATAACACGCAATCGCGACGAAAATTCCGAGTCCGACGAGCCCCAGAATCAGACTGGGCAGCCGCTCCCAATTCATGTGCGGCGCCTGTCTGGCGGCGAAGAAAAACGCAGCTGGGACGTATGAAAGATAGAGCATATTCGAGCCGAATCAGGATTCGTTCCCGACGCTTCGCCAAGCGCCGCCTTTTTACAAAAATTTCCCTATTTTATCTAACGCGCACAACCGCAACTCACGCGAAAAACCTGAAGCAAGCCGTTACAATCGGACGATTCGTTACAAAAGGGATTAGACGCACGGACGCGCTATCCCTATTTCACGGCGCGGCAAGGACGCGGCGCCAACCGTTTGCACACTGCTTCATGGAGACGCAATATGTTCGCACGTTCATTCGGTCGCAACGCGGCGCGTAAAGCGCTCGTTCGCGCGTCGGCGATAGGGCTCGCCGTTTTGGGGACGTATTGCCCAATCGACCTTGCGGGCGCGCCCCCAAGCGCGTCGCTGTACGCTCAGTCTATTATAAACCAATCGAGAGGCTCAAGCAACAGTTTCCAAGGTTTTTCCACCCGACGCGTTGAAAAAATAGCGGCGCTCCCGTCGACTCCGGCTCCGTTGGCAAGCCGGGAGCAAGTCGGCTTTGCCGCGCCCGCGGCGAGCGCGAGCGCTATCGACGGCGCGACTCTCCGTGTCCCGTTCACAATCCCGGAACGCTCGAAGACGATCGGCGTCAAGGCCGTCAAGCTCTATTATTCCGCGGATCGGGGCGCGACGTGGCGCCAATACGATTCGGTCGGGCCGACGGACAGGCGAACGGAATTCTTCTTTGAAGCGCCCAAGCCGGGCGAATATTGGCTGGCGCTGCAAACGAGTCTCAATAACGGCGCGGTAACGGCCAGTTCGACGCGCGCGTTTCGGTTCTCGCAGGGCAAAGAGCCGGAAGACGACGTTCTCCTTCCGCTCTCGGCGGACGGCGGCGAACCGACGCTCGGGCTCGACGAATCGGACGCGCCGAGCCTGCTTCCTCTTTCGGACGGCTCCGAAGAAACGCTCTATATGAACGAAACGGCGGCGGAAGAGGCGAACAGCGTTTCCAAGGGCGCGGGCGCAAACGGAAGTCCTAATAACTTCTCGCTCAACGACGACTCCGACGAACAGGAGCCGCCTGCGCCGCCGGCCGCGGCCGGACCCGCCGAAGGCGAAATTGTCCCAAGGCCCGGAAGATTTAAGACGCTCTCGTTCGGAAAAGAGGCGGAGACCGACAAACTCATGGTCTTTGTCCGCTGGTTCCGACCGGACGATCTCGACGAGCAGTACCGCGGCCAAAAGGCGACGATCTCGCTCGACTACGGGCCGACCCCGGAAGGCCCGTGGACCGCCGTCGCAAAGGATCTCTCGCTAGACGAAAGCGGATACGGCTGGGTTGCGACCGCCGACAATATGAAGCCGTTCTACGTGCGCGCGACCGTAACCGACGAAAGCGGCGAATCGTGGACCGACGTTACGTCCGATCCGCTCGACGTCTCGACGCCCGGCGTTAAAGAAGCGCTCGGAGTCGTTAAGACGCCCGCGCCCTTCACGACCAAAAAGCTCCAGAAGACGGCGAGCAAGGAGTCGGTCGTCGAAAAGCGCGCCAAGCCGGCGTTAGACGGCGGGAACGAAGACGGCGTCGAGCTCGTGCGAACGACCGCCTCGGAGGGAGAAACAAAAGCGACGCCCGCGGCCAAGAGCGAATCGGAAGCCGACTCCATCGACAAAGCGCGCGAAGCGGGCAAATCGCCCGAAAAGGAAAAGGCGGCCAAGACGCGCCAGCCGTACAGGGAACGACCCGTCGTGCCCGCGCCGACCAATCCGAACCAACTTGAAGTCAATCCGCTCTTTACGCGCGGCGTCAGCGTGCTCTATCGCTCCGCGCAGACGCGTTACGAGCCCGACAACGGAGGGAAACGGTCCATCTTTACGCCCCCGAGTCAAGCGCGCCGCGCCGCGTCGGTTCCGCCCGCGCAGCGATATCGGTCGCCGGCCCAGATCGCCGCCGCGCGCCAGAGAGAAGCGCTCGAAAAGATGGAGAAAGACGCCAAGTACGCGCGCGAGCATGAAATGGAAATGCTCGAGCAGAAGCCGGAGCTCATGCAGGGCCGCGTCTTCTATATGGACGCAAACGGCAATATGACGACGACGCCCCCGCCCGAATTCCTCCAAGCGTCGAACGAATGGCAGATTTCAAGCGTCGGCGACCCCGTCCCGGTCGGAACCGACGGCGCCGTGCCGAACGTGTCCGCGAACGGAGGCGCGATCGTATCCGGCGCGGAACCGCCGATCTATATGCCCCAAAATACCGACGATTACGACGCAAGCGCGCGGTCAGGCGCCGCGATCATGAACCCCTACGTCAATCAGGGAGAAGCGTCGGGCTCCTCGCCCCTCAACGATCGCTACGGAACGGGCGCGGGTCAGCCGGCCGGAACGGCGCCCCAGCAGGTTCCCAATACGAACGGCATGGGCATGTCCTATCAGGCGATCCCGCAAACGGCGTACACGCAAAACTATCCGACGGTCCTGCCGTACGGATACTCCGCGCCGTCGCCGAACTACGTTCCGCAGACGGGCGGCGCGCCAAGTTCGTTCCCGCCCCGTCCGAGCGTCTCGAGATAATCAAAACGGTCGTCTCAAACCCCAAAAAGCGGCGTAAAACCTCACGCGTTTTGCGCCGCTTTTTCATTTTGTCTTTACGCGCTAACCCGAGTTCCGGTACGGATTTTGCGCCGCCGATCCGCTACCGTCTTCCCTTCCCGGCCGCTTCGGCGACAGATAATTTCAAAACGTGAACCGAGTCGACCGCGGAGTCGATATATTTCAATCCCTTCTCCTCAAAGGCGGGAGCGTATTTCTTCGCCAGCAGTTTTAAGCCAAACTTCTTCCGCTCGACCCCTTCGACAATCTCGACCTTTCCGAAAAGGACAACCGACCGATACCTCGTAGAAAACTTTTCAGGAAGCGTCTCCACGTCCGTAACGACCGTAAAACAGGCGTTTGGATTTGCGAGAATATTGTCGATCTTTTGCCCGCCCTCGACTGAGCAGCGCTTATAGACCGCGTTTGTCTCTTCGTCGTAGGCGTAAGAAATCGGAACCCCGTACGGCGCCCCGTCCGGAGTCACGGTCGAGAGCGTTCCGTAGTCCCCCTTCGTCAGTATTTCCCTGACGTCGGCCGGTTCTAACTTCCTGTCCTGTCGTCTCATCGCGCGCATTGGAACAGCCTGACCTTTCTCCTATTGCGAAATATTAAAAGAGAGCCGCAAAATAAAGATTCTATCTAAAACGAACGGCGCCGGAACCGGGGCGCCGCGAAACGCTTGATTTTAGTTCTGCTGTTGGTATTATATGCGGAGGACGCGTCCGTTGCTCGTGGCGTTTTTTATAGGCTTATTTAGCTATGACTTCGCGGCGTAAAAACAGATTCTTCAAAATAATTTTCAAAAAATTTTTGAAAAATCTTGACGCCGCAAAAATCCGCAGATATACTCTCAGTTAGTAGGGGTGGAGAAGCGTCTCTTTTCTTAACCGTTTAAGGCAGGGGGCCGTCTCCAATATGCAGTCCTTGCATAGAACGAAAACTATTTGCTGACAAAAGGGTTGGTTATGGGTTTCCCACTGAGTTTTTCTAAGTCACGCCGCGCAAAGAAGCCCGGTAAGGGCCGCGCGGCTCGGTTTAGAGCTCTTGAAGAACGCGCTCTTTTGTCGGCTGTTAGGGTTACCGCGCTTGATTTTCTGACGTTTGAAGGCTCTAACACTAAGACGGGCGCGATCGATCCGGAACGGTTCGACTGGCACGAAGTCGGATGCGGGCGTTCTTCCGGCGGCCATATGAGCTCATGCCGGGGCAGTCGGAAATCGTACCTGCATGACATGCTGGCCATGGCGCCGGATTACGCAGACGCGCTCGCGGCGGAGAAGACGCAGAACGCGGCGTCGCGCGACGCGGCGATCGACGGCGCAGACTCTGCGTATAAAGTTACCGTTCGCAACGCGTGGAACAACTCGTATCTTATGAACTTAGCGTCGGGCGCTACCGCCAAAACAGACGACGAAGCGCTCGCCGCGACGGCGAACGCATCGCTCGAAAGCGCGGCCGCAGCGTACCGCGCCGCCGCGTTCGCTGACTACGGCTCCGCGCTCGACGATCTCGATATGATCGACCGAATTGCCGCGTATCAGCAGGAGCGCGTCGATCGCGGAATCTCGGTTCCCAACGACGCGTTCGCCGATCTGGACGATCCCGATTTTGAATATCAGGTCTGCTTCGCCGCCGGAACGCCTGTTCTCATGGCTGACGGTACGACTAAGCCGATCGAAACGGTTC
>JAEEGL016013391.1_pt1 | contig 11715 bp, 11 predicted proteins | sample 9134231 | NCBI WGS metagenome assembly JAEEGL01 (sample SAMN16246548, study PRJNA631951) | gut metagenome | biome: gut microbiome; feature: rumen; material: fiber-attached | host: Bos | place: Iran: Karaj | collected 2018-10
CCAAAGGCAAATGAAATATTTACAAAAGTTTGCCTTATTACATCTTTTATTGTTTTTCTAATTTATCTGGCTATCGGATATGACTTACACAGAATTTCTATGACTATTGATTAGTTAAGATTATTTGTATCACAAATTTTATTCTGATTCTGTTCATACATTTTTTTAAGTTTATCTTTGTACAGCAAAAATTCAGGATTATCAGGAATAATCGCTTTTATCATAAAATTCTTTCTTTTTAACATAAAATATATTATTGATGTTATTTTGATTAATTTATTACTATTTTATGTTCCTTTTTTCTTCTTTCTTTTATTTGTGAGGCAAAAGAAAGAAGAAAAAGAGAAGCGAAAAAAGAAGAAAGAAAAACACACGATTGAATAAATAACCACAATGCCCTGTGGGCATTTTATTTGAATAGCTGTTGTGAGCAAGCTCACACCCTTATGCTTATTACCAAGTTTAATTATACATTCATAATTAATCATATCCGAACATAGCGAAGCGAATAATCAATGTAGGTGAAACAGCAGCAAGGCGGGTACTGTATGAGGGTGCTACGCACCCGAGTTTACCCGCCAAAAGTTGAACCGTACAATTGATTAATGAGCGAAGCTTAGTTCGGGAGTTTCTTTGTGGCACTTTCTTTGCGGTCAAAGAAAGTGCCAATAAAAGTTAAGTAAAAAAAGATACTGATAATATATTTTATGTAAAATTACAGATTTTCGACCTGCTCACGCACATATTTGTTGCTGGGAGCAAGCTGCTTGGCATAATTTGCAAATTCTTTTGCGGATTCCTTATCGCCAAGATATTCATACGCATATGAAGTATACAAATAAACCGCGTAGTCGCCCCTATCTTCATCTAAAACTTTTTTGAAATATTTTACCGCATCTTTGAATTCACCGTTTATATATGCCATATAACCATATCTTTTGTACACGTCAGTCACAGATTCTGTCGCATTATACGCACTTTCCGGCTTTGATGAATCTCTCAATATTATTATAGATTTTCTGTCTGAAGACTTTTGGCATTTTAGCACAGGCGAATTATAGATATTGTACATGCCTTGTTTTGTCCATTCCTCCATCGGAAAATATTTTCTGTTATCTTCATAATTCTGAATCCTATGAGCCGCATTAGGATGCGTATTTCTGTATTCCATAGAACCATCGTCAAGCGTGTTCATAAATTCGAGAGTTTCTCTTGCTTTCTTCAAATCATATCCTGCTTTTGCCGCAAATTTAGCACCTTCTAAATCTGCTGCATATTCCATATTCTTAGAATCAGCCATTAACCTTCTATATGTAACCGCCCAAGCTAAACCGGCATTCATTCTATACGCCCTGTTCATTTTTTTGATAAGCTTACTTTTTCTTGAAGAATGCCCCAAAAGCCCGTGTCCCATTTCGTGCCCAATTGCAAGCGCTAATGCATCATCATTACCATTAAACGTATCATATAATCCGGTCAGAATGGTCACATTATTTGTATTGCTGCTATAAGCATTGAAATCTGTATTTTTCTCAATTGAAAACCGCCAATTTATAAACTCCAGATTGTTAGCCCTTATAAGCCTTTCTGCGATTCTGTACACTTTATAAAAGTCTTCCGAATAAGCTTGCGAATTATAATTATCGGGTTTTCTCATATTTAAAGATTTAGCTATTTTTGCATATTCCTGCTCATCCTTAGCAAGTTTTGCTTTATACTGCTCCTCGGTAATTTCTTTATAATCACCTAGTTTTAGCAATTTGGGGTCTTTTATATTTGTTAACTTGGTATTTACGGAAGGTGCATAAGTGCTTTTATATTTTGCAGACACACCGTACTTTTGTGCATGTTTAATTTCCTTTACTTGTAATTTTGCATAATCACGAGCCTCTGAACATGTTTGAAACAACAAACAGCAGACTAAAACTAAAATTATTTTTTTCATATATTCTCCTTAATTCGCAAATTAAGGATAACATAAATAGGCATATTTTTCAAGCATGGCTTATATTTTACTTTCATTTATACCTTCAATAATATTAATCACAGGAGAGGTGTCTTCAAATTCTTCTACATCCAAACCAAGTGCAAGCCTTTGACCTTTCTGAACTTTTCCTATTGCTGAAATCAAAAAGTCAATCACAGCAATAGCACTCTTCGGCATATCTAAAAATTCTATATCTGCTCGAGTCAGCTCACGTGAAAATTCATCCAATATAAATCCCAGCATTTCAAGCGTTTTATCGTAAAATTCTATGTGTTTGTTATTCACATCGTTTTTCTTTTGTTTTAAATCTGTTTTTTGTTTCTTAACCATGAAATTAACTCGCTTTTTGTGAAAAGAAAAGGGGCTGTAGAGTTGAGTAGTGTGTAATCGAGAGAAAGGTGAAAAATGTCAGCCCCTTAGAAGTTTTACTTAATTTTTAATCTCTTTAACTAATTCTTTGTTTCCGTAAAAATCATATGCATATTGACGTAAACACTCTTTACCGTTAATCTTAACAGTCTTATTCACGCCATATTTCCAGCCAAACGGCTTTGACTTAAACTTGAGACGATTACATTCAAGGGCAGAAAATAATATTGAGCCGGAAAATTTCCGAACAATTTCATTGGCATTTGCTCCTGAATAATTATCTCTGCTTATAAATCCGTCAAACCTAACCTGATACAATTCTGCAACAGGTTTTCCGCATATCGGACAAAAACCGACAGAAAGCTGCCTTTTTGGATACAACTCTGTGTCGGCAAGAAAATATATATCATCTGCTTTAAAACGACAGCAATGTTTCATAATATGCTCCAACTATTTCAAAATTGCAGTACAAAACTGACCTATAACTAATTAGGCAATATTTATCCCTGTACTTTTGGGGCGATTTATCCTACGCGGGGTTAACCTTGTTTCAAAATCAAGTACAAAGTTATAATATAACATTTTCAAAAATCACCATAAGATTGTAACAAATTTTTTACATCTAAACCTAAAACCTAGTAATTATAAACATTTTAAGTTAAAATTAAGGTCGAAAGAGAGGTATATATAATGAAAGCTGTCGTTTTTGATAATGGTCTTAAACTTGATAATAATTACCCAAAACCGATACCGCAAGAAGGAGAAGCACTTATTAAGGTATCATTGGCGGGAATATGTAATACAGATTACGAAATAACAAAAGGATACATGGGATATAAAGGTATTTTGGGGCATGAGTTTGTTGGCATAGTAGAAGAAGTAAACAACGCAGACGCTTCTTGGATAGGAAAACGTGTAGTAGCAGAAATAAGCTGGGGGTGCAATGATCCAAACTGCGAATGGTGTGCTAAAAAAAATTACCGCCACTGCCCAAATCGGCATACAATAGGGATTTGGAAGAAAGACGGATGTTTTGCCGAATACATAACCCTTCCTGTAAACATTCTTTTTGAAGTTCCCGAGAATGTTCCCGATGAGCAGGCTGTTTTTGTTGAACCTCTCGCAGCAGCATGCGAAATTACAGAACAACTTCACATAGAACCAATGGAAAAAGTTCTGGTACTTGGTGACGGAAAACTCGGTTTAACAACGGCATTGGCGCTGCACGCTCAAAATTTGGACGTTTTGTTGGTAGGCAGACACCAAAATAAACTTGATATAGCAAAAGCACAGGGTGTAAAGACAATATTATCAAATTTATTTACTCCGGAAAAGATTTATGATGTTGTTGTAGAAGCAACCGGAACCGCATCAGGATTCGAAACATCAATATCTCTTACAAAACCGAGAGGTGTTTTAGTCCTTAAAAGCACTGTAGCAACCGGCAAAGAGCTTAATCTCGCCCCGATAGTTATTGATGAAATAACAGTGCTGGGCTCACGCTGCGGGCAATTCCCACCTGCACTAAGATTATTGGGAAACAATAGAATTAATTTTAAGCCGTTTATTTCCGGAATTTATAGTATAAATGATGCGATTGAAGCATTTGAAGCGAATAAACTGAAAGATACACTAAAAATTCTTATTAAGATGGATTAATAAATTATGAATATTCTTATAATAGGAACTCCTACATCGGAGTTAGTTAAGCTGATTAAAAAATCAAAATACACTGAGAAAATTTATACTGCAAATAATAACAATCACACAGATTTTCCTAACATTGAATATAAAAATTTTGATGAACTTATCCAAAAAGCAGGCGCATTGAAAATTGATATTGCAATAAATACTGATAAAAATCTGATTGAGGAAAAAATTACTGAAGCGTTTGAAAAAAGTCGTATTAACTTGATTTCTGTTAATTCAAAATGGTTAAAACTTGAGACATCAAGACTTGCTGCAAAAAAACTGCTTGAACATTATAAAATTAATACGATGCAAGAAATTACCGTTCCACTATCATTTCCTGTTGTTATTAAAACGAATGTTCCTTGTTGTGATTATATTGTACACACAATGGATGAACTTGTTTTTTATATGGAAAAACTTGAGGGGCAGAAAACTTTTTTGGAGGAATATATAGAGGGAGAACTTTTTAATATTTACGCAATTTTTGATAAAAAAAATATAAAGTATTATTATATGAAAGATTTTCTCACAGAAGTTCAAAATGATCGGCTTGATTTATTAAAAACGAAATTAACATTTATGTTTTCGGATGAACATGCTGATTTTATAGGTATTTTTGCAATTCACCTTGTCTGGAATAAAAATGATTGGCATGTAAAAGATTTCAACATGAATACAATTATGCCTGAAAAATACCTTGAAAACGAGGATTTTATATATATTCTTAATTCTGCAATTTATCAGAAATTAGACGAAGAGTAAAAGATTAAATTAGTTAGGAGATATATGTGTTCTATATAAACAGCAAATGCAGAAAAAGAATCTTATTATTGACAATGGTTTATTTTTCTTGTAACATAGACTCTGTTGCCGGTATAGCTCAACGGTAGAGCAACGGTTTTGTAAACCGTAGGTTGTAGGTTCGATTCCTATTACCGGCTTTTTTTGATAATTAAATACGTTGATGTACTTGCCCTTGTGGCTCAGAGGTAGAGCACTCCCTTGGTAAGGGAGAGGTCACGAGTTCAAGTCTCGTCAAGGGCAAATTTAAAAACTTGATTCCCTTAACCTGTTGTAGAGGGTTTATGTGAGGGGGATGACCTCTCGGAGTGATAATTAAATATGGGTAGGTGGCCGAGTGGCTAAAGGCGACAGACTGTAAATCTGTTCACGCGAGTGTACGGTGGTTCGAATCCACCCCTGCCCACCACTAAAAAAAGACACTTTTAAAGTGTCTTTTTTTAGTGGTTTTCTGTGGGTAGGCTGAGAAGCACCCTCCTGGTGGTTCGGCGGATATATTTTTTTGAGTAGTTTGATTATTTCAGTTAGTTTGATTCTTTTGCTAAAATTCACTAGACAAGCCTATTTTACCCCTCGGAAGTTTGAAAAAATAAAAAAATCAAACTGGTCGAAAACGGTCTTTTTCCGGTCTGTTTTTTTTGCGATGAAATTCGTCTTAAAATCAATAATAGCTCAATTTGGCATTTAGTTTGATTATTTCGGTTAGTTTGATTATTTCGGAAAGTCCATTTTGAAAATTTACTCTGCACGTTGTGCTTTTTCATTTTCTATTGCTTGTAAAAGTGCATTTATGTCAATGATTTTAATTGGAACAGTTTCTTCTGTTCTGCCTTGTTGCACCCAATCATTTTCATTTGATTCATCTCCAACACAAACATAATTAGGTTCAGTTGATTGTTTTACTTGTGCTGTTTCTTCTGCTAATCGCATAAATTTTTCTTTTGTCATACTTGGATCTGCTTGGCAAGCTAATGTATAATAACCTGCAATTACAGGAATTGACCAACTTTGACTAGCCATTGAATCATGTCGATATGCAGATGGAGAAGACGGATCTGGAACTGTCCTATCGCCTGAATTTACAAATAATTGTCCGCCTCTACCTCCATAAATTTCGTAATTATCAAAATCATTAGGATCCCCGTTAGGATCTTTCTTTGATAAATAACCTCTGTTTTCATCTTCAGGACAACCGCTATAATATACCCAAACACCTTGTGCTTCAAGTTCTTTTACGACTTCTTTTGCTTCTTCTCCACCATATAAAGGCATAGACATAGAAACAAATCTTATTTTTTGATTATCAGGTAATGTTTTATTCTTTTCTAATATTGATTTTAAATTGTCTAATACGGAGGCATTCATATCTCCACCATTTTGCGTTGCATAATAATAACAATCTGCTTGTGGTGCAATCTCTTGTGCAATATAACTAACCGCACGACCATGGAAGTGATTTAACCACTCTATATTTTCAGAATATTGTGATACATTGTACTCTGCAAAATGTATATCATTGTGTTGTTCGCCTTCATTGAACTTTCCATCTTTTGTTCCACTATCAATAATGGCATAACTTACACCCTCGCCAGTGTATCCATTTGCGTGTGCTTTGTCAATTCCTAAGCCAATTGTTTTGCCTTTCTCTAGAACTTCTTGAGGATTAAATCCGGGTGGTAAATGTTCAGGAGAAACTTTAGCAAATGTATTTTCATTAAACGTGATATGTTTAAAAGCTTCGCCATATTTTGATAAGTCTACATCATCAAATACTATATTTTGGAAATCTGTGCCACTTGTATAAAACCTGCCTGTATTTAATCTCGCCATCCAATCAGCAGGTGTTGTTGATGCACATCGTTCCATCAAACCATTTTCTATTTTTTCCCAAGCTTCATCACCGCTATCCCGATACTTTGAAAGCAATTCGCTAAATGCAGCATTAAATTCATCATCAGATTTAAATTTATAACCAAAGAAACTATATAAATTCTGTTGCATTTCCATTTCTGATTTTATCTGTTCATATTTTTGTGCAACTTCTTCTTGTTTAAAACTTAAATCAAATTCATAAACTCCGTTATCACGTTGTTGTTGAACAACACCTTGTATTCCATATTTAAATTGTTCTATACTAACATCTGATTTTATGGAATTAAAAAATTCTGTAAAAATACTTGGCTTATTACTATCTTGACTTTGCATAAAATCAGACATTTCCTGACGTTGTATAGTACTGTCATTATTAGTGTTTATTAATTTTATGAGTGCCGTTAAATTAAACATTTTCTACTCCATTCATTTAGACATAATCTAACACTATTTATATCGGCATTTTTTATAAAAACTTTAGTAAAAATTTAAAAATTGTTACATTTGGATGAGAATTGTTACAAAAAATTGTCTAAAATTTAGACAAGAAACTAGTTTATAGTTTATAGATATTTCTCTTGATTGTAACAATTTTGTAACAATCAAGAGAAATATCTATAATTTAAATTCTCAATATGCGTGTTCTTTCTTCTCAAACCGACTGTTATTTTACAACAGCAGGTAATACAAATGTTTTTGCGTTTAAGAAATTAAATGCAGGATTTTAAGTTTTCTGCAAAATCAATTCATTAATTGCCTTTGGTAAATATTTAGTTAATTCTGATGCCAAAACAGAATATTCTGTTAGTTCTTGGGATGCAATCTCCCCGGCTCTTGAATGAAGATAAACACCCAGCCTTGAGGCCTCAAACAAGCTCATTTTCTGCGCCAGTAAACCGGCTATAATGCCAGCTAAAATGTCACCGGAACCCGCTTTTGCAAGAGCTGAATTACCATGTCTATTTACATATATCTCTCCGTTTTGAGCACAAACAATTGTGTTATGTGTTTTTAGCACCGTGACACAATTGTATTTTTGAGTAAGTTTTTGGGCGGCAATTTCCGAGTCATTTAATACTTCACCCATTTGTACATCCAGAAGTCTGGCGGCTTCGCCAGGGTGCGGGGTTATAATACAATTTTCGGGCAAAGATATATCCGTATTCGCAAGAATATTTAATCCGTCGGCATCTATAACAACAGGTTTATTAAAATTTCTCCATTGCTTGATATATTTTTTAAATCTGAATTTTGATAAAAAACTTTGGCCAAGCCCACATCCTATCAACAAAACATCGTATTGATTAACGGTTTTCAAGGCTTTGTATTCAGATAAGAATACAGCTTCAGGTAAAAGTGCAGAAACTGATTTTATAACATTATTGTTACTGGTAAGCGCGACGTAGCCTGCTCCTGATTTCAAGACAGCCAGAGATGACAAGTAAGCCGCTCCAATATAGTTTTTTGAACCAGCTACATTTAAAACTTTCCCAAAAGTTCCTTTGTTTGAATTCTGTTCCCTGATTGGCAATATAAATTTCATGATAACATCTCACAGTAAGATTTGTTTTTTTATAAATAATACTACAAATCATTTTCTAGTGTTAGGGTTGTATTGATTAGTACATTTATATCACTCAAAATACCCGGACATGAGCATGTAAAGTTTTGTAAAATTAGAAATGAAAAAGTAAAAATAGTATAATAAACTTAGCTATGTTTTGGTATAATGTTCTGGTGTTGGACTGGTTATGAGAGAAAGAATCCTTTTATTTATAATATTATCACTTTTGGGTGTTTTCCTTTTTGTTTTTCAAAACTATGTTAATACAGTAGTTGGTTTTATAATTTTGTGTTGCTTTATGACTGTTTATGGATTGTATTCAATCGCGGCAACCAAATATCAAGCTCGTAAACTAAAAAAACATCCACAAATTATAAACGAAAATTACAAGCCTTTTGTATCAATAATGATACCGGCTCATAATGAAGAATCTGTTATTACTAACACTGTGGAAACAGTTTTAAAGTTAGAATATCCTTATTTCGAAGTTGTTGTTATTGATGACAGAAGTTCAGATAATACCGCAAATGTTATTAACGAGCTTGCAAATAAATACGAAAATGTTATTGCATACATTCGAGATAAAGAAGCATTTCCGGGCAAGTCTGCAGTTTTAAATGATGCCTTAAAAGTTACCAAAGGCGAGGCAATCCTTGTTTTTGATGCTGATGCGACGATGGAGCCGGATTTTTTAAATAAACTTATACCTCATCTTGAACCGGCTGATGTTGGTGCGGTACAGGCCAGGAAAATTATCAGGAATAAAGATGTAAATTGGCTTACCAGATGCCAGAACAATGAGTATACTACAGATACTCATTTGCAGGTAGGGCGAGATGCAATAAAAGGGGCAGTCGAACTCAGAGGGAATGGTGAACTTATCAAACGGGAAGCACTTGATGATATTGGCGGATGGAATAATTATACCATTACAGATGATTTGGATATGTCTACAAGACTGCATATAAAAGGTTGGGATATACGTTTTTGTCCCGAGGCCTGTGTTTATGAGGAAGGTATAACTTATCTTTTTCCGCTATTCAGACAGAGAAGAAGATGGCTTGAAGGTACAATAAGGCGATATTTGGAATATTTTGGCGAGGCTATTAAATCAAGAAAAATGTCACTTCGTGCACAGTTAGATATGACAGTTTATATAACACAATTTATAATGCCTTTATGGTTCATGATGGAAGTAACTTTCAGAATCATAAAAATGTTTGCGGATAAAGTTGATCCGTACAGCTTGCACAATGTTTTATGGTCCTCGCTAATAGTAGCATCTGTTGTAGGAATGGGCTTTTTCTTACTCATAAGGTATAGTTTAAGAAGATATGATCAATTACCAAGACTTGAGGCATTAAAGCAAGCATTCATAACAACAATGTACTTTTTTATTATATGGTTCCCGATGGTGATATTTATATGCGGTAAGATTCTTTTCTCAAAAAAGGATATGAAATGGGGAAAAACGGCTCATGGGCTGGTAAAAGAAGAAAAACAGAGAATTATAGATGAAATAAATAAAAAATTACAGAAATTGCAGAACAAATTACAAGAGGTATTAAAATAATGACAATTACATTAAACGATTTTGATTATGTGAGAGAACATGTCAGACAGGTTCCTGATTTTCCTAAAAAAGGAATTTTATTCTTAGATATTACAACTGCAACAAAAGATGCAAAGGCTTTTAAGATATCTATGGATTTTTTATTTGATAAATTTAAAAATGAAAGGGTTGATTATGTAGCAGGAGTTGAGTCCAGAGGATTTATTTATGGCGCAGCCTTGGCGGTTGCATTGGGGGTAGGTTTTGTACCCATTAGAAAACCTCATAAATTACCTGCCGAGACAATAAAAGAAACTTATGAGCTAGAATACGGTTCTGATACTATAGAGATGCACAAAGATGCAGTAAAAGATGGTGACAGGGTCATAATTGTGGATGACCTTTTGGCGACAGGAGGAACTGCTGTTGCTGCCTGCAATTTGATAAAGAAGGCCGGTGCAGAACCTATAGCGGCAGCATTTATTATAGAACTCGATCCTCTTAAAGGCAGAGAAAAAATAGAAGCTAAAGGTGTAAAAGTTGTTTCCATGCTTCATTACGATTTAGATTAATAAAAATTTAGAGAAATACCGTTTTTTCTTTGTAATTAGCTAAGTTTTAAACTCCGCTAAATGAAAATTTATCATTATGTATAAAGCCAAAAATTATCCATTGTAAAATAACAATCAAGAGAAATATCTATAAACTAGCAAAAAATTTTTTTACGGGGTTTAATATAAATGGATAATAATTTTAAGGAGTAAAAAATGCAAGTACAGACAATTAACAACACTAATAATACAAATTTTGGTGCAAGCTTTAAGCCGAATAAGGCTCTCGAAGAATTATATAATCATAGTAATATAGATAAAAAAACTGTAAGATTAGCTCGCCGATTTGCAAGAAAACATCAAGGACAAGAGATTGTAATAAATAATTTCGTAAGAGAAAGGGACTGGAAATCAGATGATATGGTCTATAGTTTTGATTTGCAGAATTTGAGCAATCATTTGGCAACTCAAATGTCATATAGCGAACACTGGAATTTCAATATTAATAAATTTTTAGGTGACCTTTTAAAGATGAAGTGGTTCTTCTCTCTGGGCAAACAAGATAAAGTAGAACACTACTTAACGGGCACTAAAAAATCAATAAATAAGTTGTTAAATCAATAAAATTACATTTAATACAGTAAATAGGACGGGTTTTAACCCGTCAAAAACTTAAAAATATGTGAGGTTGACTAAAGTCAATCCTACTGTAGATTGCAAATATATGGACAAAATGTGCAAATGAGCGGACTTTTTTGTTACCAAAACCGGACTGTCTTGGATTATTGGCAGTTCGCAAGTTTTTATTCGCTTTATTTCTCTTACGAGAAAAAGTCGCTCATTTCAACTTACTCACTGAGACGAGTTTCGCTAACGCTCACTCTTGCCAAAATCCGTATTTCGGACTTTCATACTCAACCTATTTCCGACCTTAATAAATCGGCAAAAGCTGGATTGCTTCGGGCTTTTGCCCTCACAATGACATGCAACCCTTCCAACCAAAAGTCCTGAAAAAAGGTATCCATGATGCTGAACTTGGCACTAAGACGGTGTTTCAAAATGAGCCATAGTGAAAATTCTCTAAATTTATGGATTTTGAGATTCTCTTGAATTCGCCAAAGCTCGCACCGTGCCGAGATTTTGGCATTAAAAAAGAGACCATATCTAGGTCTCTCTTGTTAAAATCTGGAGATGAGGGGAGTTGAACCCCTGTCCAATGCGGATAAAAACTGACATCTACGTGTGTAGCGACTTATTATCTTGGTTTAACAAGGAAAGTTACAAAACCTAAGAAAAACCAAAGACTTTTTGCGGAAGCCTAACCTCC